>Ga0075116_10000597_pt1 | contig 16877 bp, 27 predicted proteins | sample AntAceMetag02UKC_FD_69786 | JGI IMG/M metagenome (GOLD analysis project Ga0075116, IMG submission 69786) | Saline lake microbial communities from Ace Lake, Antarctica- Antarctic Ace Lake Metagenome 02UKC | ecosystem: Environmental > Aquatic > Non-marine Saline and Alkaline > Saline | place...
CGTGAGCAAGCTGAGTTCCACATCATAGTCGTAGCACTGCGCGTCCAGCACGTTCGTCACGGCGGCCTGCTCCGCTGCATCAGCACACAAGAACAGGGTGCGCTTGCTGGAGAACCACACGTCGTTGTTCTCAGCCCACTCCGCCGCCTGCGCTAGTTGCTCTTCAGTCAACCCCGTGGTGACGTTGATGACTGAGCGCGTCCAGCGACAGTGCACACCATCGGCACGATGCTTGAAACTGATAACTGTCCATTTTGCGTCCATATTGTCTCCTGGTTAGGTCAAGTCGTTGTCGCCGATTACGCTCGTCCCCGAATCGTCGTCAATGCCCTCGTTCGTCCAGTTGGTGACACGATTGCCGTCCACGACGCAGTTGTCAGCATCGGCGAGGAGGTAAATACCATCATCGCCAGTCGTATCTATGAAGTTATCGTTAAAAATGCTGTTATCTCCTGTACCGCGCACCACGACCCCCCACGCACCGCAGTTATTGATCTCGTTACCTTTACAGATCGTTCGCCCGTAGATGTACACACCGGAGTCGTCTATATTGTCAACAACACAGTCTCGCACAACGTGATCGAAACCACCAGCTACTAGATAGATGCCTAAATAGTCGCTTTGACTTACGTACACTCGCTCTATTGATGCGTGGTTCTCTGTTACCCGGACACCAACATAATTATTGCCTCCCGCTGGTGTGGTCTTGCACTGCAGGTCTCGCACTATGCAGTTGTCGCCGGTTACGTTGATAGCGTGCCCGGTTACCCCCCCGTCAATGATTGAACCCCACCCTGCCCCGAAGAGTATCACGTTGTTATTGGCAATCGTTAGCGCCTCGCTCCACGTCCCCGTTGGCACGAATACCCACCCATCGCCCGCCAGGTCGGTTATCGCGGCTTGAACAGTGGCGAAGGAGTTGCCCTTGGAGTTGCAGGGTTTGGTTGACCACCCAAACGAGAGGCCCCCTTTGTCCTCGTCTCTATGGTCGTGCAGGGGAATATTCCCGGCTGTTCCGGGTTTGACTACCGACCACTCAACAGCAGTTAGATTGCTAGTCAGGTCGTCAGAGTCGGCAGTCAAATCAACGGTAGTGTTGGGATCGCCATACGCTGACGCCGATACAACGCCGTATTTTGCGCCGTCCACACCGCAGTCACATTTGACCTTGCGGTTGACCGCAAAATCAGTAGTTAGGTCGGTGGCGACAGTGAATGTGTTGGCGTCAACGTATGTTGCGACTAAGCCCATTAAATATCCCCCTAGCTAATGCTGCCCTTATCCGCCAGCCGCGCAGGTCAGCTCAAACGTGAACTGGATGCTGTCCGTGTCCACGACGTTGATGGCCGAGAAGACGTGATGATCCATCATGATCCCACCGGTGACGATGTTGAACAGTCCGTGTTCGGTGATGGCCTTGGTCGTGCTGTAGGTGATGGTCCCTATCGACTTGTAGATCTCGCCAGAAGCACCCTCACCCTGGTCGCCGGTAACCCGGGATTCACCGTCGGTCGTCTCGATGTCTGTATCACCGATGGCCGCCCCGGTAACCCCAATGCCGGAGTCGTGGAACTTGAAGTCTCCGAAAGCGCTGTCCTCTGCCGTCAACTGATCCACCACATATTCGACGAACGCTGTGGTGACCAGCTTGGTCGAGACCAACCCATAGTTGACTCTCTCACCGTTGCCCTTGATCAGCACGGCGTGCAAGGTGCCGAGTGCGGAGAAAGCACCGGTCATCTTGGAAACGTACCACCTCAGCAACCCCGGCAAGATAGCACGCCAGTTCCCCAGCTTCCATCTCAGACCAGGCCGCGGTGCCCGTACACGCTGACATCCCAGCTTGCCTGACAAACCCAAATTCCCCTTCATGTCTTTCCTCCTGTTGTCTTACCTTGGTGATAGGCTTGCAGTTGTCAAGCCCATTATTCTGATGTCGAAGCCGCCTCTTGTACCGACATCGTGGACCCACACCCGCAATTGAGAAGGCAGGATCATCTTCCGCGGTAGTCTTCCCCACGGCTGGGGTATAGGTGTCCCGTTGTGCCATAGCTCTAGTATCGCGTCGTCCGCCCATTTCCAGCCAAGCGTATACCTGGACAGAAGGGTATCGAGCTGGTCTTTTGTGACTATTAACGGCTTGGTGTTAGCCATATCCCTCTTGCTTATACCAGACATCTCTCCCCCCCTAAGGATGGGTAACCGCTGCTTTCCTGTCCAGCCACAGGCTTGCCCCCTGGCAGTAGATCGAAGGGCCTGGGTGCCATGCGTCGGGGTCAAACCAAACCCCCCTCGCTACTGACGCGCGCATAACCAAACAGCTTCCCGCTGTGTCAATCTGTACCAAATCGCTGGGCTGCGTTTCTAACGCTGGGTGGTGCGGAGGCCAGTAGGTGAAATTGGCCCCATCCTTTCGAAAGCCGTAAGTATCATAAAACCGCCCCGGTAGTTTGTGCCAAACCATGGGCGAGACTGCAGGGACTTCTTCGAGATGGCCTAATAGACGCCGCATCGTTTCCGGCCGCCAAATCAGGTCCGACTCTACGTGGATTACAGCATCGGCTTCAATGTCATCGAAATGCCTGTAGAGATCATTCCAGACACCGGTTATCTGTGCCCACCGCTGCGCTTTGTTGACGCTACCAAATTCGGGGCCGCCATGGTCTAGGTTCAGCACCCTGCCCCTGAGATAGTAGACCCACCTTTGCAAGCATGTCCGGGTGTTGTCTTTGCTATCCCCCTCAGCGACCAGCACGGCCAGCTCATGGCCTCTCATGGCTAATTCCGACTGTAAGATTACTGCCTGTTGGCCCCACCGCTCCAGGTAGGTAGCGCTGTTGCGGAAAATCGACGCAAGGACGATATTCATGCTAGCCCCGGAAAGTGGTACATTGCCGGATCGATAAAATCAACCGCTTCCTGCATGCCCCCGTCCGGCAACCAATCGAGAAAACGCAGCAGCTCCGAGATCTCACGCTCTGGGTCTACCATCAGCATCTCCGCTTGCAAGTGGTGTATTGGCGAAACCCAGTACAACATTTCGGAAAGCCAGTAACGCTGCTTGGTTACTTCAACCGTCGCCTGGGCCAAAGACGCCCCTCTTCCACCGTTGTGATGCCGTTGGACGCTTGATACTGTTGCGTCAAACCGGCGATGGACAGCAACATAATAAACATCGTCTGTGATTAGAGGAAACACCATGTCGCCCATGGAAATGAAAGCCGGGTCTTTCACGCCCCAAATCGGCTCTCGCCTGCAGGACGCTATCAGCTTCTCGTATGCCACAACCTGATCGACGTGAAGATCAAGCTGCTCTCTCACTTCGCGGTTCAGTGTCCACCACCGCAAATCTTCGAAATGCCCTTTGGCGTTGAATGCTTGATGCGACCCAATGGCGTGATAGGGATCTACCATACGACATCCGAGGGTATGTAGAACACCAGCCACCGCCGATGTGCAACTGCGCGTTGTACCAAGAACGATGACGCACTTCATTATTCGCCCGCTTCCATAACCATACTTATGCCCACAACGGCGTCGTCTGGCATACCGCTTAGGATAGCGAACATCTCCTCATCGTTCAATGTGTCGAAGACCAACTCTCGCCTGTTGTCCGGAAAGTCGTAACCCGAAGCGTGAAAACCGGGGCATGCCTGCATAGCTGCGTCAAGCTCTTCCCTTGGTTCGCCCGAGTAGTAGACGATGACCCTTCGTCTCTTTCGTTCCATGCCCCCTCCTATCGTGAAAGCGTTTTCATCGGCCACGTGTAAACAATCTCTACCTTTTACATTTCTCCGCTGCACGCCCAACGGAGTACCCGACACTAAGGCCCCTACGCTGTGTGTGTGAACGATGTCTCCAGCATGACCAACATCTCGCCCCAGCTCCGCATGCCTTCATCGCGCGGATGCGCTTTCATCCAGCGCTTGTGGCGTCGCCGGATCCCCCCAACCACTGTCTCCCGATTCTCTATTGTCCGGCGATTTGGCTGGCTGGCGACTGGATCCTTTTTCGTCAAGCCTAGAATATCATTCTCGAGTCGCTCCCTGGTTCGTCTCTTTGCCATGATGCCCCCCGCTACTCCTGAACCTCTGCTCGCAAGTACGACCCGTTGAAACGCCGGGACGCGTCTGCCATGATCAACCGGATAGCCACTTCGGTCTTTGGTACTCCATCCGGAAACAACAACTCGATGAGGGCTCTCGGCCCGGAAACCGCCGCGTTCCTCAGGACTAGCCGCCCGTGCCTCTTCTGCCCCACATCAATGCCGGTTGTGCGCCAGAACACTACTGCCATACCCATCTCTGCTCCAGTATATCCCATCTGCCTTCCAGTCCAGCCGCCCACGATGGCCTCGCCGCTTCTTTCTCTGACAGACCACCCCGCTCTGCTTCGGTCTTCTTTATTCTTCCATCCTTTGTATTAGTAGATAGCCCGCCTTGACTCCTGATGTGCTCGAAGCGGTCCCAAGCCAAGTCCCGCTCTTCCCTGCTCGAGCATTCCCCTCCCAAAGAACACCGAGGCTCTATCGATCACGTCTCCCGCCCCATACTGACGAAGCATCTCCATGCCCTTGCCCATCCCAAAGCTATCGTAAAGTCTCCTCAGGCCAGAGACATCATCTGGATCCCACGAGAAGGCTCTATTGAAGCGGTCATTCAAGGGGGTATCGAACAGCGTCGTATAAAAATCCCGGCGATCCACACCCTGCATGTTCCTGGCTACTTCAAGTCCCTTGATGTACGTGTTGTACCCGTGCGTCTCGTCTACCTGCCGCCAGATACTTTCCGGTATTCGGTTCCTTCCAGGCAAGCCGGTCCCTGGCTCAAACAAGGCGGGGCGAAGCATGCGCGTCATGCCCTCTACCACACCCTCTTCCCATTCCAGATTCGGGCCGTAGTTCAGTGGGTTGACACCAGGGGAAAACGAATGCATGAGCTCATGCATAAGGGTTGTATGGTACTTGCCCTGTGCCCATCCCTTATCTGATGCCCCCAGATCCGCGACGTCCTGCGCTATGATGATGCTACACACCCACTCTTTCATACCACCATAGTCGCCGTCTAATGAAAGCTTTAGCTCTCCGTTCCATTTTGACTTCCAAGGATGGCCGGTAGCATAGCGGAGCTCTCGTTGCATGATCGCTTTGGTCTGGTCCATATGTTCCCGAGTACGAAACCACCGGGGATCCGTGGATCTCCTCTGCTGAGCACTCTCAGCTAGCTTGCCCCACCCCTTGATATCCCTATCTCTTGCTGATGTGGCGAACTTTTCATCTCCAAAGCTCTTGAGCGTCGCCGGTCGCATGCTCCAACCGAACCCCTCGGAATAGTGCCGGGTGATCAAGCGGCTGTCAGGCAGTGCTCCGCTCCGCCAAGCCTCGTAGACTGCAGGGTGCATAATCGACGTTATAGTTTCGTAGTCCTGACGCCCCAGCCACTCCAGGCCGGTCTCCCAGTGGTCTTCGTCTACCACGCCCTCAAAACCCAAATCCTTCCAAGAGCGGAGTACTGGTACAAACGAGCAACGCCCATTCGGGTGGTCTTGTACCTCGATATCGCCCACATCCAGAGGATCTACCATTTAGCTTCTTTTCCTCAGATGCTTGCACGGATCTTCAGGCATGTTAATTGTCCCCTTCTCCCTCGATACGCTCCTTTGCGAGCTTCTTTGCTAACCACTCGTGGATGCGCATTTCATCCTTGTGGCCGGGTAGCGACTTTATCCAGTCTGCGTTATCGTCGGTATCACCAATGTTTACCGTGATCGTTGGTTCATCCATTCTACCCTCGCTCTCGATTCTAGGCTTCCCATAAGAACGAATTCGCCCTCTGACAGACAACCAAACCCAGTACGGGCCGTCCCCATGATCATCTCGATGGGCACATCCATCTCAAGCACCACGCCATAGTCGGCGATCATTGTTTGAGCGAAAGATTTAGCCGCGCTCTTAGCCACCGACCAACTCTCCAGCGCGTTGCCCGCAAGATCAACTACATCCCCCCGTTTCCAACCACCGGCTGTTTCGTGGTCGAAGCCGACCCCCCGTCTCAATCTGATTGTATCGCCTGGCGCAAACCCCGCACTCGCCAACATGTTCTGTGTGTTGTTGTACATAGCATTGAGGAGGACTCGTTGCTGGGCGTCGGGGAGTAGCGACTGAAACCCCGGCGTGGTTTCCAGGATATCCCGGAGCACTTCTGCTCTGTCAGCGTCTTTGCCTTCATACCTCATTTGGTCGTCAACCATATTCTTGATCCTATTTTGTACCATTTCGATCTTGCCCAGCGTGTACTCTGACATCGGTACGCCAAACTCATCAGACGCTGACTGCTGCACCGCCAGAGATCGCATGTCGTTATCGTTTGAGGAGTATGCCCATTGCTTGATGAAATGGTTGACATTCTCGGCTTCGATGCCAGTGCGCTGAGCTAACGTATCACAGATGGTCTTTTTGACTTCGCCCTTCGCAGCCCAACTGGCATTCTTCCAAGTCTGATTCCCCCGGTTAGGCCCCAGCGCCCCAGTAAGGAAATCTTTGGCCCGCTCCGTTGTTGTATCCTTTCCCACTGGCGCAATGCCCCCAACCCGCTTTGGCTGCTCGGGCTCTGGCAACCCGGGCTTCACCCAATGCGCAGTCCCAGCGGTATCTTTGCCAGCGGGTCCCGTCCCGCCTTTCCTCGTTGTGCTTTCTGTTTGGTGTAGGGTGAATTCCGTGCCGTGTAGGGCTATACAAGCCTGACAGGTTCGAGGTCCTAATTCCGCATTCCACCGGTAGCCCTGGATAATATCGCTGTTCTCTCGATAGGTCATCAGCGATGCCTGACGATAGGAGTTAATCATCTCCGTTCTGGCTAACCGCATGTTGTCGCTTAGCCCATAACCAAAAGCCTTCTTCATAGCTCTTGCGACAACCGCGGGGTTTTGACCCAGTGCCATGCCCTCTACTAGCTTCGTTCGCATGCCGTCCCACGTCCCTTCCCCTAGAGTCCTAAACCTCTCGGCAAGCATGCCCCCATCCATCGAACGCCCCACCAGGTGTTCTATTGCCCCCACACTTGGCCGGCCCCAACCCACCAATGTGCCCATAGACGACATCTTCTGAGCATGAAGAAAAGCCCTATACTCCAGTATTTCTTGTTCCGTGTAGCCCAGAAGCCTGGAGAATTCCGGGGTGCCGTACTCACCACCCGCCTTGAGGTAATTGATTAGAGGCTCAGCATCCTCTCTCTTTTGGGCGTATAGCCGTTGGCCTTTTACCCTTGTCATGTAGAGTCCCTGCTTTTTGGCGATCGCCCAATCGCCTTTGCCCGGCACGCCAACTTTCTGCATCCCCCAAGCCACGTCCATGACATCGTGCGTCTTTCTTGCTATTTCTCTCCGCAGATCGTTGGCCCTATCTAGCCAGCCAGCGTACCCGAGCGCATGCCCTTGGGCTTGGGCGTCCTCAATGAGCTGCTCTTGGGCATCAGTAACCCAATCCGCCATTCGGTCGGCCAAAGTGGACATCTTTACAGCTATTTCGTCCTGCCATTCCTGATCACGCACCACAGCCGCTCGAAGACCTGGCAGAGTGGTTTCCAGACGAGCTATTAGTGCTTCTGCTGCGGTTTTCTTATCCCCGCGCAGACCAAACAAAGAACGCTTAAGCCGCCCTAGCTCGGCCTGGTCCCTGGCTATCCTGGCAGTAGCTTCATCAATGCGTTCTCCTATGGTCTTCCACGAAGCGGCCCACTCCGCGAGCATTTGCTGTTCAACGCCCCGAACCGAGCGCCCGAGATCGGCCTTGAATTTGGCTGCTTGTTGATCTACAGTCCCCCCCATTTAGCTTAGTCCTCAGCCTCTTGGTCATCTACACCACTGTGCCCCGTTTCGAAGGCATCCAGAAGAGCGAGACCAATGTTATCGTCCCCTTTCGCCTCTTTATCCAGCCGTCTTTGCTCTTCCTCCCAGTTGTAGCCCCGCTTCGTTGCCAGTGTCTCTTTGCTCGCAAGGCTTTGGCCAGCGTCAAACTCTAGGCCAGCGATTTCTTGCTGTTCGTCAACGGGGAGAGGATCTTCCCATACCAGCTTGACCCGTTGCTCCCCCCCGTGGTCCATGATATGAGCACACCGGCGAAGGGTCTCGATCAGCGCTGCACCATACGAGGACCGCTTGAGTCCAGTCTTCTCCAGCAGGTCTCCGTAGAGCACCCGTAGGGCAAAGCCGGATGCCGCTCCAAGCCGCATATTGCTTGGGTCTAGGTCCGGAGTGCACGTAATCTGAGCATAGGCTGCAATTAGCCGGTCCAAGAACGTTGACGCCACCTTTACCTCCCCGATCTGCTGCATAGCCTCTAGGTGGGCGTCTTGGTTTGCTGAGATAACCGCGGACCCGGGGGAAATGCGCATCTCCCCACGCTGGAAACCGTAGCCCCAAATGAGCGGGTGTGCACACTTTCGGATCAGCCGGTTAGTATTCCCTGCTACAAAGTTGATTGTATCATTGATGTCGGCGTCTTCTAGGTCGCTACGACCGTAGAACGAATGAGGGTTTGGGAGGTTCTTGCCCGGAATAAACGGGGGAAATGGGTACTCCCAAGCTTCAGGTTCAACGACTATCTTCCATCGGCCCCTGCTGTCCTTTTCTTCAGTCCAGTAGCTCCAGTAGCCCTCGTCGTCCGGCTCTTCTTCGTCGCTCTCGTCATTCAGCAAAGTATCTCGTACCCAGATTTGGCGTCTTGCTGTGTCTCCTGCCCGCCAGCGCAGGTGGTACGCCCAAACGTCATTGACATCATCGGGGTTGAACTTGGGGAGAACAAGATAAGGGTCGAGGGCGAGAAGACGGAGGGACTCATCGCTTTTGATGGCGATCTGGATGTAGAAAGTGCCGCAAACACCGCCGGTGGTCGCTAGGTCAGTGAGGAAGAGCATCATAGCCTCCTCAGATTCCCAGATATCCCTAAGTGCGGTCTCGACTTTGCTCTCACCCTCTTCTTCGTCTTCCCCCGCGAGCGTGGGTTGCTCGGGTGCCAAAAGAGGGAGCTCCCAGACGAGGGGCTTACCGAAGAGAAAAGCAACGCCCTTGTCTACCACCCGCCGGGAATAGTTGAGGATGACGTTATCGTTGGGCTGCCCTGTGAGCACTTTGAGTGGTTTCAGGTGGTGGCCCCGGTAGTAGCTCCAGGCTTTATCGTAGAAAGACCGGCGTTCCTTCTCTTGGGCCGTGAGATCATCATCTGACCATAGCTGGGGCCCACCGACCCAAGCCTCCCACGCCGCTTTCGTTGCCTTAAGTATCTTATCCCATAACGTCATCTTAGTTGTTATCTCCCGCTCTTATTCCAGCACCCTTTGTGCCAGTATTCCCAATGCGTTCTGCGCCTTGGTCGAAGACCGCCCACCCACGACACGACCTTCACGGATAGTATGTCCTTTACTCGGATCGGTTCCCCGCACCCTGTGCAGATCCTAGCTAGCTCTCTCGTGTTATACCCACCGGTCCAGCATTGGGCTTGTCGGTCCCGAAACCACTTGATCCACCTGGCCCCGGCTTTGCCTCGCGCGCCCCCACTTCTGACTTTATCCGCCATCAGTTGCCTACCGCCAGATACTCAGAAGCTACCCAACCAACCGCATCCCGGTTGATGACAAACGTCCATTCACGATCTGTTACGATGGCACCCCAAACAGAGACGGCATCGCCATGCGCCAGCAAACCCACCCACAGCCCTTTTGCATTTGGCTCTTGTCGTACGTTCAAGCCGTCCCCCGCCGTTACAACAGCGTGCCGTGGAGGGCAAGCGACCATCATATTGGCTTCGTCTTCCTGGCCGTCGCAGATCAAAAGCATAGCATTCTTGAGAATCGCCAGTATCCTTTCGTCCATGAAGTCCTCCAGTCGTAGAAAAGCCTCTTTGAGATACGCTTCGTCGCCCAAGCGAACACCCCCTACCGTTTGGCGATCTTCTTGTAGGCCCACTGAGCAAGCTCTTTCAAGCCGAGATATGTTGTCCGCAAAGTCAAGCGCAGAATGATGCCTAGCAGTCTAGCTACCTCTTGCATCTGCCCCTGTGTGGTAACAGTCTTCATAGCTTTCCTCCCCCCGCCAGCTCCAAGATGCGTACCTGCTGCAACCAAAGCGCCCCGCTACACACAGAGATAAAAGCGATCATCTCGTCGGGGCGCATGAAAATGGTGAGCGCCTCTTCGCCGTCCTCGGGCCGCTCAAACCGGAAATAGAGATCGTCGGGGCCAACGCCGCTTACCAACCCAGCGCTTATCGCGCAATTCAAGTATTCCCGGATATCAGCCTCTTCGCATTCAGCCTCCCGCCCATCGTCCAGCCGGATCGTGAAATTGCTATCAGCCACCACTACCGCGCACCGTCGAACACGTCAAAGACGTCAAAGACTAGCCCCACAAAGCTGAATATCAAGCTGAGGATGAAGCCTATGACGCTCATTATTATATGGACGAACAGGACGATCAGCCCCGCCACCACCGTAATGAAGAAATCAAGAAGCGATTCCACTGCGTCACCCAAAAAATCCATAGTCTCCTCTGCCAGCCCGTTTGCTCGTTCCATTCCGTCTTTCATTTTCCCCCTCCCGGAGTCTTCATGGCGTCCAGATACTTGAGGTTCTCGTACGACTGCCTAGGCATTTCTGCCCTTACCCTGTCCACACCTTTAGCCAACTCAGCACAAACCCTCTCCGCTTCGTCGACGCCAAACAATAAATCAAGAGACGACCTGAATACTACGTAAGCAGGTTTCCCTTCGCCATGGCATTCCATCCGTGAATACCGATACCGGACGATCAACGTATCGTTCCTATTCAGCGTGAACGGTGAAGCAATGCACCCAAACGGCTTGAGGTCTGTGTCGTGTACCGCGCAAAGGCCGCTAGCTAGCTTGTGTGGGCATTTCCCCGTCACAGTATCGCGAAGCAGGAGCTCACCGTTCGTCGCAAACCCCGCCGCTTCTTGCTTTACAACCTCCGCGGGCAAAAGACAAACCATTATCCCGTTTGCCCCTTCGCAGCATCCCCCGTGGCAGTGTTCCAAAATGTGTTCAACGGAGCAGTCGAACAGGTGTCTTGCCCATTTGCCTGAGACGGCAACCATCTGGCTTTGCATCATTAGAGATAAAAGTCCTCGATTACTAGGGCAGGCAAACCCTTCGTTGCTAGCCAATTGTATGCTCCAGACAGAGCGTCGGCATCGTCGTCGTGTGCGCCATGCGGGAAAGCCTCCAGCGCATCTAGTATCTCTGTTGTCCAGGGAGCTAACAGCACGCGTATGTTCCCCGCGGCTTGCTCCGACGACACCGGGCCAGCCCGGACGACCTTATTGCCAACACTGGGAATGCCCCGGAAGTTGTAACCCTGTAACACCCGCCGCCGATAGGAGCTGATTAGCGACTTCCCTGACGCACCCGGCTCTTGTTCCATCCGTATGGGGACTTCCCGGCCATCAAGCCTAGCAGTCTGGCCCACCACATCCTCGACCGCTGCAGGAGTGCCCCGCATCCTGACAACATGGTGTATTGTGTAGATGCCCTTTTTGTTCACGCTCACCAAATAGCCGCATGTCCTGTCTGGGTCTTTGCCTGGCTTTGGTTCGGTAGCCGCTAGGTCCCAGAACCGTACGATCGCCTCCCACCGCTTGGGCGTTTTCGCTATGAGGCCAAAGCACTCACGGGGGAAGAAGCCACCGGTCTGCCTGGCTGTCCAGTCGCCTGCGAGTAGCTGCGCCCTGGTCACGGGGTCCAGCTCCATAAGCGACGCGATGTACTCGGCTTGGTCCAGATGCGGGTTGTCTTCTAGCTTTGCAGGAATGAAGATACGCCCCTTGTCTCGTCCCTCGATGAGGAAGCGCTGCCTAACCCACTCGTGCCCGATGTTGCCCGGGTTGCTAGCCGACCTCATGCGTACTGGTACGTTGAAGCCCTTCAAGCGCCGGAGACGGCTGAATAGGTAGGTGTAGGAGATCTCAGGAAACTGAGTCAGCTCGTCGAAGCCGATGAACTGAAATGCCGCCGACTGATAACGGTAGCGATCCCCGGCCCTCTGCAGGTAACCAAACGATAGTGTTGCCCCCGAAGGGAATGTCCACGTCTTCTCTCGTTCTGTCCACTTGGCCCCCGTCCGCTGTAGCCAGCTCCTAGCACGAGACATTAACGAGTCAGGCAGTGTCAGGTCGGTGTACGTCCGCCGAAGGAGAAGTGCCGCATATCCTGGGATGTCCACATATTGCAAAGCCGCCATCAGGAGAGCTGAGCTCTTTCCCCCGCCGGCCGCCCCGCCGTAAAATGCCTCCCTGTGGGGGAGCGCCAGAAACGCCGCTTGCTTGATGGTCGGTGTCTGTATCGACGACCATCGCGTCATTCGTGGAGAAATCGCCGCACGGAGCTCTTGGGCGATGCCAGGGTTCTGCTTTAGTACCTGCGCCCACGCTCCTATCTGGTTCAAATCCAGCCGCCCGTAGACTCTCCGAGTGTCTCTGGGCCTCTTGGCTCGTCCGGGTCGTCTTCCACTTCTTGCGTTCCGTTGGTGGCCACGGTCTCCTCCAACGATCCTGCAACGACGTCCAATGCCTGGTCGTCCTGCTCATTATTTCCCCCCGTCTTTGGTGCTCCGATGACCCCCGCTCGCTCCAGGATGGCCAGCACCTCGGCCAACGCTTGGCCGCTATCGTCGACTTCCATGACGACCGGTCCGCCGTCTGGCCCAGCAACGAGAACCTCAGTTGGAGCATAGAGAGCAAGTAGCTTTGATCGCTGACTGGATAGGCTCACAAACGTCTGCACCGCGCCCAGCCCGCCCTCTGTTACCTTATCCCAAATGGCCTCCTGCGCTACGTCAAGCCGGTGGAGCTCCAGACGCAAGTAGTCGGCTGCCAGCTTCGCTTCCATTTTGGCGTGCTGCTGCAACGACCTCTGAACATCGGTATATGCCGTGCGGATACCAATCCCCAGCTCGGCCGCGATAGCGCGATAGCTTTTGCCCTTGATGCGCAAAGCTAGAGACTTAGGTCGGCGTGTCGCCGCTTTCTCTATTCCCGATTTCGGTCCTCTTTGGAGTCCCATTAGTATACTCTCGCATTGCGTGTTAGTGGAAGCGCTTCCAACGGTGGTTTGACAGGCCGGACAGGGGTCGAACCTGCATCTACGGTTTTGGAGACCGTTGCCCTGCCGATTAGGCTACCGGCCTATGTTGTTGGGCATTTCCCTTCTTGGTCACGCCTCCCCTGTCTATTTTCTACATTTCTCTGCTGTGCATCTGGCGGAGTACTTACCAGCGAGCTCGGAGGCGGGACCGGAGCAACTCTAGAGAACCTAGCTGCCAGCGAACACCGGTTGATGCGCGTTATCGCGTTTGTATGCCGCGTTTGCTTTTCGGTTTTGGGCTTTTGATGACATTCGCCTGTACTCACGGCGGGTCTCTTGTTTTCTCTTGTTTTCTCTAGTATCTATGACTACCGGGTGCGCGTAAGACTAATGTCGGGTGCGCGTAAGACTAATGTCGGGTGCGCGTTTGTTGTCTTCTCGGTACTCCGTTCAGGGCATCTTCGAGAAATGTGATGGATAGGAGGAACGAATGGGAGATGCTAGAGACTTCAAATTCGACCGTTATGCCCGGGTGCCGGATTCTATGTGGGCGCACCTGCGAGAAGGAAGTATTAGCCAGCACGCCGCTTTGCTGTACGTCTTCTTTTGTGGTTGGGCCGGGGGCAATGTTTGTTGTAAGTCCCACGTCACGATAGCACGAGAGCTGGGAAAAGCTACGGGAACTGTTAGCCGCGCCCACAAGCAACTAGAGGAAGCTGGTTTGGTGAAACGATGGTTGCAACCCGCGCCGACTGGTAATTGGGGATACCACACCATCGTTGTCAAAAGTGGGGAGAAAAGAGGGTGGGCAAAGATACCGCAAATAGTCGTGAAGCTGAAGTTGCTCTCGACCTGGGACCGCATCACGCTCTTGGGCGTTCTTGTCCAGACCAAAGGACAGTACAAGGAAGGGGGCGCATACGAGATTTATCATCGAGGCACGGTTTGGCTTGCTGATTTTCTGGGACGAAACCCGAGTGGAGTACGACAATCGTTTGGCCGGCTATCTGCGTTGGGCTTACTTGAGAGACTGGAACGAATACCCGGAGAGACGGTTTGTTGGGGAATACCAAACCTGAGGAGGGTGAACATCTTATGGCACAAGGAAGAGACGAAGGAAAGACAGAAATCAACAGAAGAGGCTCAAGAGATGCTGAAATCCTTGCCGCTCTCGGAAAATTCCACAACAAAAGCGAGAAGTATCGATATTCCACCTGGAGGAGCTACGGCGTAGACGTTATCAGAATACTGGAGGAATTTGGCCAGCTCTTCAACCTCGCGCCGCCCCGTTCCAGGGGAAAACGGCTGTACTGGGTCAAGGTCGCAAAGGAGTGTCTCGAAGAGCTTGGGAGCGCGGATCGGGTAATCGAACGCATGCAGTGGCTTGTCGCTGAACAGACAGCCGGACGAAAACGCTTTGACGTTTACTCGCCCCGCTCTATTTTCACTGTGATAACCGCCGTTCCTCTTGACGAAGTGAAGAAGGACCAAGGCATCTATCAAGCCGTCAAGCGCCGGTTAGAGCAAGGCATGTCAGAAGAAACCATCGTAGAACGCTATGTCAATATGAAAGCCCGTGGCGGGCAAGTCAAAGAGAAGAGCACTCAAGAAATCGCAAAGATCCTTGAAGACATAGGAAAAGAGGAGTTTGATTATAATGAATGGTAAACCAGAGTATGTAGTATTCGATCGTGTCGTAGCAAAAGGGGATGCGATGAAAGCCAAGACAGCAGAAGCCCACCGCCTACACGCACTTATGAGGATTGCCGAAGCCGAGACGAAGCTGGCTTATGCCGAGAAAGAAATAGCCGACTGGGGAATGTTGGTCCCAGACTGGCTGTACGCACCCCGTTTCCTTTCCGTTCGACAAGCTTTGGTAAAACACGGAAAAGAGCTCGCGGAGTTGATACGCTTCATAGCACAGATTCCAATGGACTTCGCGATGGCTGACCCACCCGATTACGAACCAGGCCAATCGGGCAGGGGGATATGACCACCAGCGGGCTTGGGCCGTATGAGCTAGACACGATAGTGGTGGGTGACTGCCTGGATGTGATGATGCAACTACCAGATATGTGCATTGATGCAGTGATAACAGACCCGCCCTATGGAAAAGTGGCGGGGTGGAACAAACCCTTCCCCACCAGCTGGTATGCTCCAGCGATGCGCATAGCGTCTATGGTTGCTATCATCACCGGCTCTTGTGGTTTGAAGCAGTCTCTCCCCTTGGTCGGAGACGACTTCCTGGATGTTATTGCGGCAAGAATTCGGAATGGCAGAACTCGTGGCCCACTTGGTTTCGATCACTGGCTTGCGGTAGTCGTGGCGGGCAGGAAGCCGAGACACCAGACAACCAACTTCTTCGATTTCATCATCAGCGGAGAGAAGCCAGACCACCCGACCCCAAAGGCACTGTCTTTCATGCTTAAGCTCGTGGAGAAACTAACAGAGAGGGGGGAGACCATATTCGACCCCTTCATGGGTAGCGGCACAACCGCTGTTGCTGCTAAGATGCTTGGTCGGCGTTTCCTTGGTTGTGATATTTCGAAGAAGTATGTGGATGTGGCTAACAACCGATTGGTACGGATAGACGGTGTGCAACTCCCGCTCATCTGATACTCCGTGATGAGCATTCCTGAGAAACGTACAAGATAGGAGGAACATGATGAGTGACAGAGGACAAACGAAAACAGAGTGGAGAGCTGAAAATGCCGCGTTTGTGCAAAAGGGCATCGAACTAGGATTGTTTCGGGAGCTAACGCCCCGCGAGGTCTTCGTGGAGAACGTCAAGGAAATGCGCCAAGCAAACAGAGAGGCGAAGAAAGAGCTACTCGCAGAGGCGTATACCATCAGTGGCAACGACCGCCGCCCCCGCGTCTTTGCCGCTTTGTTTACCATGGACACCGCCGAACTTATCCTTTGTGCTCTGCTGAGGCAGTTGGAGGAATGCCACTACATCGGCGTGGAGACAAAACGTGGGTAGAGCAATGGCCGCTTGTTTGTGGGGTGTTGCTTCATTTTTCTTCTGCCTCGTTGTTGCTGTGGTCTCTAGTGGCATAGAATCCTACACCGATCCGGAGAGCAACCTCGGGGCGACCGTGGTGTGGGGCACCATCTGCACAGTTTTGGGATTTGTTTGTTGGTTCGCTGTAGGAGGGAGCTGAGTAGTGCTTACAGCACACGAGCTGGCCGCCCTAAAGAGAAACTTCGTAGCGTACTCGCAGGACGTCCTGACACCCAGATCGTTCGAGCACTGGCACCCGATTCTCGTGCGGGTGATCGATCAGGCCAAACTCTGCGCCGACATCGCAGAGTCAGTGAGGATAGAAGGGTTCAAAGATGCGACGCCGGGCTGCCCTTTGGACGCCACGAAGTGTCCTTATTACGGGGATGGCTGCGACAACTGCCGTTCGTCATAGGAAGCTAATTAGGCATAAGAGGAGGGGGAAATGATAGACGCATCAAAGTTAGCTATGCGGATGTTGAAGTGGGAAGTGCTGCAAAGACAGGCCGACGTCATCAGGACTGGGATCGAAGACGTTGTACTGGCCATGAAGAAGACGCAGGTAGTTGGTAACGTGACCGCTAAGTACAGCGGGGGGCGTAGATCTTTCGACTACGAGACCGCTGCTATGAACTGTGAAGATGTCAACGCAGAAACCATCGCTCGATACACGACCACCAAAGTCGTCGTCGACTGGAGGGAGCTATGCCACAAGTGCGAGATTGTTGACGGCATTCCCTTCACAAAGTCGGCCCCGTCGGTGTCGGTTAGAATCAAGTAGGGG
>Ga0075116_10000598_pt1 | contig 16864 bp, 19 predicted proteins | sample AntAceMetag02UKC_FD_69786 | JGI IMG/M metagenome (GOLD analysis project Ga0075116, IMG submission 69786) | Saline lake microbial communities from Ace Lake, Antarctica- Antarctic Ace Lake Metagenome 02UKC | ecosystem: Environmental > Aquatic > Non-marine Saline and Alkaline > Saline | place...
TTCCCTATTTTTCAAACTTTATGACTAACCTATGACTAACCTAAACGACTTACGAAAAGAAATCAGATTTATGAATAGAAAATCCCCTATATACAAAGTCATAAAAGAAGAATTACTACTACTTGGATACTGGAAGAACAGGCAAAGAGGGGATAGTAGCAAAGGACTTCAAGCACAATTAAGGTCGTTAGCCCAGGGCTAATGGATTTATATGCTGATAACCCATTATGATAACTGAAGAAATCACAAACTTAGATATTCTAAACGGTGAAAAAGACCTCGTAAGCAAAGAACCCATGTTCTTAGTTGAAGGGGAATTCCTTACCATAAAGACCAAGGCAGGTGAATTAGTAAAATTCAAGCTCAATACAGTCCAAAAGAAAGTATTAGATAAGATTAAAGAGATTATGAGCAGGGATAAACCTGTAAGGTTGTGGATACTTAAAGCCCGCCAGACAGGCATCTCGACTTTAGTGGAAGCATTGGTCTATGCGTTCACATCACAGAAGAACGCTACAAACTCACTCGTTATAGCAGATAATGTTGATGGTGCTAATTACATCTTTGGTATGCAGAAACTCTTTCAGGAAGCACTTGATGACCACTTAAAGCCATTACCGAAGCACTCTAACGAAAAGAAATTAGAATTTGATAAAATACACTCACAGATTTTAATAGACACAGCAGAGAACCTGTCAGCAGGTAGAAAATTCACTTTCAGAAATGTTCACTTATCAGAGGTAGCTTATTTTAAAGACCTAAAAACATTGATGTTAGGGCTAAATCAGTCAGTTCCTAATCTTAAAAATACAATCGTGATAGGGGAAACTACGGCAAATGGGATAGGCTCTCAGTTCTATGATGAGTGGCAAAATGCTTCGTTAGGGACAAGCGACTGGGAAACACTATTTATCCCATGGTTTGAAGTAGAAGAATACACCAAACCCATTGAAGGTCAGCTTTATCCTGTAGAGTCCATAGATTTTTCAAGCCCTACTGAAAAAGAAAAGTTTTTAATGGAGGAAACTTCATTATCTAAAAAGTATGGGTGGAGTAAGGAACAGATAAATTGGCGTAGGTGGTGTATCGTTAACAACTGTAATCGTAATGTGTTACAGTTTAATCAGGAATATCCAGATTCACCAGAAACCGCTTTTATCTCAACAGGGGATTTATTCTTTGATAAGTCAGCGTTAAAAGCACAGGACATTACCAAACCCAAAGCCATAGGCAATATCGTAAAAGAAGAAGGCAAATATGTATTCAGGAACGACCAGACAGGATTATTTAAGATTTATCAATTCCCCATGAGGGGGGAAGAATATGTCATAGGTGGCGACCCAGCGGAAGGACTTGAAAACTCTGATAAGACTTCAGCGGTGGTATTGAATAAAAGGTCAAATAAGACTGTATGTGCGTATAACCACAATATCGCACCCGACAGATTTGCCGAGGATTTGATAAAATTAGGTCATTACTACAACAGTTCCATAGTAGTTTGTGAAAATAAGGGATACGGATATTCAGTCAATCAGGATTTGTATAAAAAGTATGGCAGGGTATATCGTAAAATCAAGACTAAAAAAGGATTTACTGAACCTACGCTTGATTTAGGGTGGAATACTAATTCAGTTTCACGACCACAAATGCTTGCTCAGTTCGCTGAGGAAATATCAAATGGTTCTACGGAATTGCTTGATAAGGATTTGATTTTACAATGCTGGACATTTATCAATAATCCTAAAAAGGGTAAGGCAGAAGCTGAACGGGGTAAGAACGACGATTTGGTTATAGCGAGGGCGATAGCAGGTATGGTCAGGATAGAACAGCCCTATAAAAACAGGGAATTCAGGAAGAAAAAGAAAGTAAGATACAGAGGATTGAGTGGATATTAACCCTAAAGGAGGGCATAGTGGCTGAAGAACCTAAAGTTCCAAATAACGGAGAACAGAAAAAAGAAGTAGTCAAGGATTTCAAGATAGCTGAAATATGGATTAAAGAAGGACAACTTATGGTTGACGCTTCACCAGAGTTTTGGATGGATAAACTCAGAGCTTTGGGAGTTTTGGAAATGTGTAAGGATATAGTCAAGGATTTTAAGAAAGAAACACCTAAAATCATAATGGGTAATAAGGGTATGATGAATAAACTCAATCGTATAAAAAATAATCTAAGTGGTGGGTTTGGAGGAAGGAAATGAACGACGGAAAACGACGATTAGGAAAACCGAGGACTGATGAAGAAAGACGCAAACGCCATAAAAGACTTTATGGGACAAGTAAGCTTCCCCCTCGTGGAACAGGACTTTTAGGGAGAACAAAAGGGGTATCTCGTGGATAAGTTCAATCCTGAAACAATGCGTAAGGACATAGTAAGGTGGGTTACTGAAGCCAAGACCCATTATTCTTCAAGGTTCAAAGCTGTTGATGAGTATGTAAAACGCTATGAAGCCAAGAGGTCTATATCAGGTCTAATGGGTTGGGGTGATGACGCCCAAGCAAACCCAAAAAATTCTCCATGGAATAATTGCTATACTCCAGATACTGAAATTTTAACAAAAAAGGGCTGGATAAGTATCAAAGATATTACAACATCTGATTTGGTTTATTCAATGAATCCATTAACAAAAGAATCTTGGTGGATGCCAGTTACTGATACTCAAGTTAGTTACCATGAAAAGATGATACATTTTAAAGGAAAGAGCATAGATTTAATAGTTTCTCCTAACCACAATATGTTAGTAGTGAATAAAAACTGGCTATCTTGCAATGTTTCTTTTCCACATAGTGATAGTTTGCCAGCTAAGTTCATAAAAGCAGAAAAATTATTGAATAAAAAATCTTGCTATTCTATTCCTTTAATTTCTAAATTTGCTCATTCAAAAAGGATAACTGAAATATATGGTTTTAAAATAGAAGATTGGATTCAATTTTTAGGATGGTATATTTCAGAAGGATATACACATAAAAATTCTGGGACTATTGGGATTTGTCAAGATGAAAAAGTTAATCCTGAAAAATGCCAAAAAATAAGAAATTTATTAGGTCGGATGAATTTAAAATATTCTTATGATGGCAAACAATTTACGGTGTTTGTGTCAAAGGTTACAGAACATAATAAAATTTCAATTGAAGCAAGAAAAGAATTGAAGAATTTAGGTCTATGCCATGAAAAATATGTTCCAGAAAAGTATTTAGATTTAGATTCTTCGTTGTTAAATATTTTACTTGATACTTTAATAATGGGAGATGGACATATTCATAAAAAAGGAAATGGTAATACAGTAAGAACTTATTATACTACCTCTAAAAAATTGGTTGATAATATACAGGAAATTGCTCAAAAAATAGGATTAAGGGCAAGTTTTAATATACGAAACACCATAGGAAAAAGTGGAATAATAAGAGGGGAAAAAATTACAACCAGACGCAAAGGATACAATATTGGAATAAATACAAAATCCACTATTCAGTTAAGTAAACTTAATATTATTGATATTCAATATGATAATTTGGCATATTGTTGCACTACTCCATTTCATACTTTATATGTTCGTAGAAATGGTAAAGCTGTATGGTGTGGAAATTGCTCAGACATAGGCATACCCATAGAAGCATTTACCATTGAAGGATTACTACCAAGATTTTCAAAGGTATGCTTTGGTGCTAAACCTGTTGTATGGGTAAGAGGAACGAGTGATGATGACCATGCTGAAGCACCCATAGTCCAAGACGCATTGAACTTCCAGTTATCCAAGAAAATCAAGATTTACAGGCGTATGAAACCTGTATATAAGAATACCATAATGCATGGTGACGGATTTGCCAAGTGTGTATGGGAAGTAGAAAAGAAAATCATCAATAGGACTGTTTACTATATTAAAAACACAGTAAATGGTCAATATCTTGTTGATGAACAGGGCGAAAATGTTTTAGTGGGTAAAGACACAGAGATACCACCTGTTGATGAACAGGGTTTCCCACAGGAGAAAGAAAAACAGATTTTATCAGATGAGAAGAAAGTATATGACTGCCCTAAAGTCTATTCAAGAAATATCAAACAAGTCATAATCCCTAAAGACGCAATTTCACCTAATGTAGATGAGATTGATTGGATATGTGATACATACGAAAGGACTATTGACTGGTGTAAAAGAAATACTGGTGAAATAGAAGAAGGAAAGTTTGATGAATTCGCTGTAAGAGAACTTGAAGAAAAGATTTTAGTCAAAAATCCACAGGACAGGTCAGAGGGTCATGGATTTACAAAGATACTTATAAGCGAGTGGCATGGTAAATATGATATAAATGATGACGGATTAGACGAAGAAGTCGTAGTGTTTATAGGTTCAGCTAATCTCAATACAAACTCAAGCACTAAAAATGAAATAGAGGACTCAAAACTTTTAGGTTGGATGATTACACCTTACCCACAAAGACCATTTTTCCATTACCAGATTATCCCTATGGATAATTCATTTTATGGTAAGGGTGTTCCTGAATTCTTGATAGGCATAAGAAATCTTGTTGACGCTGTATTTAATCAGATGATTGATAGGGGGTCTATAACAAACAACCCACCTGTGATAGTGCCTGCTGGACATGACCCTGATGAGAACCCATACGGACCAGGAGCTCAATGGGTATCTGATAACCCTTCCGCTTACAGGGTATTGGATATGCCTAAATCAGAACAATTAGAATTTACTAAAATGGAATTCTTATTGGCATTAGTCCAAAAGTTATTCGGTGTTACCGATTATTCATTAGGACAGGAAAGCTCAATAGCGAAGAACAGGACAGCGACAGGAATAATGACCATAGTCGGTGAAGGGAATATAAAGTTTGATGATATGATAAGAAGTTTACAGGATATAAACGAAGATTTATATGATTTTATAGTCCAGCTTAACGCAGATTTACTTGATGATGAATTTGTCTATGCTGTTACAGGTGCGGAAGTCAATCCGTTCCGTAAAATCACTAAAAAACAATGGACAGGTAATTTTGATTTTGAGTCAGTAGGGAACTCAATAAATATCAATCGTGAGATAGAACAAAATCGTGCTATACTTGCGTATAGGACTGCTATGGATTCGGTAGGTAAAAATCCTGTAATAACGCCAGAAGTATTGCGTGGTCTTACAGAAAATTTATTCAGGTCAATAGATATGCGTAATATAAAAATACCGACAGTAGAAGAATTACAGCAGATGAAGATACCGGAAACAGCTCAAGCATTAAAGCTGTTAGAACAACAGAAAATGGAAGAATTGAGAAAAGGAGGACAAAGTGGACAAGGTGGAGCCCAAACAGGACAACCGCAAGGACAACCGAGTGCAGGAATACCAGGCATGGTTTGACATATCAAACTCTAATGGCTGGCTTATATACAAAAAAGAATTAGAAAAAATAATAAATGTTTACAGGATTTATATGGATAATCCTACTGCCAACGCAGAATTGATAAAAAATTATCAGTTGATTAAAAAGGGATTACAGATGGCATTTGATATACCGAAGTCATTAGAGTTTAAGGCGAAGATAGCACGAAAGGAGATGAGGTAATGGATATTTCACTCAATGAATTAAACGATAAGTTAAACGCAATAATGGAACATTTAGGGGTAAAGAAAGTATCAGAAAAAGAATATATGGATATGCCCGAAGAAGAAAAAGACGCCGTTGATGAAGAAAGTATGAAAGAAAGTAAGAAAGAATAATGGATTGGACAAAAGATTTTATAGAAACTTTTAAAAATAGCAAGGAACTCAAGGACTTAGAAAAAGAAAAGTTCTTTGGAAATGTTCAGTTAAATTTTTATAATGGAAAGGTAGTAGCGATAAATAAGTATCAGACAATCAAAATACACGGATAATTCTAAAACAGAAAGCCGTATAAAGTAAACCTACAATTTGTAGGAACTCTATACGGTTTTTTTATTTAAGGAGGTAGGTATGTTGGAAAATCAAGGTAAAGCCGATGAAAAGGAAACCTTGACCCAAGAAGGTCAAGAGCAAGAAACTCAGACTGAAGCCAATGAGGTAAATCAGCCTGAGGGTAACGAGGGTAAGTTGTATGCTGGAGTATTTAAGACGCCTGAAGAACTTGAGCAGGGCTATGTCAATTCTAATCGTGAAGCGACACGCATGGCTCAAGAAATCAGAAGGTTAGTCCAGCAGGCAAGCACACCAAAGGAAAAGGAAGCGGTAGCGGAGGAAATAACAGACCTTACCAAGCACTTTGACCCTGAAACTGCTAAGATTTTGTCTGGGTATGTTAAGAACATGTTGAAAACTGAATTTAGTAGTTTTCAGGAGAGTTCTAAAAAACAGACAGAATTTCAGAGTCAGGTATCAGATGTTTGGGAGGAAACTAAGAAGGAATTTCCTGACGCCGCAAATCCTCAAAGTAAGCTATACTCCAGAGCAAATGAAATACTATATGAACGGGGATTAGCTGAACAGACTCCTGATGGTGGTGTAAAACTTCTTACTCCTTTCGCATACCGTATTGCTGTTGAAGCGGCTTCCGTAGAGTTGGGTAAGCAGGCTTCGGAAAACGCTGGAACAAATGCAAAAAAAGGTCAGGCAGGTGCTATACAGGGTAAAGGGTCAAAAACTTCATCTGGTAAATTGACCTATGACCAGTATAACAAATTGTCTGATGACGAAAAAGACGCTTACGATAAACAAACAACAGGGAGATAAGAAATGTCTACTTTAAATCTTCACACCTATGCTTCTGGTGCTGGCGAGTTTGATTACTCCATACCAGAGTTTTGGACCTCGCGACTTTACGATGATGGTATTCGTAAGGCATTTTGGGGTTCAAGGTTTGAAGGTAAAGAAGGTTCAAGCAAACCCATCATAATTAAAGATGATTTTGCTAAGGGTCCAGGAGATGCTATACATTTTCAGACCATGAGCCAACTCATTTCTTCAGGTGTAACAGGCGAATCTACACTTGAAGCAAATGAAGATAAGCTGTCCATGAGCCAGTTTGACCTTACGGTTGATTGGATTAGGAACGCTGTATCTTTTACTGAAAATCTTGAAAGGAAAGTAAACTTTAGTATAGTTCAGGTAGCAAGGAAAAGGTTATCAGATTGGTTGTCCAGATACATAGATGAAGGTATGGACACTCAGCTTATAACAACCGAATCACCTGATACTATTTATTCTGGCGATGCTTCTACCGAAGCTACATTAGGTGATAATGATACTTTCGGAACAGAAGAAATTGACAGGATAAAATTAGCACTTCAGAGAAAAAGTGCTATACCTGTATCCGTTAAGATGAAGGATGGCGAAGAACTTGATATGTATGGTATCGCCATATCTGAAATTGACGAGTATTGGCTAAAGGGTGATAGTGTTTGGCAACAGGCTCAGAGAGAATCTGGGATAAGGGGTAATGAGAACAGGATATTTACAGGTGCTTTAGGGGTATATAATGGTTGTATATTATATGTCCGTAAGTCAGTAAAATCTGGTTATAATATCCAAGGCTCACCTTTAAGACCAGAGTGTAGGCTATACACAGGTATAGCTTCAACAGGTGAAACAACTGTTACTGTAGGTTCTAATTCCAAAGCTAATTATACAAAGTTCTTCCCAGCAACAGGGACACTTCGTATAGATAGTGAGGATATAGCTTATACAGCTAAGACAGTTACTACTTTTACCATAGCTAATGGGACAAGGGCTCAGAACGGAACAACTGGTGCTGCCCATACCGCAGGTGCATTGATTACTTTAAGAAATGTATCTACGCAGATAGGCTTTGGTGCTGAAGTAGCAGTCAGAGGTTGGGGGATGAAACCGACTCCAATTTCTCAGAGTTATGATTACGGTTTTGAGAACGGCGTTGGGATTAAAGCAATCTTCGGACAGGTTGCCGTAAAAGATACTCTGTCAGCTTGTAAGAACTATCTTTTAATGAAATCCTATGCTAAAAACCCAGGCACTATATAAGGAGATAAAGCCATGAAGAAATTACTTATTGCTTTAATCGTCCTTGGGTTGATAGCTATAGGGACTACGGTTTCTAACGCTGATTCCACGAGGACAATACCTCATAACTTTAGGGCCTTTGCCGCAGACACAGAAGGCATACCAGGTGGCACTATATACAGGATTACAGGCGTTGCTACAGGAAGCAACTCTGTTTTCGGTATATACAATGTGGCTACTTTGGAAGAAGCTGCTGTAACTGTTTGTGCGGTTGAAGGTGGCGAAGCTACCTCAGGCGACCCTCTCCCTCATTACTATTTTGGGGAAGAAGGATTACAGTTGAACGCAGGTTTTACTGTAGTGGTCTATAATTGCACTATAGTTGTGGAGTATCTATAAACACTTATGGGGAAGGGGCAACCCTTCCCCATAATACAAGGAGATAAGATGAAAAAATTACTATTAACACTACTCATTTTAGGGATATTTACCTGCCCTGTATTTGCTGACAGGAATACTCCTACTATTACAGGGTATTCAGCTACCGCACAGATAAAAACAGGTGATTGGAAGATTTACAGGATTACATTTATAGCTACCGCTAATGCTGGTAATTTCGCTATATATGATATTTTAAGCACTACAACTCCGAGTGACGCTACCATAAAGACAGAGGGAAGCGAAGCTACTTCGTTAAATGGTAAAAACTATGACTTCACAGGTAAACCACTTGAAGGGTCAACAGGTCTTTATCTTGTAGTCAACGACGGAACAGTAGTATTGGAATACGAATAATGTTTGATATTCTGTTAGCGTTATTTTTGCTATTATCACCCATAATACTGTTACCAGCGATAGGTAATGTTACTGCTCTACAATTCTATCAATTTGGTGTGATAGACAGCAGGAATACCTATTTACAGTTACAGTTTTTTCAGGTGGGGTCTATAGTGCTGTATCTTTCAAGTTTTTTCTGTAAGAAACAAAGGGTATTTAAGGATAACTATCTCGTATTATTTATCTTGGCGTGTATTGTAAGTATATTCCTACACCCCATATCAATAAAATCATTTCCTAATATACTGTTGGGATTTTTACTCTACAAAACGGTATATGAATATTCTTTAGATATAAAGAAAATCCTGTTTCCTGTTTTTTTAGTATGTATGATGAATTTTACTTTTGCCGTAATACAATCCCATGGTATAGGATTTATATATAATTCAACAGGCAGGATTGACGGATTGATGAAAATATCCACTCATTTGGGGGTATATCAGGCGTTGAGTTTCCCGATATGCCTTATGCTTAATCCAGTCCTATGTGTATTTCCTTTGATTAGTCTGTATTTAGCACACTCGCATACTGCGTTCATAGCAATATCCGCAGGATTGATTTACTTATTCAGGAAGAAAATACTGTATATAGGGTCGGTAAGTTTTCTATTTATAATAGCATTAGCGACAATACTTGTTGTTAAGAATTGGAATTTAATGCTTGGTGAATTTGAAACAAGACTATGGATATGGAGAGAAACTTTTTATAGACTTACATTTTGGGGTCATGGATTTGTAAAGTTTGATATTTTGAGGGAAGGTATGGGTCATTATGAAAGTCCTTACAATGTCTATCTGAGTGTGCTATATGCTTTAGGGGTATTAAGCATACCTTTATTTATATGGCTTGCTAACTTAATACAAAAAGCATTTACTAAAAAAGACTTTGCTACACAGATGATTTTTTCATCTTGTATAATACTTTTATTCGCAGGACTTCGTATGTCAATAATGGATTTTCCGAGGATAGCTGGAACTGCTATCGTATTATTCGCATTGTTAAAAACAAGATAGGGGGGTTGTATGGTTTTGCTTAAATATGTTGGGTCAAGGTCGTTTACAAAAGTGATGTATAACAGGAAACCTTATGTCTTTAAAAAAGATACTAATTTTTCGTGTGAAGTGCCACAGGATTTAGTTGAGTGGTTAGCCCAATACGCAAGGGGTCAATATCAGGTATCACCGACTAAGGTTGAGATAAAGACAGTAATCAAAGAAGTAGAAGTGCCTAAAAAACTCATCTGTGATGTATGCGGATTTGAAGCAAAGACCGAACAAGGTCTTTTAGTCCATGGTAGAAAACATAAAAAGGAGGAAAAATAATGTCAAGACAAATGCTTTCAGAACAGGAAAAAAGGTTCTTATCTTTCTTAAACCTTGAGGAAGAAACCGCTAAATTGAACAAGGAAAAAACAAGGTTGATTAAAGATGTGTCAACAGAGAGTAAGAAATTATCTGATTTGGTTGAAAAGGGCTTACAGATAGAAAAGAAAGCTCAGGATATATTATCGTCAGCTAAAGTATCAGCAGAGTTAATCCTGAATAGGTCTGATAAGACTGAAGATGAAATAAACTCAAAGAAGTCAGAAGCAATAGGGAAGATAGCAGAGCTTGAAGCTACAAAAAAGGAATATGAAAAAAAGATAAAATCAACCGAAGGATTGGAGAAAAATCTCAGTTTAGAGAATAAGGTCGTGTCTGAATTAAAATCTAAACTATTAAAATTAGTAGATTTGATAAAAGACACAATGAAATGAGGTAATTATGCCCACATTTGGATTACAACTAAGCACGATTAGAAGTCGTGTTATGGACTATGGCAATATAAAGAATATTGAGGGTGCGTCTGATAAAGCCGATATAGCCATAAATGACGCTATGAGGAAGTTAGCAGGTGAAAGGCGTTGGTATGCCCTTAGGCGTCAAGGCACGATAACACCTATTACTGACACCCAAAGCTATGTCTTAACAGGTATGTCAGGATTTAACTACCCTGTAAGGGTGTATTATATCTCAAATGGCATAGAACAACCGATAGACATAGTAAATGAAAGTGAGTGGGCAGATATGAACGATAATGACTCGTCAGGCGACCCGTCAATCTGTGCGTTCCTTGAAATATCAGGTGCTATGAAGTTATATCTATCACCATTACCGTCGTCAACATTTATCAGTCAATATACGAGTATATATATTGATTATGATAAAAAACCAGATGAACTTTCAAGCGATACTGATGTTCCTGAAATACCGCCTACAAACTGTCAAATGGTTTTAGTTTATACCGCTGTGGCTGAATTGCTTGCTAAACAGGGCGACTCTACAGGTATGCAGATGTGGGAAGCAAAAGCTATGAAAGAATTGAATAAGTATTTTACTAATGATATTAACTTCAGGGGTGCGAAGTTTCAAAGGGGTAAACCTATGTTCGGGATAATGGGTGGTAGTGCTTCAGGATTAAAAAGGGATTATAGATGATAAAAAAGACTTTAACAATAATCAATGATTTTTCAGGCGGTCAGGATACAAAGACACCTATAATAGCTATGCCTTTGACTAAAAGTCCTAATATGAGGAATTGGCATTGTGCTGGTGTGCCTAATAGGTTAAAAAAACGTGGTGGGTATGCTAAAGTTAATTCATCTACGGTTGAGTCAGATAATCTTGATGCGTATTATTCACCAGGATACCAGACTACTGATTATGCTTTAAGAGATACCACCGCCCATACCGAGATTTCACAGGGATTTAAGGCAAATACATCTGATACTGTAACACAGATAAAGCTATGGTTAAAATCAGAAGGAACACCAGCAGGGACAGATACCATAACACTTGAAATACATACTGACGCTTCAGGCGTTCCGTCAGGGACACCCGTAGCAAACGCTACTGCTACCGCAGTTGACATATCAGATAGTCTTACATCAAGCTACGCTTGGATTACTTTTACATTTGCTACAAAACCGACTTTAGTATCAGGGACACAATATCATTTAGTATTGACAGGTGCTTTTACTGTAAGTGCTGTAAATTATGTAGAGTGGGGAGTTGATGATTATGATATAATCTTCCCTGACGGGTCAATGTCAGTATATGACGGGTCAACTTGGGTAACAGATAGTCTTTATGACGCCTGCTTTGAAGTCTATGTCACAGGCGGTGAAAAAGGTAATGACGGGGTGGCTTTATGGGATTTCTGGTCTAAAAATATGTTATTAGGTGTGTTTGGGACTACATTTTATAAAATGGATAAAGACTCCACAGGCGACCCTGACGGTGTATGGGACGCAGTAGGTGGTGGTTCTGCGTGGGATAGTTATACAAAGTTAATGCTTCATGGTGACGGTGTTGACGCCGCAACTACTATTACTGATGAAATCGGTAACACCATGACTGCGGTAAATGATACACAGATTGATACCGCCCAAAAGGTATTTGGGACAGCTTCTATACTTTTTGACGGGGCAGGGGATGGGTTAACTACTCCAGATGATTCTGATTGGGATTTTGATTCATCTAACTTTACAATAGATATGAGGGTAAGATTTGCGGCATTACCGACAGCTGGAAAAGTAAATATCCTTATAGGACAATATGCTGACGCAACTAATATATGGTTCGTAGGACAGATTTATAATAACGCAGGGACATACAGATTAGGTATGTTAGGCAAAGAAGCTGGAGCAGGCAATACAGGAGTTTATGTAAATTCAACGGGATTATCAATAAATACATGGTATCATTTTGAATTTGCAAGAAGTGGAAATACTTGGTATTTTTTCCAAGATGGGGTATTACAGGGAACGGCACAGACTAATTCAGGCGATATGCCTAATGTAGCGTCGGTTCTTTACATAGGAAGCCATCCTGGCGATGACTCAAATCCTCTTAATGGGTGGATAGATGAATTAAGAATATCAAAGGGCATAGCCCGTCATACAGCTAATTTTACACCGCCTACAGCGGCTTATTCAGCAAGTGCCACTCCCATAACATCTTCAAGGTTTTGGACTATGGCTGATTGGCAATCAGGCAGGTCTTTAATAAATACAGATATAGGATTATACACCTATACAGGCACAGGAAATATATCTACTGTCGCCGCCGCACCCGTAGGTAAATATATAGTAATATGGAAAAAATATGTATTTATGGCAGGGATAAGGGGTTCACTAAACACAGTAAGATATTCTGATTTGTCAGATTATACCACATGGTCAGCTACAAATACTTTAAACTTTGATACTTCCGACGGTGATGTGATAACAGGGATAAGGATATTAAAAGGTAAATTATATGTATTTAAAAGATATTCAATCCATAGGGTTACTTATTTAGGCAGTAATCCGACATTTCAGGTTGACCAAGTATCAGGTCTTGGGTGTCCAAGCCACTATACGATAAAAGAAGTTGATATGGGTGGTGATTTAGGGACAGTATTGATATTTCTTACTACCGATAAGAAATTAGCCATATTTGACGGATATAATATACAGACTATAAGTGATGTATTGACCGAAGAAACTAATGATTTATTCGCTACCGCTGATGACCAACCATTAAGTTTCAGCGATATGAACCTTACTTATGTAGATTTATTCCACGCTTCCGTAAAGACAGATACACAGGAATATATTTTATATTGTGTATTAGGGACAGATACTACCATAAATTATGCTTTTGTATTTGACTATAAGACAGGTGGGATATTTCCCTATGACGGTCAAGTATTTTCGGCAAGTTGTTACGCAGTAGCGGAAAACAAAGCTAAAAAACTTTATTGTTCAGGATATACAGGTTACACATGGTTACAGGAAAGTGGAAATGATGACGACGGAAGCGATATAAACGCTTATTGGGTGTCAGGTAAGATAAGGAAAAATGGTGTATCGTTATTAAATAGAAATCTGCTTTTAGGGATAAATTACAGGTATGAAACTTCAGCTTCCACAATAAGCATGACTTTACAATACAGGTTTAATTGGGGGGTATCGTGGATAACCCCAAGCCCGTCAACATTTGATTTTGACCATAATGACGAGCTTAATTTTGGTAAGACAGCTATGTTTGATATAGCAAGTATAAATAATATGTTTCAGGTAAAAATAACTGATGATTCAAGTAATCCAGCACCGACGATATATTCATTGGAATTAAGTGGTGATGCTGAACCTTTGGGAACAAAAGTAGTAGATGAGGCGACATGAAGATTATAGGTGTCGAGTTAAGCCCGTTATTAAGGAAAGATATATCTTTAGTAGAGTTTATAAATAATGTGGCTGCGATATTTAATCATGGTCGGTATCAGTTAAGGATAGTTGCTTCAGTCCCTACATGGACAGGTGAGTCAGGTGAACATTTATTATATATATCAGGGTCAATAGTAAGATTATATATTTATGATGATACAAATAGTGAGTGGAAATATATTGAGTGGGGTGTTGGTGGTCAGGGTCAAGCGGCTATAGTAGCAACAATAGCTCTTACAGGTCAGACAGGGGCGATAGGGGCAACGCTTCTATATACCGCCACAGCAGGGACATACAGGGCAAGTGTATATCAGTTATGCTCTAAAGCAGGTGGCGGTGGGACAGTAGATACTTATATAGTATGGACTGATAATGTCCAAGCACAGACTGTAACCCCTGCTGCACAATTAGATGTTACAGGTTCTGGAAACGCACAGACAGGGATTACATTTGTTCAATCAGTTGCGTCAGCAATAAATTATTCAGTAGCGGTTGGTGGGTTCGCAGGAGCCCCTGAATATGATTTATATATAGTGTTGGAAAAAATAACTTAAAGGGGGAAGAAATGGGAAAGACTAAAGACATATTCACAATCCAAATGTTAGATGATAAGGACTACTTAAATCTACATAAGCAGTTTTCTGAAATAGATGAAAAAGATTTACACAAATCTTTGGGGTTCGCTGATAAGGAGTCGGGTGAAGCATATATCCGTAAGACTTCCGTAAAAGATGTTGATATGGCTACTGTTCAGCATGAAATACAGGAGTTGATGTCAGATACTTCAGACCATGAAAAAAATGGTATAAGGTTCGGGTGGTTTCATAAGGCATTTGGATTTTCAAGTCAACCTGCTGTAAATGTGGCGGCTCCTATACTTGCGGCTATGATACCAGGAGTTGGACCAGTTCTTTCAGGACTTCTTGCGGCTGGGACAAGTGCGGCTACACAGAAATTAAATACAGGTAAAATAAGTCCAGCACAGGTAGCTTTATCAGGTGTTGGTGGTGGATTACTTAAAGGTGCTATGGTTCCTGGGATTTCTGCGGCTAAAGAAGCAGGAAAAGGTATATTAGGTCAGACTTGGGGTGGATTAAAGTCTGCCGTAGGCATAACGCCTGCTACTGCTAAAACAGCAGGGTCAGCGGCAAGCACGATAGGTTCAGGTGCTGTATCACCTATGAAAGCAGGATTTAATGCTACGCAAGCGGCATTACCAGGTGCTACTACACCAGTAAGTTTGGGTGGTTCTGCCTATAATGTGGCTAATAGTGCGTCTAAAGGGCTATCATTAACGACACCTGCGGCTAATACAGTAAGTTCTATACTTGGTAGCACAGCTAATTTAAAAGCACCTACACCTCCTGAACCTGTAGCTACGCCAATTTCACCTACCGCTACGACAGGTTCAGGCGCACCAGCGGTAGAAAAGACTTTTATGCAAAAGTTAAAAGATGCGGCAATATCAGCAGGGAAAACACTTGCAGTAGGTGGATTGACTTCAGCACTCATACCTTCGGCTGAATATGAATCACCGTCAAGTCTTGAAGCATTAAGAAGTAATATACAAAGTGGGAAATCAGCTACAATGTTAGGTGAAGCGGCAAGGACTGATTTACTTAACACTATACAGACTTCTTATGATGAACTTTATCCTGTATCAAAAGACGCATACTATGAAGCTGTATTAAGAAAAACTGATGAAGCGTATGAGAACGCATTAGAAGAATTAGATAAATCATACAACTTGGCAGGGGTATATGGTTCGGGTGAACATCTTGCGGCAAGGGATAAATTACAGGAAGATTTAGCTAATACAAAAACTGATTTATACGCAACTACGGAAGAAGCTAATAAGAACTTGGCTATCAACGCTAAATATCAGGCAGTCCAACAGGCACTACAAGTTGACCAAGCTACTATGGATGATTTGGTCGGAGTTACAGGACTTGATGTGACTGCGGCGGCGATAAAATATGGTGCTGAAGCCGCTGATGTTCAAGCGATAAGAGAAGCGTTAGGCACTATGGCGTCAGAAGTAATAGCATAAAAGAGAGGTATCCTATGGCAGATTGGGGAAATGTTCAACAAGGCATGGCTACTGGTTTTCAGATAGGTCAGAAAGCTGGAGGGAAATTATCGGGATTAGGCGTAGCATTAAAAAATGTGGCTAATCAGATGGTGAAAAAAAGGGAAACAGGCGAAGCACTCGGAACATTAGGTCAGACTGAAAGGATAAAACAGGAAATAGGATTAGAGTATGACCCTGAAAAAAGACTTAAAAGGGAAATTTTTAGCAAGAAAGAAAGAGGAGAAGAACTTACCCCTGAAGAAAAGAAACTTGGTTATGGCTATACGGAAGAAGCTACAACACAATCCATAGTTGATAAAGAGGGTAATGTCGTAGGACAAAGACCAACTGGTTCAGTATTTCAACCCAAAGAAGACCCATTTAATAAATATTTTTTTGGTGGGGATAAAGAACCTACTATATCTACTGGTAAAAAATCTTTGCTTAAATCTCCTTTTCCTGAATATCCTGATGCTTTTCAAGAGAACGGAGTTTGGAAAGTTATGAAAAATGGTAAAAAATATAGGATAGAAGATGCCAAGATTAGTATTAGATAAACCTATAAAACATCGTCTTGTTTTAGATGAACCTCGTAAATTAAAATTGGTTGAGGAAAAACCTTTGTCTGGTTTAGCAGAAAAAATATCACCCGTTATAAGTAAAATCGCAAAAAAAGGCAAGAAAGCTCTTTTAACCCCCCAAAGAATAGTGCCAAGTTATCTTGGTGGTGAGAAAGAAAAACGAGAAACCA
>Ga0075116_10000607_pt1 | contig 16696 bp, 7 predicted proteins | sample AntAceMetag02UKC_FD_69786 | JGI IMG/M metagenome (GOLD analysis project Ga0075116, IMG submission 69786) | Saline lake microbial communities from Ace Lake, Antarctica- Antarctic Ace Lake Metagenome 02UKC | ecosystem: Environmental > Aquatic > Non-marine Saline and Alkaline > Saline | place...
AAGTTTAGTAAGTTTGTTTAATAATACAATGAATAATTTTATAAATAAATCGTTTTCGGAGCGATAGCGGAGAAAACACCTTTTACCCCCCTCTTTAAAAATTAAAAAAATCAAATTCCTTATTTCTTAAAGCCCACCAAAAACATTTCAATTAACAAATTTTTCAAAAATATGTCGCCTAACAAAAGACAACATACCATGTAATACAAGTATGCCATCTCATACTGCTCCTCTTGAAGATTGTACTCCAGATTATATGGGTGGATGTAATTAACGTCCCCTTTCTTTAATAAATTTTCTTAATTGTTCATTAAGAATTTTTATTCTTTTCTTATCTCCTTTTTTAGCTGAAGCTTTTATTTGTCTTTTTAATTCATCAATTCTTTTATCAGTATCCATTTGATAAAAATTACGAGCTGATGATTCTTTATAATTTTGTAATTTACCTAAAGCTAAACCTAATGTTCTTGCCGTAGCAGATGGTGCAGCTTCTGTTTTTCTATATTTTTCTAAAGCAGGAGAGATGGTTCCTAATTCAGGTAAGGTAAAAGCTGGAATTTTAGCTTTATTCCAAATACTAGTTTCACCTTTTTTACCACCAAATATTTTTCCTGGATTTAATTTATCTAATTCATTTAATATTCTAATATTTCTAATAATAGCTGCTGTTTTTTTAGGCATATTAAAACCAAGATAATTTGTAGTTTCACCTGGATAATGTTCTATATCTTGATAATCTCCTAAAGTATTTTTAAAAAATAAAGATTGATTTACTAATCTTTCTATAGGTACTTTAAGAATAGGAGTAAGCATTTCTACAAAACTAGATGCTGGTTGAGATAAAAAATCAATAGCTTGATAAGAAGCAATCCAATTTCCTGCGAGAAAATAGTAATAAATTTTTTCATCTTCATCATATCCTACTTTCATTGCAGTATTACTTTTTATATAATCAGATAAATATTTTTCATTTGCTGGCTTAGCATCACCTATTGAAATATTTTCTATAGCTTTTACTACTTTTTCTAATCCTACAAATTTTCCAGGTTGTTTTGTCATTTCTGCTAATTGTAATGGAATATTTTTTCGAGTCCATGTATAAAATGGAAATATTCTTTTCATCCAACTTTTTTCAAATTCAGTAAGATCTCCATAATCAAAAAGAAATTTCTTTACTGTCATTGCTGCATTATCTATTGAATTTCCTTCTTTAATTTTTTTTATAAATAAAGCTAAACGAGCATTATTTTCTAATGCTGTACCAACTTTTTTATTTAATTTAAAAGCTACAAATTTTTGAGATATAGGATTCCATGTACCTTTACTAATTTCAGTATTAATTGCTGTTGGTATATCAGCTGCAAACCATCCTTCATTTATTACACCAGTACGTTTAGCTGAATTAACTAATTCTTTCTCTGTCCATTCTTTTCCTAATTTATCAACAAATTTTACTTTCTTTCCTTTTTGTAATAATCCAGCTTGAATATAATCTGCTGGATTAGTAACTCCTGCTAAAAAATTATTCCATAAATTACTAGCAAAATTACGAGAATGATAAGATACTCCTAATAAAACTTGAGCTTTCCACCAATTAAGTACATTATCATATAATTTAAATACAGCCTTTATTTCTTCTGGTTTAATTTTGTTATAATAAGTATCAATTTGTTTAGCAATATCAGGTGCAAATTTTAATCCTTTTAATTCTGGTGCTGTAGAAGCAACATCTCCTAAACCATTAGTAGCAAATTTTTTTGCACCTTCTAAAAATTCTTTACTAGTAACAGCTTTAGCATGACCTAAACCACGATAAGCTACTTGAATAGCAGGATTTTCTTCAAAAAATTTAATTTCAAATGCTTTATTTACTTCATCAATAGATGCTTGTTCAGCTTTAAATAATTTTCCAGTAGAATCTTTAAAAGTATTTTCTGCACCTTTAACAGCTTTTAATCCTAAATTTTCAGCTTTACCAATCAATTCCTCACCACTTTCATTAACAAATTTTAAAATACTTCTATGTTTTTCTGTTCCACCTAATTTTGAAGTAAATTCTCTAGCTATTCCCATTATTCCTTGTCCTTGTCTTTCTATTTTGGATACTGGAATATGAGGAACATATTGAGCAATTTCTCCACCTTTTATTCCCATTTCTTTTTCTACTGTTTTCCATTCTTTGTAAGTATTTTTTAAATTATCAGCTAATTTATTTACTACTGGATTAGTAGCTTCTATTCCTTTTTCTATTTTATTTGATACTTGTATTATTTCATCTGGTTTTAATTTAGATACTTGCTTCTGTATATTTTTTGCTTTTTCTATCATATTAGCTCTTTTGAAATCACCTAAATCACGATAATGTTGAAGTAAATTATCAAATTCTTTATTATGAGTTGCTGTTGAAAATAAAGGTTTAGTAAGTTCTAAAGCACCTTCAACTCCAGGAGTTTTTGCTAAAACTTTTCCAGCTTTAGATATTCCTTTAGCTATTCCACCTCCTGTAAAATTTAAAGGATCAGCGGCAATATCTATTATAGTACCAATAATTGTTCCTGCTGTCTGATGTTCCGGTAAATTTTCACGCCAAATATCAGAAAAACTTCTTTCAGTTTTACTAGTGAAAATATCTGTAACTTTTTTAGGAATTTGTTTTAATTCATTAAAATTTCCAGTCCCTATTGTTTTTCCTATTTGTTCTGTAGCAACAGCAACTGAAGATACTGGTTTCATAAGTTGAGTACCTATCCAACGTAATCCTTTACCAGTTGTCGAAGGTATTTCTTTAATCACATCTAAAGGAGTAACTTTCGTATCTATAGGCGGAATTACTGTAGGAGTAGTTTTAATAGTTGGTAATGTAGCAGTACTTGGAATATTAAAACCTTTTTCTTTTAAAAATTCATCTAATGGTTGTGGCATATTTATTTATTATTTAAATATAAATTCTGAATTTTTCAGGATCCATACCCATTGTTTGTTGAATATAACTAGCTTTTTCTTCATCAGTATAATCTTTACCAGTAGTAGCTAACCATTGCCAAATTGCAGCTTCTAATTGCCATTGAGCTGGTTGAGATTCTGCTTTAAAATATGATTGAGTAGTTGGATCATTTGGATTAAGAAGATAACTAAAATTTTTATCAAATCCAGTCTTATCATCTGATTTAGATCTTAATTGTTTATATACATCACTATCAACATAACCTTGTCCAACTTTACCTTCAGGATTTTCTGATGTAACATCGCTTCCTCTTGAAGATTCTAATTTTTGTTTTATAGTATCATAAGAATCATTAGAACTACTTATCGTATCATCTATTAATTTTTGTAATCTTATAGCAGCTTCAAATTTATTTAATTGATAAGTTTCATTTTCACGCATTAATCCTGTTCTATCTTCTATATTAGTATACATATCACCAAGCATTCCTTTAATAGAATCATAAACTTCTGTTGTTATAGCTGCCTGACTACTATATTCTTTATTAGCTTGAGTAAGAGTAGTTTGATATAAATTATTTGCTTGTTGTAATTTTATATTAGTATCAGTTGTAGCTGCAGTTAACATTTCCATATATCGAGAATTTTGTCTTCCTGCTAATAAATCAAGATATGTACCATATCCGTCCATTCGTGCTTTTACATTAGGATCTGATGTATCAGCATTCGCTTTCTGTTCTTTAAATTTCATCCGCATATCATCCAATTTCATTAAATAATTATCATTCATTTTTATATAATTTGTAACATCTCTTTCTACTGAAAGATTACTACTAAATAAACTAGTTAATTTATTTAATTGTTTGTCTAAATTATATTTTTGTGTAACAGAATCTTGTAATGATTTTAATGAATCACTAAGAAGCCCAGAACTAGGAAATTGATCAATAACTTCTTTAGGAAGATTTAAAAGTTCTGCTAATTGATTTTTATTACTTAATACACTTGCAGCAAAAGTATCAGCACCCTGACCTAATTTAACAGCATCATAAGCTGGTTTTAATTTAGCTTGTTCAATACTTGAAAGACCATTAAACCAACTATCTAATTCTAAAGAACCATAAATACTTTCAATATTAGTTATTGTTTCATAATTAACTTTTTCAGAATCTGTTTCTTGTATATTTGGAATACTAGGAAGATCTATTTTATTATCTTCAATAACAGTTGATGTATCAATATTTGTAGTAGGAGCAATAGAACCAGTTCTTGGTATATTTGGTACTCCAGTTGATGGTATTAATTTTCCTGTAGAATCTATTTGATATTTTCCTAAATCAATATTTTTATTAGTTGGTACATTTGGCAAAGTAAAAGATGTAGTAGTTGAAGAAGGTGAAATTTCTCTTGGCCCAATAGGAGTCTTATTAGAAGTATCATCCATCATTCCAGTTGCTGGATCAATGCTTCTTGCCCCAACATTTTGATATGCTCCTAAATTTAATCCAGCAGGCGCGTACTTTGCAAGTGGATTAGTCAACGAACTATTTGCAGGCAAATTTAATCCAACACCACCTTGACCATCAGGAATATTTTTATTTGCTGTATAATTCATTTCAGATTGCTTAAAAGAATCAAAGACTGCTTGTGCTTGTTTCTTTTTTAAACTTCCAGATGGTGCTTTAATAGCATCAAAAAGAAGTTTAGATAACTTTGGATTATTCATTACTGCTCTCATAGAGAGAGTTTTCATATTTGTTAAAGTTGGATCTGTCATATTATTAACTTTTAATTAAACTAGAAGGATTTAAATATGTATTATTATATAAATCTTTTATTCTTAGATCTAAATGTGAACCTGTACCTCCATGAAGGGAATATGTTTGACCAGTATTAGACATTTGACCAATAACTTGTCCTTGTGAAATTTCAGAACCGACTGTTGGTACCCAATCACCAGAAAGATGTGAATATCTCCATTCTCTGTTATTATCATCAAGAATTTTTACATAATTACCAAAAGCAGGATCACCTTGTTTTTTACCTGTTACTACTTCTGTAACTTTACCACCCTCAAAAGCTTGTATAGGTGTTCCAATTTTGTTAGCTATGTCTATTCCAGGATGTCCACCATTTGATGCATTTTCAAATTTTGTATTACCCATATATGGTGTAGTTACAGTTCCAAGATTACTTACACTAGTAGGTGTACTCCCAGCAGTACTCTCATTATATTGCCCTAATGAATTAGCAAAATCTTTATAACCACTAACATCTACGCTCTTTTTACTTGTCCTACGTGGTAAACTTTTACCTATTTCTTGAGCAGTCTTAATCATAGGCGCAATAGCTCCTCGTAAATCTTTGTATTGAGTATTTTCTTTTAAATCTCCCATATATTTTTATTAATTTATATTGTAGTATAATCATTTCTCCACCAATCTGCACTTTTTTCAACATTAACAATTTCTCCAGTTTTTTTATTCTTTACTTTTTGTGTTTGCATTCCAGAGCCTGATATTAAAGGATTGGTATTCAAATTATTTGAATTATTTGAATTAATACTCCATAAATTACTATTTGAAGCATTATTTAAAAGAGAATTATTTTGACTATTAGGGTTAACACTCCAATAATTACTATTTGAAGCATTGCTTGGCGTAGTAGTACTTGGCGTAGTAGTACTTGGTATATTAAACTGTGGTTGTGTTGTATCAATTGGTGCTATATTTTCAGGAGCGTATGAAGAAAATGGATTAGTTGTTGTCCAAGGTGCATAAGCTTTTTCTTCTTCAACAGCTTTTTGTTCAAGTAATTTAGATTGTTGGTAATTCTTTTTCTGTTCACCTAAATCATATTGGTTAGTAGCTAATGTTTGATATAACTCACTACGATAATTTCCATTTTCATCAAGCATAGAATTTCTAATATTATTTATTTCTTGATCAGTCATATCAGGATAAAGACTTTTTAAATTATCAGTATTATACCAATCAGTTATATCTTGGTTAGGAATTAATCCAAGACTTTTAGCTTTTTCTATTCCAACATTATTAATATAATCTTGTATTTCAGCACTAGAACCATTTTGTAATAAATTATTTATTTTTTCTCTATCTTGACTTGTTAAATTTTCTTCTCGTAACTGTTGATCTCCACGTCTAACATCTGCTAAGTATTTATCCATTGCTTCATTTAAAAGACCACTACTGCCTAAACCTTTGCTAGAGGCACCACTGCCTAAACTCTGTAATTGTCCCCAAGCAGCATTAGCATTATCACTTAATTGTATACCATATTTTTTATCTAAATCTTCTACAAATAATCGTAAGTTTTCATCGGCTATTGCTTTTTCTTGATCTGTTTGTGCTATTGCTTGTTGATTAAGTATATCATAATAAGAAGCCTGTATTTTAGCAGCTTCTTCTTTAAACTCTGCTGAATTAATATCAACTGGTTCTACTAATGTTGAAAAAGCTTGTCCTGGAATAGAAAAAATAGGATTGTTAAATAACTCAGCACTAATTTCCATTGTTTCAGTAGGTGGTACTAAAGCCATATCATTTTTTACTACTTGTCCTTCGGTTGTAAGATACCAATCAGTTGCTTTCATAGTTTCACTAATTCCTGTTCTTCCTTCATAGTCAGTCATTCCATTATTAACTAATTCTTTAACTTTTAAATCTCTATATACATCATCTATGGTATAACCACCATAAAGAAGAGCACTTGTATATTTAGCAAGTTGTGTTGGATTATTTAAAATATATTTATTAAAAGTATCTGCAGTTACTCCATCTTTATTTTTTATAGCAGTAAATATTTGACCAATATAATTAGCGGCCCATTGTTCTACATCATCTGGTAATTTATCAGAACCATAAATAGTTTTTAAAGATTCCCCACTTTTAGCATCTTCATCCGCTTTATTTTGTGAATCTTCTTGTTCTTGAATTTTTATTTCTTCATCAGTTTTCTGTGTTTCTTCGTCTATTTTAGATTGGATAGTATCATCTAATTGTCTTTCAAAAAGAGTTGAATTATACTGCCAATTTTCTATATCAGTTTTTGTAGGCATTCTGCCAAAAGCTTCATACAATTTAGTTTGTAAGTCTTCAGGCATTTTAGGTATATCATCAATTCCAGGTTGACCAGTTTGGCTAGTAGTTGTATCTGTAGGAGTTTCTCCAAAAGTAACAAGATTAGCATCAGAAGGTAATTCATTTCTAGTGTCTTTATAACCTTGATTTACAACTAAATTATATAGTTCATCAGGATTAGGAATTTTCATGAATGAACCACCACTTTTTATATATAAATCATTGCCACTTTTATAAATGTTTTTATCTTCGCCTTCTGTCTGTATATTTGAACCATTGGTTGTTGTAGCAGTAGCTCCTGATAATTTATAAATTTTATCACTATTAGGATCTCTCCAAATTTGTGACTCTGATAAGCCAACTAAACCACTTGGACCAGATATTAAAGTAGCTCCAGCAGGAGTAGCAGAAGTATCTGTATCACTAGGAGGAGGTGTCCCTGTTGGTGGAAGTATGTCTGTTGGTGAAGTTAAAGAAATTCCTGGAACATAAACACCTGGCTGAACATAAACTACAGCATTATTATTATTAGTATCATAAGCTTTTAAAGTATTGGTAGCAGTAGGAGTAGGAGTAGAAGCAGTTGTAGTAGAGGTAGAAATTGGAACATCTGGTGTTCCAGTTTCAGTTGGAATATTTACTTCAGTTGCTTTACCTGACCAATTATTATTCCAATCTGTATAACTTATTTTTTCACCAGTAGATGCGTTATAAATATCTGCTGAATTTGGATCTCTATAAAAAGTTAAATTAGAAGTAGGAGTAATATTTGATGTAATAGGTGTAGGCGATGGTGTTGGAATAATATTTTCATTTGATGAAGATATAGTTGTTCCAGCAGGTAAAGTTCCTTCAGCTATTAAATTTGGAATAGATGATTCATAAACAGTAATCATATTACCATCTTTATCTTTTACTTTTACTTTAGGGTCTGAAATTTGTGGAGTATTTGTAGAAGTAGGAGTAGGAGTAGGAGTAGGAGTTGGAATAATAATAGGAGTAAGAGTAGAAGTAGGAGTTGAAGTAGGAGTTGGAGTAGTATTTTGTTTAGACTTAGCAGCAATAGCATTATTCCAATAAGATAAAGAATTATTAAATTCTTCAACAGATTTAGATACTCCTTGTAAACCATTCATTTTATTAATATATTCTTGTGGAGTATTAAATCTATACTGTACTCCATTTATAGTAAGTATAGGTTGAGTATCCCAACCCTGTGGTGACATTTGCCACGCAGAAATATGCCAAGAAGCATTTTCTTGTGAAGTAGGAGTAGGAGTAGGAGTAGGAGTAGGAGTAGGTGCAGTACCAACAATAGCTCCAGCTGGTATAGGTAAATGATTAGGATTAGATAACCAATATCTTGAATCTGATGGTGAAATATAAGTAGTCATATTATTTTATAGTTTAATTATTTATTAAATTATGCACTTGTTATTGTTTCCCAACCTGTCGCACCGCCTATTCTTAATTTATTTAAAGTAGTATCAAAATAAATTGCTCCTTTATTATAAGTTGGAGCTGATGCAGTGGCAGCTTGTATTGGAAATAATAAACCATTTATTAATATAAATTTCTCACTAAGAAGAGCTGTTGATAAATCTCCATAAATTAAATTACCAATATTCAAACTATCATTAATTTTATAATAATTCGTATCATGACCAATCGTTATATTTCTTGAGCCAGTAGTTATATTTTTACCAGAATTATTACCAATTGATGTATTTTCTTCTCCAGTTGTAATAACTTTTCCAGCTTGATAACCAATAAGAGTATTACTATTACCAGTAGTAAGAGCAATGCCAGTTTGATAACCAAATAAACAATTATTAGAAAATGAATTTCCATCAACACCAAGACCAGCATTTGAACCAAAAATAGAATTATAACTTCCAGTTTCTGTGCTTAAAGCAGCCAAAGCACCAATTACTGTATTATCTTTACCTGTTGTATTTCCACCTAATGAATTTCTACCAACAGCTGTGTTTAAGTCACCAGTTGTATTATTAAAAAGAGAACTTTGTCCAACTCCTGTGTTACCATAACCTACAATATTTTTGTTTAAAACAAATATTCCAAGAGCAACATTATCTCCAGAAAATTTTATTACAGCATCTGAACCATTAAAAAATTTTCCGTAAGTATCATTTTGTTTGTTATTAGTAATCTCGCCAGTTAAAGAAGCGTCAGCTATATTATCTGTATAAGTTGTAGTTGTATTATCACTTATTGTTGTTAATAAATAATAATTAGTTCCTCCAGTTTTTGTTCTATAAATTTTTCTTCCAGTAACCGCACCTGATGTACTTACTGGAATTGCAGATAATTCAACCTGTTTATGTGTAACATCTGTAGTTACGGTATTACTTGCCGTTCCTAATCCAGTCTCGCCTGTAGAGGTTATATAGGTAACTTTATAAACATGTGTTCCAACATCTACATTTCCAGCATCAGTTACTAAAGTCGCTGTACAAGCAGTTGGAACGGTTACAGCTGTAAACTTAATATCACCTCCTTCTTTTAATAAAATATCTGAACCATAATCAATTGTAATAGCATTTTCTCCTGAACATAATAGCGATATAGCACTTCCTGTCCATTTTAAGTAATCAGTTGAATTACCTATAGAAAATTTAGGTATTCCTCCGTCATTTCCTAGCCAAAAACCATTTCCAGTTTCATAAGCAGTTTGTCCTGACTTAATATTTCCTGCAGTTACTAATGTAATATATCCAGTAGTAATTATTCCTCCGTCAATAATTGTTTGAGTTACATCTGCTCCAGCCGCTGCTGGTGCATTTGTTGTTTGTAAAGCATCTACTAACGCTGGATAAAGTCCTGTATCAATTCGTTCCCACTCACCTGCGGTAATTTGGTCATCTCCTATATTAGTAGAACGATAAGTTTTCCCGTCATCAGTATCGTGCCATATATCTCCTACGTCTGTTGCTGTTGGCACGCCCGACTGATAAAAGGTTACTATCTTACTATCGGCTGTTGCTTGGGCTGTTCCTGCGTCGCTAATCGCTGAAGCTATATCATCATCCTGTACTTCTACCCAATTAGCTGAACCAGTTGCTGAAGCTCTATATAATTTATTACCATCATCAGTATCAATCCATAAATCACCTATGGCTGTGGCTGTCGGTGCAGTAGCTACATAAAAAGTAGTTACCTTACCATCAGCAGTTCCTTGTGCTCCTGAAGCATCACTAATTGCTTGAGCTATATCTGTATCTCTAGCAATAACCCATTCTCCTGCTGTTATCTGATCATCACCTATTCCTGTTGCTCGATACATCTTATTTTTATCATCAGTATCAAACCATATATCTCCAGCCGCTAAAGAAGTAGGTATTCCTGCTTGAAAAAAAGTAGTTACACGAATATTTGCAGTACCTTGTGCAGCATCAGCAGCCGTATCATCAGTTGCTCCTGCTACTGCTGGTGCGTTTGTAGTACTTAAAACATCTATTAGTCCAGGATAAAGTCCTAAATCAACTCTTATCCATTTACCAGCTTCAATAGTAGTATCTCCAATACCAGTAGCTCTATACATTTTTCCATCATCAGTATCTATCCATAAATCACCGGCCGCTAAAGATGTTGGAATAGCTGACTGTATAAAAGTAGTAATTCTTAAATCAGCTGTTGTATCATCAGTCCATCCTGCACCATTAGTTATATTAGATGTATTAACATCTGCTTCATTTACAGTTACTAAATCTCCAGCATCAGTTAAACTAGCAATTCCTGAACCACCTGTTATTGTTACAGAACCTTTTATTGATAAGGCAGCTCCAGTCCAATTAAGGTATGTAGTCGCATCACCAATATAAAACTTTGGTAAATCAGAATCAGAATCGTCAAGTCCTAAAATAAAACCTGCATCTGTATTAGTAAAATCTGATTTTCCTGCTCTTATTGCTGAATCGCCTGTGCCTGCCGCTACTGCTAAAACAATATCTTTAGATGTTATTGTACCAGCTGTTAATTTTGAAACTGCTAAAGTACTTATTTTAGCATTAGTTATTATAGCATCTTTAATTTGTGCTGTATTAGAAATAAATTCATTAGTAGAAGCAGAATTAGCTGCTATATTATCAACTGTCATTAATTGTCCACCAGAACCACCATATACTTGGAATGTCGCGCTTGAACTAACATCACTATTATTTTGAGCTACTCCAATTAATATTTTACCAGTTCCTACTGCAGTTGAAGCAGTAGTTGTAGTTTGAAGTACTGTAGTTGAAACTGCTATATCTAAATAAATATATGTTAAAGCTGCCATATTTCCAGTATTACCAGAAGAAATGGTATAAACTGTACCATCTAATAAAATAATTGTTTCGTCATTGCCTGAAGACCATCCTACAGTTCTATAATCAGATGACGCTAAAACTAAAGTAGATTGCCATCCTTGAATTGCTATTTCAGAACCTGATTGTATTCCAGTAATTGTAGGTGATGTAATAACAGATCCATTTATTGTTAAGGCACTACCATCCCATGTCATTTTATTTCCAGCCTGCACACCTATAGAAAATTTAGGTGTTCCGCCATCGTTACCTAACCAAAAGCCTGTTCCTGTATCATAAGCAGTTTGTCCAGATTTTATATTTCCGGAAACTCCAAGAGTAATATATCCAGTAGTAATTAAACCTCCATCTATAATTGTTTGAGTTACATCAGCTCCTGCATCTGCTGAATTTATAAGATTAGTTTGGTCAATTTCGTCTTCATCCATCGTTACTAAATTTCCACCATCTGAAAAACTTCCTATACCTGAACTTGTGGCTGATACAGTAATTACTCCAGTAATACTTAGGGTTGTTCCGTTCCATTGTAAATCACCGCTTGACCCACCTAAATAAAAATTACCAGAACTATCCATGTATGTTTTCCAATTAGAACTATCGTAATAACCTAAATATGTAGAACTTAGATATAATCCTGCTCCACTTGGTGCTGCTAATGTACCAGGAATATTACTTATTCCAGTCCAATCAGCTAATACAGCTGTAGCATCTGCAATTGCATTTAAAATATCAACTTTAGCACCATAATATGCTTCAAAATCAGTATCCCAAGTAGCACGAATAATATCAGTAGTAGTAGTCATATTACTAAAAGTATCTAAACTTGTAACTATATATCCATACAAATCATCATAAGCAGTTCCATATGCTACTTTAGAAACAGAATAAGTATCGGCTTGTGTATCAATAGAAGTTTTTTCAGCTAATATAGAATCCCAAATAGGTTTTAATGTTAATTTTTCTACTGATGTTATTTTTGAATCAGAAGCTATGTCATCTAATTTACTAAGTGCAGTATTAGCATCTCCTTGTGCATCATTAGCAGCTGTTTGAGCATTATCTGCTGCAGTATCATCAGTCCAACCAGAATCATTAGTTATTGTAGAACCATCTATATCTCCTGGATTAGAAATATTTACTGTTCCAGTAATAGTTGCAGAAGTAGCTACTAAAGCTCCATCAGGTGTTACCCTAAATGGTGCTGTTGCTCTATCTACATATTTTTTACCTGCATAAAAAGGATAATCAGCTGAAGCCATACCTGAAGAATTTGCATCTGTTGCTCCATCAAGATATATAGCATTACTAGAAATAGTCCAACCACCAATAGAACCAGTAGTTGCTGAAATTGAACCTACAATTGTTAATGAACTTCCATCCCAATGAATATAATCATTATCAGGATCTCCTGCTCTAAATTCATAATCAGGACTATCTAATCCCATAAATATACCAATACCTGTCAATGGAGCTGTAGCAACTCCCATTAAAATTCTTTCTGTATCTGATTGTATATAAACACTTCCACTACTTAATTGTCCTTTTACAAAATCCCATCCAGCTATATTACCAGTTTGAAATTCACCATAACCAGTTCCGCCATCTAAATAAATTCCTTGTACTTTAGGTTGATAATTTCTACTTTTAATAAACGTATCAAAAAATATATCTCCTAACGATGTACCATCAATTGTATTAGCTTCAACATCTTCTACTGTTCCACCACCAGAACTACCGGAACCACTAGAGCCTCCAGTAGTAACACTTTCACTATCTGCAGATGACAATACATCACCAACATTTGTTGATGGAATTGTATCGCCGCGATTCATCAAATTATCATAAGGGCTTTGTATTGAACTGTAAGTTTTATCATTATTTGCCATAATTATCTGTTCTTTGTTGATTTTCTTGATTAGTGGGCAAATATGTCATTGCCACTCTATTAATTGTACAAATTGATTTACTATAATCTCTTAACGATATATTAATATTTCTAATAGTAGGAGGAGCTGTTTCATTTCTATCTTTATTTCTTATTTTAAATATAGTACATCCTTTAACTGCTTCACCTTCTAATTGATAAAATTGTTTATTATCTAAACTAACAAATGCCTGCATAGCATGTCCTCTTTCTGATTCTACAATAACTTCTATTGGACTTATTAATTTCTCGAATGGTTTTGATAAATTAATATTATTTGTATCAATTCTAAATAATATTTCTTTATTTGTATTATCATCATCATCAACAGCACTTCCATTATGTAAAAATTCAAATATATCATAATTACTATCTGTACTAGCATATGTTAAAGTATCAACATTATCCGATGCTATGTAAGTAGCAAAATGAGTGGCAGTTATACCAGTATGAACATACCAATTATTTTGTTGTAAATTATATTCTAAACATACATCAGATAAAGTTTCCCGAGTTGAACCATCAGGGAAATATAAAGTTACATCTCCTATCGTTGCAAAGATACTTAATCCTTTCTTTCCCATCGATCCTGCCTCTAATCCTGCTTTGGTAGCTCCACTAATATATTTTTGTATTTTCGAACTTATTAGTTTAGGAGTACTTCCTGTGGTAGCATAAATACCAGTGTAATGTAAAAAATAAAGTGTGCCTAAATTTTTAGTATAACCATTATCTGAAACACAACCTATTCCTAAATCCATATTCTGTAAATTATAATTATTCCAAACTGATAAATTATGTTTATTTCCTATTAACATTACATCACCAATATTGGTAAAAATTGTAATGGCATCATTCTGACCACCAGACAAGAAAAAGGTATCATATTTTTTTACATTTATACCACTTGAAGGATTGCCTGCCCAACGAAATTTTTTAGAAGCTGTTCCATTATAAGTTCCTGCTACCCATACTTCATCTGAACTTAATAAATCAATACCTAATGAATTTACTATAATAGTATTTTCTGTTTTAGATGATACTGTAACAGATGTTTTAATTTCACTTCCTCTAATAATTTCTAAAGAATCACCAACATAAATATATTTTGTATCTGTTACACTAATAGTAGTTCCATCTGCTGAAGCATGATCACCATCAACCAATGAAAGTATTCCTAATGGTTCTGAAGACATCATTATTCCATTTTTATATCTAGTACTTCCAGTAATATAATCTCCTAAATATAATCTATTTTTATAAAAATTAACTTTATATGCTTTTGGTGAATTATATAAATGACCAGCAATAGTTGAAGAATCAATAATTGTAGTACCATCAGTATTTACGTATCTATTATTATTATTACCATTAGCTATGAAACAACATTGTTCAGCTGCAACTATTGAATGATTTACAGCTGTTAGATCAGTTCCATATCCAGTTAATGCAGTCCAAACACCTGAACTATTTAAATAATATATTGAAACATTACTTGATGGACTTGAAGACGGAGAAACAGAAGGCGAAACACTTGTAGAAATTGAAGGACTTATAGAAGGACTACTTGATACTGTAGGACTTAATGAAGGAGATATTGATGTTGATAAAGAAGGACTTACAGAACTACTAATAGATGTAGAAATAGATGGTGATATACTTGCTGAAGAACTGCTAGAAGGAGAAATAGAAGGTGATATACTAGTTGATGGACTAGTAGACGGAGATGCAGAACTGGTAGGACTAACAGAAGGACTAATTGAAAGACTAACAGAGCTACTAATAGATGGACTTACTGATGAACTAATAGATGGAGATGTTGAAGCTACTAAATTAGAAATTCTATATAAACCTGTAGTAATTGAATTTTCAAAATAAAATAAACCATAATTAGCATCAGCAACTATACTGTCACCTACACGAATTGTTCCTTGTCTTTTACTTATAGTACCTATTTCTGTACTACGCGCATTAATAGCAAAAGATAGTTCATTATTTTTAGCCAAATTTGAACCTATAGCTGTATTTACAGCATCAAAATATTCTATTGATTTTCTTTGAATTGTATCGTCAGTTATCATATTATTTATACATTACTATTGGCTGAAATTCCCCAACTATCTAAATTCGCATCCTGTTTATGGCTAGATACTTTTAATCTTTCCATACCACTTTGAAATGTTTTTAATGCATTAGCTGCTTCATTACTTCTTCCTAACTTCTGCCACGCTCGATATAACATAAAATCCTTTATAATATAAGCACCATTGTTTGGTATATCAACATTATCATAAGGAGAAGTTAAAGCAGTGCTAGTATACTGGTATCTAATAGTATAATTTACAACACTAGAAGGTTCTGGAGAAAATCCAATTTGATTGTTACGTATATAATATCCAGTATTATATGAATCTCCACTATTAGTATAATCATTTTTACTAACATCTCTTATATCTATATAATCAACATTTTTTTCATTGTCTTCATCATAAACTGAAATTATTCTACTAAAATTAGTAGAAATATCATATTCTTGAGTACCACTTACTGTAGCTAAAGCATAAGAATCATCTACATAATAAGTAGAATTTACTAATCCTAATTCAGTAGTAGCGTTAGAAACTCCTTCATTCAACCATTCCAATGCATCTGTATTATTAATTAACTTTTTATCTTTATCATTTAAAGAACTAAAAAATCCTTTTAAAATACTACTAACTGAATTTTCAGCAAAATTGTCATAAGGTATAGCATTACTAGCCTGTGATTCACTGGTAGTTGTACTGTTATAATAATGAAACCAACCGAATCCTGTCGAATTAGTTGAATCACTACCAATAGTATATAAAGAATCAGCTGAAACATCTAAATATCCAGTAATTGGATCAGTAGTTGCATATGTAGCAGTAGTTGTATGATAAAATATTACTTTATTATAAGGAAGTCTATAAATTTTAGTATCTTGTGAATGAGCAAATTTAGTAGCTACTTTTAAATTAAGTGTATTAGTAGATGGTGCAATAATATCAATTTGTACTATTTCTGAAGTTTCATTACCAAATTCTCCTAATAAAAGAAAATCAGCAGCAACAAAATCTACACTATTTTCAACCACTAACGCACTTACTCCTGATGAATAATTAGTATTTAAATAAGAATATTTAGCAGAGGTAAGCAAAATACGATTTTCTGCGCGCAAATTTATCATATATTTATTTTAAATTTATTATTTACATTATAACATAAGTAAAGCCCTTTTGTCTTATCTACTTCCCCAAATATTCATTTCTTCTATATCACCAAGAGGACTATTGTCTGCTGGTTCCGTATAATCTCCCCAAATATTCATAACTTCTATATCACCTACTGGCAACCAATCTTCTACAGAAGGACTAACAGACGGA
>Ga0075116_10000608_pt1 | contig 16686 bp, 25 predicted proteins | sample AntAceMetag02UKC_FD_69786 | JGI IMG/M metagenome (GOLD analysis project Ga0075116, IMG submission 69786) | Saline lake microbial communities from Ace Lake, Antarctica- Antarctic Ace Lake Metagenome 02UKC | ecosystem: Environmental > Aquatic > Non-marine Saline and Alkaline > Saline | place...
CATGATCCTGCTGATGCTACTGTTTGGCCAGACGATAAACCGGTGTTGTGCGGGCATGTACATGGTCTTTTCCGGGTGTTGGATAATGTTGTGAACGTTGGGGTAGATGTTTGGAACTATCGCCCTGTGTTGCTGGAGGATGCGCTGGCGTTGTGTTCTGAGAGAAGGATGACACGCGATTGGTCTGAGGTTTCAGCTAATCGCCATAGTGAAGGAGTGTTTGATGGAAAATGAGGTTGAGGAAGTTGGTAGAGAGTTTGTATGTCCGCATTGTGATGAGTCAAGCGAGCATCGTTGCAAGATTGGGTCGCGGCTGGACGTATGGTGTTTTAAATGCAGGAAGACAACCGAATATTACGTTCGTGGGGATGGCGTTGTTGATTTCAGAATTAAAGAGGAGCAAGCATAAGATGACTGACGTTATTATTGCTGGGAAGAAAAAAGCTAAAGAGCTTGGTGTTGAGTTCTTTACGCCATCATGGTTGTGGGATGTTCCTGTAGCCATGCAGGAGGCTGCTATTTGCAGGGCTATGGAGAATAGTCTCCGTCGTAAAAGCCTTAGCATTCAGGTTGAGGAGGCACGCAGTCACAGGAAGAGCGAGCGCAAGTCTCTTGACGATTCTATTGCAAAGCATGGCTTTGATGTAACCTATGACAATATCTGTGGATACAACGTAGCTATTGCGTATATAGTTGCACAAAAGCGCGATGGTTTCAACAAGTTGAAGTGTTATTTTGCTGTTTGTTCTCATGCTGACAAGGATAATTTCTCTCGTTTTGAGGCAAAACGTCGGTTATTGGATAGGATCTTGAAAGGTGATTCCGCTCATATGTTCCATTGTTTTGTTCCAAAGACTGGACGCAACGGTGTGCGGTTTGTAAGGAGCCGTTTTGTTGAGCGAGTGTCGTTGGATTCTACTGGCTTGCCACATTCTCTTGTCAGTGCAGTCAGGTGTCCTGTTATTCCGGTGTGGAATATGCCAGTATGGAAATTACAATAAAGCGAACTGGAGTTCGCAGATAGGATAGCAATGAAGCATTACATGGGGCTTGATCTCTCGTTGACTGGGGCAGCGGCTACTGTTGTTGACGAGAATGGATCTGTTGTGGATCATGGCTTGTGGGGGTGGTCTTTGCCTCGCGATGCCTCTGTAAAGGAGAAGATTGAGCGCATGGTATATATTGCTGGCAAGATTGTGAGGATGGGAAAGAAGTGGATTGAAGAGGGTGATGATTTCAGTATAGGCATTGAGGGTTATGCGTATGGGGCGCGTGGGGCGCAGAATGATCTGGGAGAAATTCAGGGTACAGTAAAAACTCAGATATTACTTGCATTGGGGCTAATTCCGACTATTATTGCTTCTTCATCGGCACGCAAGATCGTGCTGGGCAAGGGTAGGTTTTCCAAGGGAAAGAAAGGCAAACAAGAGATAGTGAAGGCTGTGTGTGATCGTGGTTTTATGGTTAGTGACGATAATGTCGCAGATGCGTATGTTGTCGCTGAATGTTTGAGGTTGAAAGAACAAGGAGTTGGAAAATGACGAAGGATGTTGATGTTGTTGAGAATGCTGAGTACTCTGAGAAGAGCGACGAGGCTGGTCTGGCGGTAGTAGGCGCTGATGCTGACGATGGTGAGTATGAGCATAAGGACGTGCGCAAGAAGGTTCTGAAGCTGCTGGAGCTTACTGAGACAAGCACGTGGGATCTGTCGGTTGTCCTTGAAGACGTGTACAGGCGAGATTTATATCGTCCGTGGGGCTTTGATTCGTTCAAAGAGTATGCAGAAAAAGAGTTGGATATGAAGGTGCGTTGGTCGCAGATTCTTGTCCAGCTTCAGGAGTGGTACCGTAAGCTTCCGCAGAATATCCAGAAGTGGATTGCTGACATTGGAATTACAAAGGCGCGTATGCTGATGAGCATTGTCACTGTGGAGAACGCTGCTGAGTGGAAGAAGAAGATCGATGGGAAGTCCGTTGCTGAGATCAAGCAGATGTTGAAGGACTCCAAGGATCTTGGAGACGGTGGAGACGGCGAAGAAGGCGAAGAAGGCGAAGAGAAGGCTGCTTCGAAAAACTTCAAGCTGTTCCCGCTGCAAATGAAGAACGTTGATATGGCGTTGTCGAAGAGCGAGGAGATCTCTGGCTCGGACAAGTCTGGCAACAACCTTGACTTGATCTGTACGGAATTCCTTGCGACAAACGCTGGTGTTGATTCAGTGCAGGATCATCTGCGCAAGATGGAGAAAAATCTTGGCGTGCGCCTGATCGCGTATGTGCCTGAGAGCGACTCCGTTGTGTACGGGTCTGATTTGATCAGCGATCTTGAGAAGAAGGATTTGGCTGACGAGATTGTTGGCGAGGCCGATTAATATTGATTGCATAAACCCACGGCTTAGTCGTGGGATAGATAGTTTTGGGAATTATATACTTGACTCCCGTGCAACGGCAGCAAGGGTTGATGATGTACTGTTTGATTAAGAGAAGTGGGCAAATAAATGAAATCTAGTTCAAAAGGCAAAGAATACAGATGTCGTTGCAGGGGTCACGGTTCTCCAGAGATCATCGATCCATGTATCCGAGATCTTGTTGACTGTTTGAACAGGCATGGTGTGAAGACGGATGGAAGTTGTTGTGGTCACGGTGTCTGGCCGGGGGAAATCACACTGGCGTTAGATGCTATCGAGCCAGATCCCCACGGTCGTCCTTTCTGGATTTTAAAGCTTTCCCCCAAGCCTATTGTGCTTCCATACGATGACGAGACAGGAGAGTGGGTGGATAGGTACCCTACTGGTGGGAGGGATTTTAGTGCAGAATGCCATGCGCTTTTGAAGGCAGAAGAGGAAGAATTATGCAAGGGCAAGGAACAGTAGATTTAGAAAAACTAGCCTGCTGGTGTCGCCGTTCCACGATCAAGTCGGTCGCACACATCGCATTTGTCCGTCTTGTCAGAAGGCTTGGTGTCTCCCTTGTGCCAACCATCGGCTGGATAGAAGTTCTTAGAACATGTCGTTGGTTGGTTGGTGTGGTACGTGTCGCTTCCGTCTTTCCAGTAGTATGTCATGTTTGACCCCCTTTTGCCATTTGACGTGTTTTCATGGAACGTAGGTAGGCTAGCGGCTCATGCAAGTCTTGTCAACCGTGGAGTCCGGCCTGTAGCAGAAGTCTTGGTAAGGGAGGACGCCTTAAAAGACTTGCTTGTTGACTCCGAAGTGACCGATTGCTTGTCAGGTTTACGGTATCATCTGGTTCCTAGGGGAGATAACCACATTGCCATTTATATTTTCAAGCATTCTCATCTTTGCGAGGTAATTAAACACCAAAACGATGAAAAGGCAGATGATGAAGTTTTTGCAACGTGGGCGAACGGAAAAATGTTTGGGTACTCAGAAGAGGCAATTGCGGAGTTTGTAGCAGGCCAACAGATGGTTTCGCTAGGCACTTGACTCCCGTGGGATAAGATCAGGCAATTAGTGAGCACTTTTCAATCAATATCTGGAAGTTCCGTTTGTGTCCCAAAAACTTTATTAACGTTCTTTTCATACTCTTGCTTGGATTCTGACACTTGGGCTATGCCCAACAATTGGCCTAAATGAATACGTAGGGCCTTGACTCCGATCTCCGACAAAAACTGATGTAGTCGTCTTCCGCTCTCTTGCTTTTTAGTGCGTTGCGCTTTGGTAAGTTCAAGAATTTTGCCGTTACTTCGAGCAAGGGGCATGTATACCTGATCTACGGTTAGATGCTTAAACTTCCATGGTTTGTTTCTTATTGGCTTGGGCAATTGGTACAGCCGATACCACTCGGTGTACAGTTGGTTTGGAAACTCTGTCTCGTACTCTCGCGCTTCTTCTTGAACATATAGTTTAAATGCCGTGATTACTTCTTCGCGGGTAGCATCATAACCCGTAAGAGCATAGACTAAGCCCTTGATACCCGATTTTGCTGAGGCGTTGACAATAATGCGTGCTTGCTTGGCAAATGGTTTTTGTCTGGCAAGAAGTTTACCCTCGTCGTCTGCTTGGATAATAGACTTACATATATCAATCAGTATTGTGACATCATACCCGTTTATGTCGCCGGGAGGTTGTTGGGGCCCGGGGGACACCCATTGAAACTTAATAGGATTTTCGATTTTTTTGCGAAGTTCGGGCCCAATGTATGGAGCCAGCACATTGCTGCCCGTAAAGCGTATAAACCGCGTCCCCCCTTGTGACAACCCTATGGCTGATGCCATACCCCTTTGACTGATAACAGCGGTTTTGTGTTCGTCATCAAGTACGTAGCAGTCAACATTAACGCCGAAGTCTTCTTTGAAGTTGCCTCTGTGTGTTGCCCGCAAGGAGGATTTCCCTTGACGGGATATACTTTTCTCGCCGCGCTCCGACCTTGTGCTGTTCTTTTGCTTTGTCATGCCCCACCTCTATTTGAATTTCTAAAAGTGTCGGGGGCGCGAAGAAAAAAGTCAACAACAATTCACGCTAGGCACTTGACTCCCTTGCGATAAGACTTATACTTATATGTAGAGGGAGAGGCAAAAATGAGCAAGTCAACAATCAGCACGTTCCAACTTTTTGAGATGTTTCCTGATCAGGAGAGTGCGCAGATATACTTTGAAGCCCGCAGATGGCCGGACGGTGTTGTTTGTCCGCATTGCAAACAGAATGAGAACATCACACCGAGGAAGAACAGGTATTATCGCTGCAATGCTTGTAAGAAGGATTTCACGGTCAGAACCGGAACCATCTTCGAGCGTTCCCATGTTCATCTGCACAAATGGATTTATGCCATGTACTTGTTGATGACGGCCCGCAAGGGCATTTCCAGTTTGCAGCTTGGTAAGGAGATTGGGGTAACGCAGAAGACGGCTTGGTTCATGCTTCAAAGGATCAGGGAAGCGTGTGGTAATGATACTGCTATTTTGAGTGGGATAGTGGAAGTTGACGAGGTGTATATTGGTGGCAAGGAAAAGAATAAACATGAAAAGAAGAAATTAAGGGCTGGTCGTGGTACGGTGGGCAAGGCTCCGGTAGTTGGAATGCGGGAGCGGGGTGGAAGGACAAAGGCGATGCCCGTTGACGGTGTTGATTCATCCAATTTGAAATCTGTTATTGAAGATAACGTGTTGGAGGGATCTACGCTTCACACGGACGAGCATACGGGTTATAACGCACTGAGGGGCGGCTACTGGCACTCCACGGTCAACCACGGGGCAGGTGAGTATGCAAGGGGCAACGTGACGACAAACGGCATAGAGAGTGTGTGGGCGGTATTGAAGCGCGGGGTGTATGGGGTTTATCATCATGTCAGCCCAAAGCACTTGGGGCGATACGTGAATGAGTTCACTTTCAGGTTGAACGAGGGCGAGGTGCAGCGGCATACACTTGAGCGCCTTGCGAGTTTGACTGATGCTTGTTTTGGTTCACGATTGACTTACAAGAGGTTAATAGCATGACAGAGATAAAAGAGGCGCTTGATCGCCTTGTTGACAAAATATTAGCTTATACTCCTGATAAGACTAATAAAAAAGCAAAGAAGAAGCCTGCCAAGAAAGATAGGTAGACACCTAGATGGTACCTAAATACTTGGAAAAAGTTGAAGAGCAATTATCCTCTGGAAATGCCACCGAGCATAGTTATCGTGGGGCGCTCCAAGAACTTGTCTCTTCAATTATTGATGATGAAAACATGACGGTGGTTAACGAGCCAAAACATATTAAATGCGGTGCTCCAGATTACGTCATATCGAAGAAAGTTAAGGGCAGCAAAGATATTCCACTTGGTTATATCGAGGCGAAAGATATTGGGAAAGATCTAAAAAGCAAGAATTACAAAAAGCAGTTCAACAATTACAAAGATAGTCTAGGGAATTTGATAATAACTGATTATCTCAAGTTTGATTTCTATAAAAACCAGAAAAAAACCAAGGCAGAGTTTTACGAGACCTGTACCATTGCAGAACTTGTGGACGGCAAGATACAACCACGAGAAGAAGAGTTTGATAGGTTTGCCGATCTAATAAGGGATTTTGTTACGTATGTAGGACAGACCATCAAGTCTCCGGCAAATCTGGCGGCTATGATGGCGGGTAAAGCGAAAATGCTTGCGGAAGTCATTCGCAGGGCAATTGAATCGGACGAAGAGAATCTTGCAAACAGCAGTCTTAAAGATCAGATGCAGGCGTTCAAAAAGATTCTCATTCACGATATTTCTCCTGCTGCATTTGCAGATGTTTACGCACAGACCATCACGTATGGAATGTTTGCCGCAAGGCTTCACGATAAGACACTCGGAGACTTCAGTAGGCAAGAGGCGGCTACTCTTATACCAAAGACAAATCCGTTTTTGAGGAATCTTTTTCAGTATGTGTCTGGTTATGACGTTGATGATCGTATCGTTTGGATTGTAGACAGTCTTGCAGACATCTTTGTCTATACCGATGTCAACGAGTTGTTGAAGAATTTTGGAAAAGCAACCAAGACACATGACCCGATCATCCATTTTTACGAGACATTTTTGGCTGAGTACGATCCCAAACTGCGTAAAGCAAGGGGCGTTTGGTACACGCCGGAACCGGTAGTCAATTTCATCGTTCGTGCTGTTGACGACATCTTAAAAACAGAATTCGGCTTACCCTATGGGCTTGCAGATACTTCCAAAACCACAATCAAAGTACCGGTCCAAGGCAAAAAGACACTGGTCAAAAAAGAAGTCCACAAAGTACAAATTCTCGATCCTGCAACCGGTACAGGCACCTTTCTTGCTGAAGTTATAAAACAAATCCATCGGAAATTCACTGGAATGGAGGGCATCTGGAGCGACTACGTGGAAAAGGATCTCATCCCTCGACTCAATGGTTTTGAGATTCTAATGGCGTCTTACGCTATGGCCCATCTTAAATTGGAGTTGTTGCTAAAAGAAACCGGATACCAGCCCATCAATCCTGACAGGTTCCATGTTTACCTCACAAACTCCTTGGAAGAAGCTCACCCTGACACCGGAACGCTATTTGCTAGTTGGTTGAGCAATGAAGCGACTGCTGCCAATCAGGTTAAGACAGAAGCGCCGGTCATGGTTGTCATGGGCAATCCGCCATATTCCGTGAGCAGTAGCAACGCATCAAAAGATAAGAACGGGAAAAATACTTGGATTGGTGAGTTGATTGGTGACTATAAGAAGGGGTTGAAAGAGAAAAAAATCAATCTGGATGACGATTACATCAAGTTCATTCGATATGCTCAGCACTTGATTCAAAAAAACGGTAGTGGAATTTTTGCGTATATTTCGAACAATAGTTTTGTTGACGGGATAACGCACAGACAAATGAGAAGGACACTGCTTGAAGCGTTCGATTGTATATACATATTGGACCTTCACGGAAATTCCAAAAAGAAAGAGTTGGCTCCAAATGGCGAGAAAGACCAAAATGTATTTGATATTATGCAAGGCGTTAGTATCGGGATCTTTATAAAAAAATCCAACGGATCAAGTGCCAGAATTGCCGACGTAAATCATTTCGATCTATTTGGAAAAAGAAACGCAAAGTATTCATTTCTCAAGGACAATAAATTAAAAACCATCGACTGGGAAAAGTTAAAATGCAAGAGTCCAGAGTTTTACTTCTTTCCACTGAATGAGAAGCTCCAAAAAGAGTACAAGAAAGGCATGCATATAAAAGAACTGTTCAAAATGTCATACACGGGTTTTGAAACACAAAGAGATGCAGCATCGATTTTTTATAGTGAGAATGATCTCAAAAAGACTGTTGAATTATTCATGAATAACGATGAGGACTCAATACGCAAAGAATTGATTCTTGGGAAAGATGGTAGGGATTGGAAAGTTAGTACAGCGAAAATGGATCTGGCAAATGGGTTCACAACAAAACTGATCCAATTTAAGCCATTTGACTATCGTTTCATGCCATATACCGGTCGTAGCAAGGGAATTGTTGCTTATCCCAGACATGAAATCGCGACGCAATTATTTGAAGACAACCTTGCTTTTTTGTCACCTAGATTTTTTAAGGAAGATCCTTCTTACTTCATGAGTAACAAATTCACGGCTCACAAAGTGCTTAGCGCATATGACAAGAATTTTGTTTTCCCTCTTTACTGGTACCAAACGTCACAACTTGATGAAGTAAATAGGAAGCCGAATCTAAATTTAAATATTGTAGCTCAAATAGAAGATGGGATTGGTATCTCTTTCACCGGAGAAAAACAAACAGATCCAAGTGTATTTGCTCCAATAGATATTCTGGGCTATATCTACGCCGTTCTTCACAGTCCTGCTTATCGTGAGAAGTACAAAGAGTTCTTAAAAATCGATTTCCCTCGTGTGCCGTATCCATCGGACAAGAAGAAGTTCTGGGAATTGGTTGCGCTGGGTGGAGAGTTGCGGGAACTTCATCTTATGGAGAGTGCAAAATTAAACGATAGCATTGCTACTTACCCCAAATCAGGGAGTAACGAGATAACTCGTAAACTCAATAAGAATGACTGGATACTTTATGACGACAAGAATGATGTCGGCAGGATCTGGACAAACGACATACAGTACTTTGACAAGATACCGCTTGTTGCATGGGAGTTCTACATCGGTGGTTATCAGCCTGCACAAAAATGGCTAAAAGATCGCCGTGGCCGAACACTGAACATGGACGATATTCGCCACTATTTAAAGATCATTGTGGCATTGGTTGAGACTGATCGGCTGATGAAAGAGATTGATAAGGTTGGCGTTGTATAAATGTTAGACATGCTTCAAACCCGAGTACTCTATAATGACGGGAGTCAAGTATGTAATTCCCTTTTGGGTTGCGGTTAATGGCGTTTTCTGATACAGATCTTCTTGCTGATTGTTTCTACAAGGAGATTTGTCATGAGCGAAGCCACAGGCTCTATTGGTAACGTCATTATCCCGCCTTCAGCTCCTATCCCCAAAGCTGTCATTCCCCCTATCATTGCTCCGCAGCAGATGCCTGTTTTACCCGTTGGGACGATGGGCATATCTAGGGACACATGGGCCAAGGTTTTGATTTGGTTTATCCCTGTCGTTTTTGCTTGTGGAACTATCTTCTATAGTTTTTGCGACATGGATAATCGCGTGGGGGAGAACACTGGCGCGATCAAGATGTTTAGCGACAAGCAATCTCAGATGTATACAGAGCAGCAGGTTCATGTGTTCAAGCTGGACGCCATCCAGACAGATCAGAGTGAGATCAAAAATGACATTGAGTCTGTAGATGGCAAGTTAGACAAGCAGTCTGACGATCTATCTGCTATTAAGGCGAAGCTTGGGGTCAAGGAGCGGCGCGGGGAAAATTAGATAAAGCGAACTGGAGTTCGCATTGTTGGTAGTTGAAAGGATGGGTTTGATGGTTGAAGTTTTTGAGAAGCGTGGGGATCGTTTTTATATTAAAGGTTCAAAGGATGACATTGAGGTGTTGCCTGATTTGATTTCTTTTTTGAAGCCTATTGATGATCTGAAGGTTGATCCTGCAAATCCGCGCAAGACAAAATTGTTAGATAGTTTGGTTGCTGGTATCAACAGGTTTGGTATCAGGTGGCCTATAATGGTCAATAAGAGGACTGGCATTATTGAGGCTGGTCATCAGCGGTTGTATGCGGCGCGAGAGATGGGGTTGACTCATTGGCCTGTAATTTTAGCTGATGATGACAATTTGACTGCTGCTGGATTCAATGTGTCTGATAACAGACTTGGGGAAGTTGTTGCAGAATGGGATGATGATGTTCTTGCTGTACAGTTGCAGGCGATGTTGAAGGAGGATGCGGATGCTATCAAGGGGATTGGTTTTGAGAGAGAGGAAGCCGATCTGTTGATTTCTTTGTACATGGATAAGCAGAAAGGCGAAGGAGGGGAAGATCCGGGGCCGGGGGATCCTCCTGTGGATCCATTGACAAAATATGGAGACTTATGGACGATGGGAGATCATCGTTTGTTATGTGGTGATTCTACGAATGCTAGAGATATAGAGCGTGCGTGTGAAGGGGGGAGGATCAGCGTTGTAATTGCAGATCCACCATATGGAATAAACGAAAGAACAGATCGCGCAACAGCAGGGCGCGGGAAGTTAGCCAAGAACAAGGATTTCAGACCTGTCCATGGCGATGATGTTCTATTCGATCCAACTCCATGGATTGAATATGGGGAAGTTGTTCTTTGGGGCGCGAATCATTATTGCAGCAGGCTTCCTTCAACTTCGTGTTGGTTTGTATGGGACAAACGAGGTGGAGTTGGCTCGGATGACAACGCTGATTGCGAGATTGCATGGACAAATTTGAATGGTCCGGCTAGGTTGTTTTCTCATCTGTGGAAGGGGTGCATTAAGGCTAGCGAGCATGGTATTCAAAGGGAGCATCCAACCCAAAAGCCGATTGTGTTGATGGAATGGTGTATTGGGAAGGTTGGCGAATCTGAATTTATATTTGATCCGTTTGCTGGTTCTGGTGTTGTGCTTATTGCTGCCGAGAAATTGAATCGTCGTTGTTTTTGTCTAGAGATAGATCCAACATATTGCGATGTAATATGCCAGAGGTATTATGATCTAACCAGTGTATCTCCTATAAGGGAATCAGACGGTGCAGAGTGGGTGGATGTTGCTGTTAAGCAGGATGTTGAGAAGAAGGATCCGAGGAAGAGAAAAGTTGTTGAGAGGTGATGCGAACTGGAGTTCGTTTTGTTGTTGACAAACGATAAAATGTTTGTTAGGATGTGTTGACGGGTGGCGAGGTGTCATCTGCTAAAAATCGCGGGAGGAATAATGAGAGTTTTGTTAGTATGGGATGAGAATCCAGAGCGTATCAGGTTCTATCTGATTGAAGATCCCAGCAAGCATCAGTTGGAGATGTTAGAGATGGCCAACGACAAGTATATAAACTCTGACGACGACAACGAGGGGATGAGTTTTCTTAATATTGCTATTGAAGATGGGGAGTATGGTAATGGGGAGGAGCACGCGGGGATTTGGAAAGAGAATGAAGTAGAGACTCCTATTGGGGGACCGATTGATAGGGTGTTTCATTCTGGGTTTGTACTGTAGGAAGATCCACAGGATCTGGGGAAAAGATAATGCCTTTAGTAGAGCAAGGAGAGAGAATTTTTGCGCGAGATCCTGACTGCCCTATGTGTGATAGTATGGATGTAGATCTAGTAGAAGAAGAAGACAACTCCTTGCTAGGACTTTTCATTTGTAACGAATATGATCAAGTCTTTAAGTGTAGAAGATGTAGCTATCAATGGACAGAATCATCTGGTTGACAAACTATATGAGCAATGTATCAAAATAGATGATACAGATAGTAGAATTACTAATATGACTGACGGTAGCAAAAAGAGCTTAGAAGACATAGTGTTAGAGGATCAGGAGATGCGCGAGGGTATCTTTAATGATGCTATTAGTAGACTGAAGGAGAGACATGCAGGTAGCCTTGTACAAGTGAATATGTTGGTTGATAATGCTGTACTGAGAGCGGTAGCAGCATGGCCCAATGTACCAAGGGAGATCAGGCTAAAGATAGATGGGACAGATGATCCATGGGAGATGATTTGGTATGCGCCGGGGGTATGGATGGATGCAGCTAGGGTACCAAGAGAGATAGAGGATAGTGTGATACTGGCTATAAGGCAGAACAACCTTGTGTATCCAGATGGTACTATGCCACCACAGGTACATGCGTATCTTGTACAGAAGGGTAGAGAGTTGTTGGGGCTTCCTGCTCCAAAGATTGAAGGTTGAAAACGAACTGGAGTTCGTGTTGAAGGGAGAGGGCAATGGATATGAGCAAGGTGCAACCCGGCGACAGATTTTGGGCGATGATGGATTGGGGGTCACCTCCTCTTGTACCTCTTGAGGTGATGTTCATCAGGGATCCTGATGATGAGGATCGGGGAGACATTGTCAATGCAGAGTGTCTTGTCTTTGAAGGTAGATACATAGCTAAGATCTATTCAAGCGGGTTATTTGCCACCAAGAGGGATGCGATCAAGCATGAAGTTGAGAGCAGCAAAAGAGATTTAGTGCGTGTCAAGGAAATCTATGACAAGTACAATAGCATGTTGTCGGATGAAGAAGATAAGATAGTTGATTGATTGATAGCTTCGATGATGAAGCCTATTGGTGCTTTAGGAGGGTTGCAATGAGTGAAGAAAAGAAGGATATGCCGAAAGAGTTTTTTGTTGTTATTGCTAATGATGGGGCGCTTCCTTATCTGGGAAGACTTGAGTTTGTTCCGATTTGCGGTAAGTACTCAAACATTGATGGGAAGATGTATCATGTTCTTGACAGTGATGGTGATGGCGGGATTGTTCTTGCGCCTGATGTTGGACAGAAGGAAGCTTATTTTGGTGCTTTAGATGTTCTTCTTAAACAAAGGAATATGTTTTTGAGAGAGACAGATTGTTATTCACATCCCGCGAATATTTTCCGCGAAGAGAAGGAGGCGATTAAGGCATCCCTGCTGTGTTTAGGCAAGCTGGAGGAGAAGATAACAGAGACGAAGAACAAGTTGTTTTTGAAAATTTGATAGCGATGGGGAGCAAGGTAAAGATAATGGTTAGATATTTGCTATTGGTGCTATTCGTTGTGATGGCTGGTTGTTCTACTCAGAGATCTTGTAACGATGCTGTTGATGGCCTTTATCAAGATGATGTGTATTTTGTTGGGCATGGTGGTCGGGGCACGTCAACGATGGTGTATTATCTTCCTAAGAGGAACCTGCATCTTTCTTGTTATTATGGGGGGTTGGTAGCTACTGTGACTGTTCGTGCGATAGATATAAAAGAAAAAGAAGTCGCACATGTTGACAAACCCGAATAAGGGTGTTATGCTGTTTGTGAAGGTTGGATAAGCGGTGAGGTACCGCTGTGAGATTGACACAGTTCACGATAGACGAACTGGAGTTCGCAAGGAGAAATCATGCTAGTAGAAGTCAAAATTCCTGTAACGATCTCTGTAGATGATAACCACCATGAGCGTTGCAGTAATGGGTGCAGTTTCACTGACGGGTTATTTTGCTCACTCGTTGACGATGGTGGTCCTGTGATTCGTACCAAGGTCAAGGAAAAGTGTTATGAGTGTGGCGCTATGAAAGGGAGCTATTATCTCAGGACTTCCGACTGTCTCGCAGTAGAGGAGAAATCGTCATGAGAAAGCCGTTGACGCCAGAGTGCATCAGTTGCGATGACTACAGGGATACATGTGGTGATGGCAAGAAGTGTTGCATGGCCAGCTTAGATAAGTATGGTGTGTGCATGGGTGGGCTAGGGGGTGCTGCGTTGGGTACTGATAAGGCAAAAGAGGATGGGCAGAAGACATCTCTTAAATGTAAATATTGTGGTGGTGTGTATGATGCGGACATGGAGCACTACAGTTGTATTGTTTGTGGCAGTGAGTCATGCACTGATTGTGGCGGTAGATGTGGTTGTGAAGATCCTGAAGATTTTGATTCTCTTGTAGAAGAGGTAAAAAGGGATCCCGTGGCATGGTCCGCTTATATTGAGAATGACATCAGGCGACAAGTAGCAGAGCAGGTTACGGATGCTTGTGGGAGGAATGGAGTAGATGTCAAGGATCTGGCAAAAACGCTGGAGATCTCTAAGGTGCAAGCACGGCGATTACTGCATAAAGAGGCTGGAGGCACTTTGAAGTTGAACACAATCATACGTGCTGCTGTAGTACTGGGGAGCAGGATTGATATGAGCATTTCCGTTGGTAAGGAAGATAAGGGAGGTGGAGTGATGGAAGAGCGCAAGGAAGCATTTAGGGCGTTGATTATTCTAGCACTGACGAAACATCCTGACTGGGTAGATGCTGCAATTGGTGCAGTTATGGAAGGCACGCGAGCAGCACACGAGACACTTAGAGGTGAAAATGGTCAGGCAAATTGGGCGGTCACTGCCGCGTTGATATTGCTTGATACCGATGATGATGGACTTGGTGTTAGGTCCAAAGAAATAATCTGCGAGCATCTTGAAGGGATCAAGCGCAGATCGCCACTTGAGCAAAAGATGTTAGATAGGTTCAAGGTAGAAAGTGGGGAGTGATGGCAAAGCGTAAGGAAGCAATGACAGCACTGGATGACATAGGTTTTTATACGCTATCAGAAGAAAGGGCGCACCTGACTTCAAGCTCTTCTCCGTTGATGCGCTGTGAGCTGCTTGTGACTGACAGGTGCAACTTCAACTGTCCTTATTGTAGGAGTGCAAAAAATAAGAAGGATTTATCCCGCGCAGACGCATTTTCTACTGTTGGACACTGGATCAAGAGCGGCCTTGTTAATTTGCGTATTTCGGGAGGAGAGCCTACTCTATGGCCATACTTGGTTGATCTGGTAACATACGCGAGACGTGCTGGAGTAGAGAGAATTGCCATCTCCACTAACGGGTCGGCTGATACTTCGCTGTACACAGAATTATTAAAGGCTGGTGTCGATGATTTCTCAATTTCTCTCGACGGAGGTTGTTGTGCCGTTGGTGACGCGATGGCCGGTGGAATCGAAGGAGCATGGGATAAGGTAGTAGAGAACATTAAATACGTTAGCAGTAAAACCTACTGTACGGTGGGAATTGTTTTCACAGAGGACAACGTAGATGAGTGTGTAGGGGTTGTCGAATTTGCCGCCTCACTCGGTGTGTCTGACATTAGAATTATCTCTTCTGCTCAGTATAACAGAGCCTTGATCGGTTTGAAGAAGCTCCCTTCCCGTATTGTTGATCAGTTTCCAATTCTCAATTATCGTATTGGAAATATGAGGCAAGGGCGGGATGTCAGGGGGATGTCCCAGAGTGATTTCAAACACTGCTACTTGGCGCTGGATGATATGGCGGTTTCAGGCAATAAACACTACCCGTGCATTATTCATCTTAGAGAAGGGGGAGAAGCTATTGGTGATGTTGGACCAAACATGCGCCAAGAGCGAGAGCAGTGGGTTTACAACCATGATTGTTTTCAAGACCCCATCTGCCGACAGAATTGTTTAGATATTTGCGTTCAGTATAATAATGCGTGTGGCGGGTATTCTAGGGACAGCGAATAATGCTCGCCCTGAAGGTGCTGTAGTTTGTGCTGACTGTGCATATGATGATGATGGAGGTGAGTGATGAGTGCATACGCAACAGCATTATTGGAGTCGTCAAATGAATGAGTCGTCAATGAATGATGAAGCAATAAAGGATTTTCATGTTATTGTTAAGATCAAAAACAATCAGCTTGTTGAGCGCAGGGAGTCATATGGTGCATCTGTATCTCAAATGGCAGAAGACATTGGCGTGTCTTATAGTTGTTATCTTGCATATGAGAACATGAAGTCAGATCCGTATAGTCGTGCAAATGGAGAATGGAAGGATACGGCGTCAAAGATCGCTGGTTTTTTTGGTGTAACTCCTTCCGAGTTGTGATCTGATTCTGTTTTGTCTGTTCGTGGAAATGTTGCTGTTAGAAAATTTAATAGCGCAGATATTGGTTTGCTTACTGGTGGACATACTGAGCGACTTGCTTTGCCGCCGAGTGTGTTTGTTGAAGAGCGGGAAATGAAAGATGGCCTTGTGAAGATGATGCAGGATAATTTGACTGCTCGTGAAATAGAAATCCTTACAAAATTTTATGGGTTGAATGGCGTTGAGAAGATGACCTTGGCTGACATTGGGGAATCGCTGGAGCGCCCTGCTTCAAGGGAGAGAGTTAGACAAATACAACTAAAAGCGGAGAGAAAACTTTGTTGGAGCGGTCGCAGTGATGCGATGCATCTTATGGATCTTTCACCAAAAGAATACGACTATATATGTAGCAACATGTGGTGTCACAGTTATGACAGTGTTTCTACTGGTCGTGATTCTGCTTTCGCTAGACATGTCATAAAAAAACGTGGATGGTCATTTGGTGAAATGAAACATGGAACTAGGTTGTCCTTTTGTCCTTTATGTACGAAGGAAATGATGGACTTAAAATTGCGGATCAGGAAAGGGGAGAAGTGATGGGTGAAAAACAGATCAAGCGATATGATATTGAGCCACATGATTTTGGGGAAGGTGGTTGTTCAGTAAGCATGATGGAAGATCCTGATGGAGACTACATTGAATTTTGCGATCACGAGTTGGTGCAAGCTGAGCGTGATATGTTGCGTAGTGCAATCAACAAATCACACGCCTGCTATGCGTGCCCGGAGATGATGGATAATAGCAAGCTTCGCGCAGAAAATGCCAAGTTGCGGTGAGTGATTGTTATATCGGCGTTTGGTATCGAGTCGCGATAAAAACGAACTGGAGTTCGCATGTATGGCATTGGTGCAATTAACAGAGGTGTTTAATGAGAAAAAGCAAGAAGCGTTCTGAGGGATACATAAAAAAGCGCACGAAAGAGTGGGAGTCATATCCTGTCTCTAAATATTTATGCCGGGAGTTTTCTTCAAAATGTTACTCTCAGATAAGGGAGACACACGAGGGATCGTACTGTTTGTTTCACTACAAGGTGCTGAAGTCTTGTCATATATGCGACAAGGCAGCTACTACTATTGAGGGTAGAGCGTGGGGTCCACCTATATGTGCTGATTGCCGTGATAAGGATATTGCACCAACGCGATCTTCTTCTCTCGGTTTTACGGACTGCTAAAAACAGTTGACAAACGCCAGAAGAGGTGTTAATGTGTTGTCAGATAGCTGCTGAGTTGGTA
>Ga0075116_10000613_pt1 | contig 16575 bp, 31 predicted proteins | sample AntAceMetag02UKC_FD_69786 | JGI IMG/M metagenome (GOLD analysis project Ga0075116, IMG submission 69786) | Saline lake microbial communities from Ace Lake, Antarctica- Antarctic Ace Lake Metagenome 02UKC | ecosystem: Environmental > Aquatic > Non-marine Saline and Alkaline > Saline | place...
AATTGATTCTAACATATAATCTATAAAAAAAGAGAATTTTTAAATGTTGTTAAGTTAAATATATTAATAGAAGAGAAAATTTCAAATGAATAAAAAAAAGCGGTTTAATCAAATAATCAAAGACATAAAAGAAGTTAAGATTCAAGGTGCGAGGGAAATTGCGAAAAAGGCGGTTTATGCTTATTCTTTGGTTCCGACGGTAAGGGCGAAGAAAAAACTTTTGAGTTTGAGGCCAACAGAACCTTTATTGAAGAATGTTTTAGATAAAAAGTATTCAGAAGTTTTGGCACACTTTGATTTTGTTCAAGATAAGATTAATAAGAAAGTTTTGAAGTTGATTAAGAACGGGGAGGTGGTTTTTACGCATTGTCATTCTTCTAGTGTTGTTAATGCTTTGATTTATGCAAAGAAGAATGGCAGAAATTTTAAAGTCTATAACACAGAGACAAGGCCTTTGTTTCAGGGACGGAAAACTTTTAGAGAATTAAAAAAAGCAGGGGTAAAGGTGACAATGTTTGTTGATTCTGCGGCGAGAATTATAATGTTAGGAAAACAAGGGGGTAAAAAGGTAAATAAGGTTTTTTTTGGAGCCGACGCTTTACAGAAAGATGGTGTGGTGAATAAAGTTGGAAGCGGAATGTTTGCCAGGATTGCTTTTGAAAATAAAATTCCTGTTTATATTTTGGCTGATTCTTGGAAGTTTTCAGAAAAGAAAATAGAATTAGAAAAAAGAAGTTTTAAAGAAATTTGGAAGTTTGGCAAAGGAGAAAATTTTGCATTTGAATTTATTCCAAAGAAGTTTATTAGGAAAGTTGTGACAGAGGAGAAACAAGAAAAATTATCCCTTGTTATTTAAAGACACCTTCATATTTATTTTCTACACATTTTCTTTTTTTCTTGAAATGAAAAAACAAAAAAAGGAAATTCAAAAAATTCTAATTGCTCCAGTTAAATCCTAAGAACCCTAAAAAACCTAGCCAACCAAGATTTTTTGTTTTCATTTCAAATAAAATCTATAAAACGGTCTTACAACAAGCACTACAAACACTGCAAAAAAATACTAAGGATTAACAGAATGAACCCAATTCATTGCAGCTGGCCAGATTGTTATAACAAACAAAGCACCAGTAATAGAAGCCCACTTAATTAATCCAACATCCCAAATATCCATCTTTTTTAATTTTCTATTTAACCAAGCAATCATTTCTTTCACTTCCTTATTTAACTAAAGAAAAATTTTTTCTTATTCTTTCCCTTCTTCATAAATTTTCATCATTTCTTCACCAATTTGTTCTAAATTATTTTCCAATTCTTTTTTAACATCTTTTAATTTTTCAATCTGTTCTTTAATCAACTCTTGTGCTTCAGGAATCTTTTTCTTCACAAATGTTTTATTCCCAATGTCAACTGTTAAATCCTCAGAAAGAAGTTTTGCCTTCACAAAAACTCCTCTTCCAATTGACGCAAGAATTTCTTTACCAACAGAACCAATTAATTCATTAAGTCCATTATTCAAACCATCCATTTCATTAATTCCTTGCTCAACTGCTTGCAATTGTTGTTGTAATTGCTGAATTTGCTGTTCAAACATACTTAATTTAAAAATAATCTCTTGTTGTTTATCTTCCATAGAAAAACAGAATTAAACTACTTTTAAAATCTTTCTAAACAACATCAAACCATTTTCTAAAAATAGAACTAAACACAATTGTAAAAATCAAGTAAAACCAGAACCAACTAAAAAATCCAAAAAACCTAACTGGAGTCCCTGTCGTAACTTCTATTGCAGTAAAAAAATCCATAAACCATCTAAAAAATAAAATAAATGGCACACCTGTATAAATCATCGCCCTCATACTAAGCTTCATTGTCTTCGGCAAAAACTCAAATTGCTTTTTTTGCAACGCCATCAACTTCTCAGGATGCTCTTTGTATTTTTTCATCTCTTCTTGAAGAATCTTCTGCTCTGCTTTCAACTCTTTCAATGTTTTTTGATCAGTTGCATACTTCTGAATAATTGTCGTAATAAGTCCAATAACAAAAACAATTATTAACATTCCAAAAGTTAAATCCCAATTCAATAATGCTCCTGCGCTCGGATTTAAAACAGCATGTACAGAATTTTTAATAAAACCAATTTTATCCCAATAAAAAGCAATTATCAACGACACAATCATTACAAAAAAAATCGGCTTAAAACTTCCTTCTTTTTTCATTTTAAAATTAATCAAACTTTGTTTATAAAAGTTGGGTTTAAAATTTTTCACCTAAGATGGTAAAATTCAATTTGGTGAATAATGTATTAAATATTGCTTAGTTTAGACCAAATATTTCCTTCCAAGCCCATTTCATGAAGTTTTTATCCACCAATAAATTTTCTCATGGCAGGATTCATATCAACAGAATGTTGTTGTGCAATGTTTTGATAAAACTGAAACATAATCATAATTACCAACAAGATAGCAGTTCCTGAAACAAGAGCCCCCAATAAATCTGTTGATGCCGCAAGCAATCCAATCGCAGCACCACCCATAACAGTTAAGGGCATAATATATCTATCTAAGATGTTTTCTAAAATTCTATTATCTTGTCTAAATCCTGCAACTTGCAAACCAGATGAAGAAATCTTATTTGCTTGAGCCTTTGCATCCATTCCAGAAGTCTTTACCCAAAATATAGAGAAAATTGTACAAAAGACCGTAAAAAATAAAATATGAGTAATTCCTTGAATTAAATGTCTTGTTAAAAGTCCGCCTCTAATTAATAGTTCTAAAACATTAGTTGAACCTATCCAAAATACAAATCCTGAAACTGCACGCCCGTCTATAAAATGACCTAAAAACACAAAATGCGAAGCAAATCCAGCTATGCCACTGCAAGTTCCTTCAACACACTTAGACGCGGCATTTTCAAGAAGCCCACCAAATAATTGTAAATTAGCAATTAGCGCAGCAGTTAAAATAACAGGAATTACAGAAGCATAAAAAAACGACAACGGCCATTTAACTCCATAACCTCTAATTCTTCCGTATGATAAAGGAATCTCAACTTTCAAAGACTGCACCCAGACAACAATCAAGAAAATAATAATTGTGGCCAAAATTGCAGCAAGCGCAGAAGTGAATTCTACTGGATATTTATTTATTACAGATTGAATCATAACAAGAACTTTTCCAGAACATGCTGTATTGCTAAAATCAAGCAAACAATTTCTTCCTTCTTGATTTATGAATTGAAACGCGCTTGTAAAAAGCCTCCATGAAACACCTGCTCCAATAAATAAACTAACACCAGAGCCAAAACCCCATTTAGTTGTAAGATCATCCATATAAAAAATCGCCAAACCCCCCAAGATTAACTGAAATATCACCAACCCTGTGAATCCTTCAGCTGCTTGAAGCCCCTGCATTAGAACATAAATCATTGCTTCAAAAACTATAAAAAAGAAAACCAAAAGTTTTTGAATTCCTTGGAAAAATTTCTTCCCTTCTGTAGTTGTAGTGTCGATATTCAAAATTCCTGAACCACTTAACAACTGCAAAATAATAGAAGCCATTACAATTGGTCCAATACCTAAGGATATAATACTCCCAAAATCTGTTCCAAGTATTATTGCCAAATACTCAAACCTTTCAAGAGCATTATTAGAAAGTCCAAAAAGCGAAATATTAGCAAGAACAAAAAATGCACCCAACACAACCAGTGTCCATTTTAGTTTCACATTAAAATCAAGTTTTTTTTCTGCAGGTTTTACAACTTCTGGAATAAATTGAAATATCTTCTTAAGGTCCATTTGGTTTCACGTCTTTTTCTATATGGCTTTTAACAATTATCTCTCCACCCATTTTTTTCACTTTTTCAATTGCAGACTTTGAAGCAGCTTTAGCAGTAATAATTAACTTATTCTTTACTTCTCCTGTTCCAAGAATTTTATATTTTTTTAAGTTAATTTCCCAAGCATTTCCTTTCCTATTTGCATATTTCTCAAGATTAATTTCAATTTGTTGAAGATTTATTTTATCTGTTTTATCTTTTTTTGTTCCACGACTTGTAACACCTTGTTTTCCAAAATATTTATTTCCATAAAGTTTAGTTATAAGGGTTTTTTTATGGTCTGCTCTCTTACCACTACCAGACATTCCTTTTCCTCCTCTATGTCCACTGCCCTGCGCTTTTTTTCTTGCCCCCCTACCATGGGTTCCCATATTTCTTCCAGACATTCTCGACGACTTTGTTCTTTTTTTAGTTTTCATAACATCCTCCTGATTAATTCATTCATTTTTTTATTATCTCCTAAAACACCTTTTCCAACTCCAAAATGTTTTTTGCTCTCAATCCCTCCTCGAGGAGGATGTAATCTGAAAAAAGCCTTTAGTTTTTCATCTTTGCCTTTTTTCCCTCTTTTTTCAACAAGTTTTTTGTAAATTTCTTCACTTATTTCCCCAAAAGCAACAAAATCTTTAACTTTCTTTATCATTCCTAAAATTTCTTTTGAAGGATTGCTTGTGCTCTTTAGAGTATCAAAAACAACACATACATATTTCTTTCTAAGCCTGAGTCTATCTAAAGTCTCTTTAATATTTCTTTTTATTCCAACTTGTCCTTTAATTCTTACTACAGCAATTTTCATTTTCTATTTGTCTCCTTTAAGGCTTTCATGCATGCTTTTACTAAATTAAATGTTGTTCTTTTTTTTCCTGATGTTCTGCTATACACATCTTTAATTCCTGCAAGTTTTAATATTTTTTTTAATTCATCTGCAACAACTAAACCTGTTCCTTGAGGGGCAGGAATTAATTTAACAACAACACTTCCTTGTTTCCCAATAACATTAAATGGAACAGAATGCAATTCTGAACAGGCACAATCAAATCCTGCGCATGCTCGCGTAATTTTCATAACATTTAACTTAGCTTTTTTTATTGCTTTATTTCTAGCAGGCAAAGTTTCTTTAGATTTTCCTTCTCCAATACCAACATGTCCTCCCCCATCTCCTATAACTGCAAGAGTGGAAAAAGTTGGAACATTACCTTCCTTAGTTTTCCTTTGAGTCTGTCTCCATATCCTCCTTTTTCCTCCACCAAATTTCCCTTTTGACTGTCCAATAAAAAGCAAATCAGATTTAACAGTAATTAATCTATCAACAATTTCCGGCTCAAGAATTTTCCGATTGTCGTCTAAAATTTCATCAATGTTTTTTATTTTTCCGTCATTAACTTCTTTCCCAAGTTTTGTTTTAGGTTCCCAATTAGCCAACGCTTCTCTTTCTGCTTCCTCTATTGTCTGCCTTTTATTAAATGAAGTACCATTAACTTTCTTTTCTGTTTCTTCCTTTATTTCTTTTAACTCTTTCAAATCCTTTTCGTCTAAAACTTCTTCTGGATTTTCAGCAAATTCATCTATTTTTTCAATTAGGTTTTTTTCTTCCATTATAATTTATCTATACTTAATTTAATTTCTTCAATATCAATCTTGCCTTTTATCTTTTCCTTATTTGGGAAGCCTTTTTCGCATTTTATTTTAATTCCAGAATCAATTAATCCTTTTAGAAAAGCATAAGTATTAGTTTTATGCAAAACCCTAATCATTCCAAAATCAACGATCGGTGTTTTTAAACCCTTTTTGATAATCTGTTTACCGATTAAATATCCTATTAAATACGACGCTGGGATTGATTTCAAACTTCCAAATTCCTTTTTCCATCCATAATTCATCAAATCTTTTGAAGTAAATCCAAATATAACTTTGTCTTGTGCTTGCTTGCTCTCAACATATTGTGTAATAATATATCTGTTGGTTCTTCTAAAAATTACTCTGGGCTTCCCACTTTTCAACAATTTTAATCTTCCTAAATAATCTGTCTTATTTTGTTTTCTTCTTTTTTTAATAGTTCTCATTTTTTAATCCCCTTAATATGTCCTTTTAGATTTTTCAAACTATTAAATTTTTTATTTCTTATCTTTTTTCTAATATCTTTAAATTCTTCTCTTGATAATTCCCCTGATTTCTTTTTTGTTTTAATATGTTTTCTTAATTTTCTTGTTAGTTTAACATATTCTTGTTTTCTTTTGTTTACTTTTTTCTTAATTTTTCCAATGCCCCTAATTCTTTTTCTTTTTTTAATTTTTTTTCTCCCTTTAATTTCTTTGATAACTATTGCTCCATCTTTTTTTAAATTATGAATGTCCTGTTTTGTAATTGCTTCTTTGATGTCCTCAAATCTTGACGCTAAAAAAACAATTCTGTTTCTTCCTAATTTCAACGCCTTCATCGCTAATGATTTCTTATTTTTTAGATTCATCTTTATTATTTTTTAATTTAGTTTTGTTATTTGTTTGTATATCTTTTTTTATAGAAGATTCATTTTTTTGCGCCGATTTTTCTTCTTTTTTTTCCTTAGAGGTTTTAGCACGCTCCTGTTTGTGCAAAAATTTCTTAACATTTAAATTATAAATTTGAATTTTTTTCTCCTTAGCTATTTTTGCAATTTCTATTTTATTTTTTTGGCCAACCTTCCCAATAATTGCAACTTCATTTTTCTTAATTTTTTTCAAATTTTTAATATTCATAATAACTACAGGTGTTTTTTCATTAATAGCCCCACTTAATTTTTTATTTTGTTTATAACCAATCTTCACAACAACAGGATATCCTTTTCGTTTTTCTCTCATTTTATTATCTCTTCCTGTTGGCTTTCTCCATTTTTGCTGTTTCTTTCTGCCTTTTCCTAATTTTGAAAATCTATTTCCAACCCTCCTTAAAAATTTAATTTTCATATTACATTTCCTTCCCCGCTTTATTTGTAATATAAATTCCATCTTGAAAAACTCTTTTGTCCCGTCCTCTAATTTTTGTTATTATTTCAAAGTTTGCAGCAGCCTGTCCAGCTAATTCCTTGTCAACAGATTTTACAATTATTTCTGGTTTGTTAATTTCAATTTCAACCCCATTAAGGAGAGTCATTTCTCTTGGGACTTTTTCTCCTAAAAAATTTTGAATAATTATCTTTTCATTTTCTTTTTTTACAGTTATGGGAAAATGACTAAAACAAATTTTTAGTTTATATTCAAACTTTTTTTGAACCCCTTTTATCATGTTCCGAATATGTTGCGCGATGGTATTCATCATTTTCTTTTCTCTTTTTGTTGATTGTTTATTTTCAATAATTATTTTATTATCTTTTTTGTCAAAATTTAATTTTTCTAAATCAAACTTCCGGTTAATTTCTCCTTCTTTGCCTTTAACAATTATACTGCTAGCATTTAAATTAACTTCAACTCCATTTGGAATTTCTATTGTTTGTTGTAATGGTTTTTTCATTTTTGGTTCCTCAAAAAATGAAAACATGAAAATCTTCCTCTGGACTTACTTAGTTGATTTACTTTTTTCATTTTAGTAAAAATATGCAATTAAGCACCCTCCAATTTTTTCTTTTTGGGCTTCCTCATGTGTCATTAAACCTTTATTAGTTGAAACAATAACAATTCCTAAATTTCTTGCAGGCAAATATCTTCTTCTGTATTTGTCAATTTTGGTTTTATCAACTGTAAACCTTGGTTTAATTGCTCTGCAATCTGTTAAATCCCCTATTGTGACATCAATAGTTTTATTTTTGCTATTAATTTTATATTTTTTTACAGCACCTTCTTGTTTCATGATTTTAAAAATTTCGATTAACAAATTTGAGATTCTTTTTATTTTTACTTCTATTTTTTTCGCTTTCTTTGCATTTCTTATCATATTCAAAGCATCTGCAACTATATCTTGTGACATTTTTAATTATATTTTTGAAAACCGATTTCTACTGCGATTTCTCTAAAGCAGTGTCGGCATAAATTTAATCCATATGATTTGATGTGCGCACCATATCTTCCACATCTCTCGCATTTTTTAACAGCAATTCCAATTTTTCTTTTTTTTGGTTGATTATTTTTGATAAACCTATCTTTAATTACAGGTTTTGATTCCAGTTGCTTTAAAATTTTTTTCCAATCACTTGCTGTCATTAAAAATAACCTCCATGCATTTTTTGAATAAATGAAAATTTTCCTTTAGACATACTTGGTATATTTGATTTCATCTTATTCAAACCTCGTTTGGAAATTCTCTTCCATGAATTTAATTATTTCTTCCTTAGTTATTATCTGCCTTTTTGGAACTCTACCTTTTTTGATTTTTCTTAATTTTACTCTTCTTCCTGTTCTCTTAAATACAACAGTAATGTCAAGTCCCATAATTCCTATGTCTCTTTGGTATCCAACACCAGGAATTTCAAGATATTCTTTTATCCCAAATGAAAAATTATTTTCGCTAATTTGTTTTTCCTTTAAAACATTTTCAATAGCCCCAAGCATTTTTTTCAAAACATCTTCTGTATTTTTTCTAATTGTAACTACTGCCCCCACTTCTAAATCAGGCCTGACACTCCACGACGGAATTCTTTTCTTTGATTTCATCCTAGCTGGTTTTCTTTGAGTAAGTATCTCAAGAAGTTTAATTCCCTTTTCTAAATAATCCCCAGTCCCGCCTATGCTTAAAACCACTTTCTCAATTTTTATTTTACGCATTATATTTACGTTCATTTTGATTCTATAACCATAATCTGTTTAATTAAAACATTAATATCTTTTTCATTACTAATTATACTTGCCATTTTTCTTTCAAGTTTTAATTTTTTTACCATTCCTTGAGTCCCTGCGTGCTTGCCATTAGTAATAATAACTTTGCAATTTTCTTTTAATTCTAAGCATCTTTCTATTTTATTTTCTTTAAAATTAATTAAGACAGAATCTCCAACATGGCATTTAATATTTGATAAAACATTTCTTCCATCACTTAAATTTAATTGTATTTTCTTTCCTTTCAAAGTTTTTTTGTTCATAATCTTTGCTATTTTTTTACCTATTTTTGAAACTTTTTCAACTTTTAATTTACCTTTCTCTGATAATTCTATCCGATAATTTTCTTTAGCAGGAATATTAGTAATAATATCAAATAATAGAGCGCTATTTTTCTCATCCTTCACTATTTTTTCATTAAGTAAAATATGTCCAGAATAAAGTGCTTTTTTTACTTCTTTTCTGTTCTTAGCTAATCTTAAAATATCTCTTAATATAATTAAAATAGGTAACCCCTTAAAGTTAGGAGTAACTATATACTTTGTGCCTTTTCTGTGTATTGGCCAATTCTTTGGAATTTTTTGTCTTTTCAAATGTGTCATTTTTTAGAACCATCTCCTTTACTTTTAATATTTTTATTTTCATCTTTTTCTAATTTTTTAAATCTTTTTTTATCATCTAAATTTAATTCAATAATTTGCAAATTAGAAGCCTGTAAAGGAACATTTACTTTTGAACCATCTGTTTTTTTGATTTGAATACCTTCAATATAAACTTTCAAAAGTTTTGTTTTAAGTTCAATAATTTTTCCTTGTTTTTTCTTGAATTTTCCTTTCATAATTTTAACCTTGTCCCCTTTTCTTAATTCAATATTTCTTATTTTGTGTTTGTCTCTCAATAGTTTTGATAAATTTGAACTTAACATTTTTCTTTTAAGATGCAATGGGGCATTTGCTATAAACTTCCTCTGCTTTCGAGGCTGTTTACTTGCTTTCCATTTTGTTGAAAATTTTTTTTTCATCTTAATATACAATTGAAGCAATTTTTGCAACTTGCGGCCATCGCTCTAAAACCTCCCTTGAAATTGGTCCTTTTATTTGAGTAGCTTTTGGATTCCCTTTTTCATCCTTTAATATCGCAACTGCATTATCTTCAAATGCAATTCTTTCTCCACTTAATCTCCTGTAAGATTTTTTCTGCCTTATAATTACTGCATCAAAAACTTTTCCTTTCATATCTGGAATTCCCTTTTTCACAGCAACCTTAACCCAATCTCCAATTTTTGCATAACCCTGCCGAGCTTTCCTACTTTTTCCATGTTTAATCCCAGTAATTTTTACAATTTTTGCACCACTATTATCAGATGCAATCATTCTTGCACCTATGTTAAATGCCCTTGTTGGTCTTGCTGATATTGGTTTCATTTTATGAGGAATAATCTCCATTTAATTGATAAAAGTATATCCAGGGTCTTTTTCTTTCATCATGCCATCTTCTCCAGACAAAATCTCCTTCAGGCCTTTCACCTGTTTCTTTTGTTAACAAGCCATCTTTAGCCATTGTTGATAAATACCTCTGAATTGTTTTAGGACTTAAATGAACTCTCACGCTGTTTAATCTTGCATGAATCTGATATAAGTCTAATCTTTTTCCTTCCAATGTTTTTTTGATTATTTCTTTAATTTCTATTCTCATTTTTCTTCACTTCCTTTAATTTTCTGAACAACAACAAAATGTATAATCTTGCTTAATGGTCGGCACTCTTGAACTTTTATTAAATCTCCAATATTAATTTCCTTTTCCATACAAACCGGAAGTCGCGCATGGATTTTTGTTTTTGATTTTTTGTATCTTTCATATTTTTTCACATAAATCATTCTTTCAAATTCAATTACAATCCTTTTATTGAATTTCTTAATTACTTTTCCTTCAAAAGTTCTTCCTCGAACTTTCAAGTTTCCATGAACAGGGCAATCTTTATCATTGCACATAGTTCCAACTATCTTTTCTTTCTCGTTGTTTTTTACTTTTGCTTCTGTCATTTTCTTTTTCATCTCCTCTTATGTGTGTTTCAGATTTGGGGTTTATTCTGAAATCGAATCTTCTTCAAACCCTGATTTGACCAACAGTTCTTTTATCTTTTTTCTGTGGTCTCCTTGAAGTTCAATTATGTTATTTTTGTAAGTCCCACCGCAAGCCAACTCATTTTTTAGAGTCTTTGCGATTTTCTTTACATCAATTCCACTTTCAAACCCTGTAACAACAGTCACGATTTTTCCATATCGTTTTTTGTCTGTCGATATCTTTATTTTCTGCGAACTTTTTACAATCTGCTCACACACACAAGCTTGCTTAGGCAAGCCACACTTTGGACATATTTCCATATTTATTTTACTTCAACTCCTTAGATTTATTTTCCAAGTTGTTGAATGTGAGTATTCTTGCGATTATTTTTTTAATCTCTTTCACTTTTGAACTTCCTGTCTTTGAAACATTTACTTTTGATTTAATTAATTCAAGTTTTAATTCCTTTGATTTTTTATTTCGTTCTGTTTCACTTAATTTTTCAATTTCTTTATATTTCATTTTTTCTTTTCCTTTGATTTTTTAGCCTGTTTGATTTTAACTTCTTCAACAGGTTCTATTGAATTTTCTTTTAATGTTTTAATAAGTCCGTCATTAATTATAATTTGGTCTTTTAAGATTATATTAGGTGAAAGTATGCTGACTTTAACCCCAACAGTTCCTGGTTTTGTTTCTGCTCTTGCTTGGGCTTTGTCAACCATTTTTGCAGGGTCTCCTGTTTTTTTTAAATAACCTTGTGCAAATCTCCAGGGTTTTGCCCTTGCCCCTGGAAGCTTCCCATTCAATCTTATTTCTACTCCTTTTGCACCAGCTTTGATTATTCTCTGTAATGTTCTATATGCAGTAACTTTAAACTTCAAAGGCCCAAACCTTTCTAAACTCAACGCAATATCATCTGCCATAATTTGCGCATCAAACTCAGGATGAGTAACTTCTTCAACTTCTATATAAGGATTTTCAAGTTTGAATTTCTTTTTCAAAAGGTTTGATATCTCTTCAATTTTTTCTCCCTTTCTTCCAATAACTAATCCTGGTTTATGTGTAGCAATAATTATTTTTTCTCCAACAGGAGTATATTCTATTCTAATCTTACTTATTTTTCCTTTTCCAAGTAATTTTTTAATACCTTCTTTAATTGCAAATTCTTCTTTCTTAAGCTGAACATTACTTCTTTCTTTCATTTAAAATAACCTCCACATATTTTTTTTGAGATTAATGGGAATTTTATATTCATTTTCATTTAAATTGCTCCTTATCTTTCTTTTTAATTATTTTCTTTTTGCCCAGTAATGCAGTACTTTGGGGTACACTAGGCAGTGCAACACATTTAATTTTAATCTTGGTTCTTTTCTTTTTTGTCCTACCAAATCTTCCATAAGGCCTTTGAGCAAGATTAGAAATCGCTTCAACAATCACAGGTTCGTTTAATTCATTTATATTAGAATTTGATTCAAGGCTCTTTAATAATTTGATAAAATGTCCAACAGCTTTTTGAGGATATCTTCCTGACATTATTTTTCCTTTTCTATGGGGGATCTCACCTTTCATTGGAATTGCTTTCTTTTTAATAAGAACCTTCCCTAAACCTTCTATGGCTTTTTCAATATTTTTATTTTTAATAAATCTGCAAATTGCGATTGAATGCTTTGTAGATATTGGAACATCCTTAGCATTAACAATAGCATAGTCTCTCTTCACTTTTGGTTTGCTTTGAATAGGTTTTTTTTGTGCCGGTTTTTTTGGTTCTTCTTTCTCTGTAGTTTTAGTTTCTTCTTTCTTGTTCTCAACAACTTTTGGAACTGGTTGCTTTTTTGAAGTTTTAACTATTTCTGTTTTCTTCTTTTCTGCAATTGTTGTTGGTTTTTCTGTATTAGGCATTTTACTTTTTGCTTTTATGTTTACTTCCCTTAGTTGCGCCGACTCCTGCTTTAGAATGTTTAATTCTCGCCCGCGTTGGTGCAAATTCTCCAAAAGCATGTCCAAGCATTTCATCAATAATTTCTACAGGAACAAATTTATTTCCATTGTAAATGAAAATTTTCCAGCCAATCATTTCAGGGACGACAATCAAACTTCTTTGATGAGTTTTTATTGGTTTTGATTTATCTAATTTAACTTTTGAACGATTTATAAAATCTTCAATTTCTTGAAAATTTCTAAGGATTGTTCTCTTTTGTCTAGATCTAGCTAATTTCGCAAATTCTCTTACTTCAAGAGTTTTCAACTCTTCAATTGTCTTCCCTTTGTATGTAAATTGTCTTTTTTGTGTTTCTATCATTTTTTCTTACCTGTTCTTTTAGGCCTTAACAATCCAACCCTTTTTCCAGGCGGTGCATTTTTCTTTGCAACCTTGCTCTTTGGATTTTTTCCTCTGCCTGAACCAAAAGGATGGTCAATTGCATTCATTTTCACAGCAGATGTCCGAGGCCATAATTTACTTTTTGATTTTTTTATATGATATTTTTTTCCTGCCTTAACAATTGGTTTATCAAGTCTACCTGCCCCTGCAATAACACCAATAGTTGCTCTGCAATTATGATGAAACTTTTTTTCCTTTTTTGAAGGCATCAAGACAAAAATATGCTCTCCAACAACTTTGTTTACTATGGCAGAATTACCAGCACTTTTTATAAAAACCCCCCCATCTCCAGGTTTTGATTCAATATTATAGATATGGGTTTTTACTGGAATATTTTTTAATTTAATGATATTTCCGTTTCCAATTTTATTATCAAAACTTATTTTTTGCCCTTTACTTTGATCACGCTTGGGTGAAGTAATTGTTTCGAATGAAATTAGTTGACCTTCAACCATATTCTTAAACGCAGGCATGTAAAAACTTCCCGAGTCTGAATTTATCTTTGCCAACGGCGCACTATGCGCAGCAGAATTAAACAATTTTGTAACTTTTCCTTCTCCAGAAAGCATTTTTGGATACTTTAATTTAAACCTAAAAGCTTTCTTACTAACTTTGTAAGTATTAGTTCCTCGTCCTCGTCTTTGTGTAATTATTCGTTTTCCCATTTACATCAATCCCAACTTCGTAGCTAAATCAATAGCCGGAAATTTTTTATTTAATTTAACATAAGCACATTTTTTATTATTTCTTATTAATGTTCTTATTAAATCAACTTTTACTTCAAACATATCTTCAATTTCTTTTTTGATTTTATCTTTTGTGTTATTCTTTTCAGTTTCAAAAGTCAAAACATTTTGCGCTTCAATCATCATAATTGCTTTTTCAGTTACTATTGGTTTTAAGTTCATTTTTTTAACTCCTGTGGTATCTCAAATTTATTAAATTCAGGAAAAAGATTTTTTCCAAGTATTAATCTTGAAAAACATTCTGCTGTAAGTTTAGCATCTTCAAGTGCATTATGAGGAGTTCCTTCTATGCTATGTCCTCTTCGAGTATCCTGTATTCCACATAACTTTAAGATATTTCTTAATCCCATATCGCTGTTATTATCTTCCTTAGTCAAGAATTTACCATTCAATTCGAAAAATTTCATCTGAGCAATAGTATGCAAGTCAAAGGGCCTATGAAAATCCGGCCAAAAAGGATCAATATCAAAATATTTACGTGCCTTGTGTCTCAGAAACCCCTCATCAAATTCAGGGAGGTGGCACAAAAGATTTTTCATTTTATTTCTTGTATCAATCCATTTGAAAAATTTTTTAATTAATTCTTTTTGAGATTGTTTATTTTTGTCTCTTAATTCTTCTTCTGTTTCTCCGATAATTCTTAATGCCTCTTCTGAAACTTTATCTTCATCATCAATCCGTGACTCCTCTAAAAATTCTTCCATTGTATTTAGATCAACTGCTCCAATTTGCCAAATCCCATTTTCAATTGGGCTCCCTCCACTTGTTTCTAAATCCACAACTATTGGTAAAAGTTGTTCACTCATTTTAATTTCTCTCCTAATTCTTTAATTGAACCTTCAGTATAAATAGTCAATCTTCCAACTTCCCCTTTTGCTAAATCAGTAACTCCTAAAGATTTAACATCAACAACATCAAAAGAATTTGTCTTCAACAACTCGTTTTTTCCAACAACTAAAAGCAAGCCCGCATTTGACTTGTATTTCCTTCCCCTTAATTTTCCTTTTCCTGCCCTAACAGATTTTTTCTGCAAAGCTAATTCAAACAAGTCTTTTCCTAAAATTTTCTTCAAACTTGAAATCAAGCCTTTTGTTTTCAAGGAAATTAATTTTGATTCAACAACAAAAGGAGCATTTTCAACTTTTTTATTTTTTAAAGTAGCATATCTATTTGCAATTTCATTTCCATTTGCAGTAGCACTGATTGCAGATATTAGCGCAATTTTCAATTCTTTTTTATTTATCTTTTTTGTATTAATCATAGAAAGAATTTTCGGAGGATGTGCTCTTCTTCCTCCACGAGTAGAAGAAATTTCCGCACCAATCCAGTTGAATCTATCCCCTTTTCTTGAAACAGTTTTTCTCGGAATTCTTGAGATTCCTTTACCATAATGGCTTTTCCAAACATGCCTACGATGTTTTATCTTTCCACTTGCAGAATGCTGTTTTCCTGCAACAGGCGATGGAGCATAAGGCTGCTGTGTTTTCTTTGATTCTAAAACTTTTGCAATAACATCTTTCCGAATTTCAGAAGAAAAACATTTAGGAAGTTCCAAACTTGCTTTTTCCTTTCCATTAATATCTAAAATTTTTGTTTTCATCTTAATTCTAACTCTTTTGCAACTTCTTCAAGATTTATTATATCTGGATATTTATTAATCATATCATCTTTAAGTCCAAAATCCTTAATCTCTCTCTTAATTTCAATATTTCCTTCACCTAGGTTTAGGTAATTAGTTCTGTATACAGAATAAATATCTTCTCCACACAGGTTAAAATCATCAATTTTATCTAATATAAGTTTCATTTCAAAGCCACCAATTCATAATTCTTTTTTAATTGTTTTTTACTTCCCCTAAGAGGAGCAGTGATAATTAATTGTCTTTTTGCACTTCCTTGAACAGAACCTTGAACAACAACATAATCTGTTTTAACACCACCATAATTTTTTATATTTTTGAACTTGCCATCTGCTTTTCCAATGCTAATTATTTTATTATTATAAATCGCTCGTGTAAACATTCCAAGTTGTCCAGCCATAGGAACTCTAAAAATAACTCTTGCAGGATGCCAAGGACCAAGACTACCTGGACGCCTTCTTCCTTTCTCTGATTTGTGAAATTTTAATTTAATTCCAAATCTTTTTACAGGACCTTGAAAACCTTTTCCTTTTGTTAATCCTCTGAAATCAACAAGTTGTCCACTATCAAAAACATCTGAAACAGAAATCTCCTTTTCTAAGTTTTCTTTAATAAAATTCATTTTATCTTCTAAACTTCCCACAAGTCCAATTTCAACTAAATCAGGCTTTTTCTTTAAACCAGTTTTTTTAACAACAGAATAAAAAATCACTCGCAAATCATCATATTCTTTTTTTACTTCATCTATTTTTCTAACTTTTTTAGGAAGCTTAATTTTACGTTTCAACTCTTTTTCTAATTTATCCCCTAAAACATCATCAACAACTTTTCCATCTTTGTAAAATCTCACAGAAAAAATTTTCATTGCAGGACATTCCAGAATTGTCACAGGAATTGTTTTTTCTTTTCCTTTAGTCATGGAATCTGGGGTGGTATCTTTAACAAAAGCAGAAGCCATGCCAGCTTTGTAACATATAAAACCTTTAATATTTTTACCAGAATTAATTACTCCCCAGTTTACACTAGGTAAAAATTTAGCAGCTCGCTTTCGAGGCCAAAATTGTAAACTTCCTTTTCTCGGTGATTTTCTTGTCGGCATTTGTCAATAATTTTTGCGGAATTATCATT
>Ga0075116_10000614_pt1 | contig 16570 bp, 30 predicted proteins | sample AntAceMetag02UKC_FD_69786 | JGI IMG/M metagenome (GOLD analysis project Ga0075116, IMG submission 69786) | Saline lake microbial communities from Ace Lake, Antarctica- Antarctic Ace Lake Metagenome 02UKC | ecosystem: Environmental > Aquatic > Non-marine Saline and Alkaline > Saline | place...
AAAAATATAAAAATAAAAGGTAAAATAACAAAAGAAGATGCTTATTGGTTAACTCCTGATAATAAAGCAATACCTGTTGAAGAAACACACATTAGAATGATTTTAGATAATCCAGAATTCTTTGGATTAAAAAAAGATGAAGTTGTTAAATTATATAAAAAGTATAAAGAAAAAATTGGTGTGGAAGGTAAAGCAAGAGAAGCAATAATGACAAAACTTATTAAAAATGGTTGGGTCAGATTAAGATATATGACACGTGGTGATTTGTGGGTCACACAAGTTGATAAATTAAATCCATTAAAACCAATCATCACAGCTTGGGCTAAAGCAATGTTTAAAAAAGGTTACTTTCCTTTTGCTGATTTAAGAATTATAGATTTAAAAGGTGATGTTATTTTTGATGGAACCATAGAAGAGGTTGGTGTTGGTTCTTTATATGATAAAGATCATGGAGAGAAAAATTATATTTCACCTATGGCACAATTTAGAGAAGACTTTACATTATATTTTGTACAAACTGCAAATGGATATTTAAAAGAATTTTTTAAGGAAAAGGACAAGTAAATGTGGTTTAAAAAATTATTTAAAAATATACAGAAGAGTTCACAGGAAATAGAGACATGTGAACCAAAAATGTATTTAATCTTACGAGAAGATCTTGCTTATAAATACATTCAGGGTGGACATGCTCTTGCGAAGTTTGCTTTTGATTATCCTGAACAATTCAAAGAATGGAGTAATAGATATTTAATATGTTTATCTGTTTTTAATGGATTAGCATTAGAAGAATTAAAATATTCAACATTAAGTAATTTTGATAATGAGTATTCAATATTTTTTGAAGAAGATTTATTTAGTTCTTTACCAACAGCGTACTGTATATTTGAAGATGGTACAGGATATGTGTCTAAAAGATTAAAAGGTTTACAATTAGCTACGAAGTAAAATAAATATACGCACAAGTGATGGAATGGGATACATGGTATTTTCAAATGCTACTGCCTTCGGGATTGAGGGTTCGACTCCCTCCTTGTGTACTTAATAAAGGAAGATAATATGTTTTTTAAAAATAATAAAATAACTGATCCAATTTTAAATACTATTGATATTATATTAAATAAAACTAAAGGTGGAATTGCGGTTGTTATTTGTAAAGAACACAAATTTAAAGATGTTGCAAAACAATTTAAAAAGAAATTCACATTTTATGATGAACAGAAAGATACCAAACAATTAAGTGGGTTTCATTTTATCTGTGATACTAAAGAAGTTTATATACTTGATTATGACATTTACAAAGATGATATTATAACAATGCTGAATGATGATTATGATATTGTAATTAAAATTTAAAGGATACAAATGATACCAAAAAATTATATAAAGGATGATGGTGTTTTAAAAACTATCGATGCCTTAAAAAGAGGTGAACCTGTTATTTACTTAGCGGGAAAAGCTGGTGTAGGAAAATCAACATTCATTCACTACATCAAACAACACACATCAAGAAAACATGTGGTTGTTGCACCAACAGGGATTGCCGCTTTAAATATAGAAGGTCAAACAATCCATTCCTTTTTTCGGTTTGCACCGAGAATTATTAACAAAATGGAAATCAAAAATAGAGATGATGACCTTATTAAGAATCTTGAATTAATAATTATTGATGAAGTTTCTATGGTAAGAGCAGATGTTATGGATGCTATAGATTATGCTCTTCGTAAATGGAGAAAAGATAAACGTCCTTTCGGTGGGATTCAAATGTTAATGGTTGGTGATTGTTTCCAATTGGCTCCAGTTGTAACAAGACATGAAAAAGAAATATTTAATAATACATTTAAAAGTCCTTGGTTTTTTGATGCTGAAGTATTTAAAAATGTTGATATATTTCCAATTGAATTAAAACATATTTATAGACAAAATGATAAACGATTTATTCAATTATTACACAACATTAGAATTAAAAATGATTTACAAAATACAATAGATGTTTTAAATAGAGAATGTGATATCAAACAAAAAGAAAGTGCTTTATATTTAACTGCAACAAATGATTTTGCTAATATTGTGAATCGTGATATGTTAGATGAATTACCTGGAGAAAAATTTATATATAATGCAGACAGAATTGGTTATATAAATTTAATTGGTGAAAATCTTCCTGTACCGAGTGAATTAAAACTTAAAGTTGGTGCAAGAGTTATGGTTAGAAAAAATATTATGGGTGCAGTTAACGGGTCTTTGGGTACTGTGTTAAAATGTAGTAAAAATTCTGTTGATGTTGAATTAGATAAAGGTGGAGTTATTGGTATTGCACCAGAAACTTGGACAACATATAAATACACATTTGATAGTGTAGCTGATAAAGTTCAAGCTACTGTTCTTGGTAAGTACACACAAATACCTTTAGCGTTAGGCTGGGCTGTAACTATCCATAAAAGTCAAAGTCTTACTCTTGATTCAGTAGAAATAGATTTTGGTCGTGGGTGTTTTTCGCACGGCCAATGTTATACAGCATTATCAAGATGCAGAAAAATTGAAACTTTAAAATTGACAGAACCACTTAATATGAGAGACATTATTATTGATGATGAAGTTATAGAATTTCATAATAAAATGTTTGGAGATAAATAATGGCAAAATTAATATTAGATAATAATGAAAATCTTAAAGATATGGTTTGTACAGATAATTGTGGTGAAGAAATTATATATCTTTGTGATATTAATTATATTAATCACACAAATAAAAATAAAACAGAAATGATTATTAAATCACCAAATCACACTGAAGAAAAAAAATGGATTAAAACAGTAAAAGAATGTGAAGGTTGTATTCATGATGGTGATTGTGGTAATCAAATTGATAAAAAAGATTTAGTTGGTAAATGTACAGGAAGATTGTTATTGAAAGAAAATATATAAATATATTTAAAGTGGGTATATCCTAATGGCAGGGAGTCAGTTTTCCAAACTGATTGCGAGAGTTCGATTCTCTCTACCCGCTCCATTGTTTTTTAATTTAAATTGAGGAGGTTTTTATGACTCAGAAAAGAGCCACAAAACCAAGCAGGTCCATTTATCCAAAACAAATCCAAAAGATGTTGCGTACTGCACATGCTAAACGTGCTCGCACAAAAACTCTTTCTAAGAGATTGGATTCAAAAGCAATTGCAAGACAGATTAATGAATCTAAGACTGCACTACGTTTAGGCGTACAATACAATTATAGACAAATTGCAGCAACTCTTGCAAATCTATCAAGTCAACATTGTAATTGGGCATAAATAAAGTGAAGGTGGAGAAATCCACCTTTACAAATGTAGCACTATCATAACTGACTAATGAGTCTCATTGCCGATGAGGAGAGTCCCGGTTTGAATCCGGGGTGTTGCACCATTTTTAATGAAGAATATAAATGATAGATATAAAAGAAGAAAAACATTTAAATTAGTTTATAGATATAATATTAGTACAGATTTAACTAATGAAATTTTTATGAACATTGAAGTTTGTCCTGAAGATATTCAAGACATAAAGGCATTATATGGTATTGATTTACCTGAAGAAGTAAAAAAATTATGTAGCACGTATGGTTTTTATATAGAAGCATTACGTCAAAAGAAAACTAAAGATGAATTAATTTTTAAAGAAAAATAATGACGGTATAGCAAAGTGGACAAATGCGCTTGGTTGCAACCCAAGTATTCGGGAGTTCGAATCTCTCTACCGTCTTTAAAATACAATGGGGGAGTGAGTCGAGAGGTCCAAGACACTTGTTTTACATGCAAGAAATGACCGTAGGTTCAAATCCTACCTTCCTCACCATTTCACACAATATAGGAGAATCTTATGAAAAAAATTATAGGATCATTCATATTGATTGTTACAACTATAATAGTGGTTGTGATGTTTAAAAAGAAAGATGTAGATTTATATGAAGAATTTCCATTATACATATAGGTGTTCTCATATTATGAATTACCTCTAAACACAAAGATGGGCACGTGAAAATTAGTAAATTGTAACTTACAGACGAACAGTAAGATTGCATTTTTTTAGGTAATTTTTTCAAAAGGGAACACTATTTATTTTAAAAGGAGAAATATTATGCGATGTAGAATAAATCTTAAATCAGACCCAATTTCATTAATAATTTTTGCGGCTAACGGTAAGGATCATCAAATTTTTGAAGAAATTGGTCATGATGGTTTAATTAATGTAAATATAAAAAATGACATGACTATTACATTCAAAACGAAAATTTAAAGGATAGATATGGAAAGAAATAAAATAATTAAAAAAATAATTAAATATCATAAACATGAATTTTATCAAGAATATCCAAAAGACTCATTGTTTATTTTAGGACCAATATCTGATTCAGATAAACGTATACGTGGAATTTTTATATTATTTAATTCACCAATAGTAAAAAAAGCAAATTATATTAGTTGTATTGATTTTAAACAATATAGTGGATTATGTTACACACGCCATCTTTTTTGGTTAAGAAAAAATGTAAGAAATGTTATTAAATGCATTTTTGATAAACGTAATGCTGTATATGACGAAATACATTAACTCTTGTCAATACTAAACTGAAAATATTATATTTCACTGAAAGGATTTATAAAAATGGTTAAAAAATTCTCAAAAAATGCTCTTGAAAATAGAGGAGCAAAAACAATCAAGACGTGTGGTGTTTGTGATGATACACAAAAAACATTTAAATTAATAATAAATGGGAAATCAAAAATGATTTATGAATGTAAATGTGGTTTTAGAAATAAACAGGGAATTATAATTGATATTTAATAAAGGATTGAATAAAATGAGAACAAGAATAATTTCAGCGTTTCCTGGAACAGGTAAAAGTTTTTATCATAATACACATAAAGATACTACATTAGATTCTGATTCGAGTAATTTTAGTTGGTTAGCAGATGATAAAACACTACGTAATCCTGAATTTCCCTATAATTATATTAAACATATAAAAGAAAATAATTGTTAAATGTTTACCTCATACTTTAACAAAGTAAAGAATCAACCAAATGTAGTATCTATTGCAGGGAGAGCACCAGTTTGGTTTAAGGGTAGACAATATAAAAAATTAGCACCAAAGTATTGGTTCTTTAAAAGATATAAAGAAGATGGTGATGAAGATTTTTATGTTGAGAAATATTACCATGAAGTATTAAGTAAATTAAATGCACAAGAAATATACAATGACCTGGGAAAGAATTCAATAATTGCTTGTTGGGAATATCCTAATGAATTTTGTCATCGATATCTTGTGTCAAGTTGGTTTAAAGTTGAATTAGGAATTGAGGTGGAGGAATTATAATGGCAAGACAAATGAAAATACCAAGTGAATTTAAAAATGAATTCCCTTGTAAAATTTGTGAATATTATGATAAACTTAATAAACATGAAATTGTAAAATGCATTTGTTGTGGTAAAGATATTAAATTGTTAGATAACGACCCACAATTAAATCCAATTAAAAATATGTGGAAGCAAGGTATGGTTGGTGGGATATCTGCTAATTATGGAAGTAAACATGATGCTGATGTATTTTTTATTGCAATATGTGATGTGTGTATTACTAAAAAGAAAGAAGATGGTTCATTAATTTATAGATATAATTACATTTTTGATAAAGGAGATAATTATGGCATTAGTGATTGAAGCACCAAATGAAATATTTAATATTGAAAATTCTAAAAACATCAAATTGTTTTTAGCTGGTGGGATAACAAATTGTTCTGATTGGCAAAGTGAGATGATTGAGAAATTAAAATTTATGCCAAAATTATCAATATACAATCCAAGAAGAAAGAATTATCCTATTGATGATGTAAAAGTAAATGAAGAACAAATCACATGGGAATATGTACATTTACAAAATGCAGATATTATATTATTTTGGTTTGCAAAAGGAAGTTTAAATCCTACAGTTCTTTATGAATTAGGGATGTGGGGAAATTCAAGACCTGGTAGACCAATAATTGTAGGTATAGATCCTGGATATGAAAGAAAAAAAGATGTTGAAATACAAACACTTTTAGCTAATAAACAAGATTTTAAGTTCACATCTTCACTTGATGACATAGCTGAATCAATTAAAGGATTTGTTACTAATGTACAAAAAACTTAAATCATGCCCATTTTGTGGTGAATCTGAGTATGTCGTATTAAAGCCTAAACATTATCATGGTAGTGCAATTGAAATAAAAGGTCATAAGTTCTGGAGAGTCGAATGCTTGCCCTGTGATGCGCGTACAGGAAATTGTTTTGATGGTGATGCAAAATCATTTGGTTTTAAAGATGGTAAAGAAATGGCTATCTTTCAGTGGAATTTAAGAGAAACTGGAATGGTAAGAATAAAAACTAATATTTTATTTTTTCTTTTACATAATTTGGGTAAATTAAATAAATACTTAGAGAAGAAATATAGAAATAGAGATGATTAATAATATGCTCCTGTAATTCAGAGGACAGAAAGCACCACTACGAATGGTGAAGCCGCAGGTTCGACTCCTGCCAGGAGTACTAAATTCACAGAAAGCTATTCTAATTGGCTAAGAAGTATGATTGCTAATCATATGTAGGTGTGTTATTCACACCGATAAGGGTTCGAGTCCCTTGCTTTCTGCCATAACTTAAATGTCATTATAATTTTATAATGACATTTTTTATATGTAGCGAAAATAAACTACTTAAAACAAATAATATAAATACTTAAAGAAAGGAGTGTTGCACAATGGATGGACAAGTTTTAAAATTGAATAAAGCCTATATGCCATTAGAAATTATATCTTGGAAAGATGCAATTTCTTCTTGGCTAACAGGTAAGGTTGAAATTATTGAAGAGTATGAGGATAAGCTATTACACTATGGGTATGATAGACATCTCAACACTTTTAAAGGTGCTATGAAAATGCCAGCAGTTGTAAGATTATTACATTTTGTGAAACCAAACAGAGATGTTAGGTTTTATCAATCATTCACAAGAAGAAATGTTTATGATAGAGATAGAGGAAAATGTCAATATTGTGGATGTAAAATCACATTAAAAGAAATGACATATGATCATGTCAACCCACAAAGTAAAGGTGGATTAACATGTTGGGGTAATATTGTATGTTCATGCCTTAAATGTAATAACAATAAAAGTAATATGACATTGCAAGAGGCAAACATGAAACTCATGAAAAAACCTATTGCACCTGAAATTGCAGATTCATATCAAAATGGTATGATTGCTAAACTTAAAAAAATAAAAAATATCACCAATAATGATAAATGGTTAACATATCTATATTGGAATGTGGAGCTTAAATAATGTCAAAATTTTTTAATGAATATTATGATAAACAACAATCACACGGTTCAGGTGTGATTGTTGAAGTAAAATCAAAAACAATGGGGAAAAGATTCCTTAACACATTAGCAAATATATTTGGTAAAAAATCAGAGAATATAAAAATTGCTGATTCTAAAACTGCTGAAGTGACAAGAACAAATTTTAATCATCTTGCTACAAAATTATCAACTAATTTATTAGCAAAAGGTAAAAAAGATAACAGATATTACGTGAAGAGTGTTTATAAAGGAAAGATTCAAGATCCCACAGAACTTAATTCTAATTATGATAAAACAAATACAGCAGCAGTTTTTGTTTTAAGTAATGGTGGAAGAGTGTACCTTATTTCAATTACTGATGAAGATGGTATTACATCTCAGTATGTAGGAACAAATAATCCACGTAAAGCAAATGATTTTTTTAGTGAATTTCTTGGGATGTCATTTGATTTGTATTTAGCATCAAAAAGATTATTAAGAAAAAAATTAAAAAAATATAAAATAGATGATAAACCAAAAGTCAATTTTAATGATACACCAAAAGAAAAAGAACCAGAAATAAAAGAACCACAAGTAAAAAAATCATTTGGAGTTATAAATACTAATGTTGACACACACGAACAATTGGTTGATAAATTAGGAAATGGTCGTGTGGGTTATGGATTATTTAAAAATGCATATAAGTATAATAATTTATTAAAACGTCAACCGTTTGAAAATAATTGGGGTAGAGGATACAAATACACATTAAGTAACAATATGGAAATGTATTTATTAAAAAGTATTGAAAATCCTGATAACACTAAAATATTATTTAATAATAAATTAGCATACTCAAGAGCAATCAATTTAAATATGTTGCCTTGGTTTAATCCAGGCACAAAAATTCAATGGCAAGAATTAGATATAGATAATATATAAGGAGAAGAGACATGGACTTTGTAAAACATTATTATGATGATGTGTATGAGATAAATGAAGGTATCTTAGGTGATATCGCTAAAGCAGGTTTAACTGGTATGGGAAAATTATACAGAACATTAAGACCTAAAATTAAAAAGATAAATAATTTTAGTGATGTTCTTAATCCAAGTAATGTAGAAGCAATCCCGTGTAGTCTTGTACATAGTCTTGGCATGTTACTTGGTGGTGATGTTGTAAAATGGAGAAGTATTTCTAAAGGAAAAAATATACTCCAGAAATTTATATTATCTGGAAAAGAAGTTTATGCTAAAGATAATTGGGCTGGTGTTATTAATCCAAAATTACATGAGGAAATGAAAGAAATATTTAAGTTATCAGATGATTGGTTTTTAGTATCAATGGATATTTATATATTGACAAATAATTCTAAGATTACTTTGATTACAATATCAGATCCATACAAAGGTGATGTTGGTGATAAACAATTATCACCAAAAAAAGTTGAACAATTTGCAAGAAAAATGCAAAATTGTAAAGGATTTATTTCTATAACTAAAAAATCAGATGAATGGTTTCTTTCAAAATTTGCACAACGTTTTAATTCATTTATAACATCAAGATATAATCCAAATGCAGAACAATGGCGTGGTGATATGGAAGCAGTAGAAAAATCATTTGAATTAGAACCAACAAAAAATAAAGAAGATTCACAACCAAAACCAGACACTAAAAAAGTTGGTGGAAGTAAAAATGTGATTAATTTACCAAATGGAAAAAAAATAAAACTTGAATATCAATTTAAAATACCAAGTGCGGAATTTGATAAACATGGTTATTCTGCACAAGCATCTAATTTTAAAACTAAATTAAAATTTGAACTTGATAATATAGAAAATTTTGATACTGATAAAATTAATGGTAAAATATACAGTCTTAGAGATGGCGGTCAAATAACATTACTCCATGATAAAAATAAAGATGTATATTATATTGTTGCTGATAAAAAAGGTGAAAATGTGTTAGTAAAACATAATATATAGGAGAAAAATAAAAATGCATAAAAAAGAATTAAAAATGGCTAATTATCTAATGAATGAAGAAGATGAAATTGACAACCCAGGTGTTGTTAAAATGTTTTATGAAAATTTTGATTTAGGTGCACGTACAGAAATTTTAAAAGCAATTGATGATGCACTTGGTGAAAGAATTAATATTTTTGAAGATGATCTTGTTAAAGCACAAATTGAAGAAGAATTATCTAAAAAACCTATTGTTACTATGACAGGTGAAGAAATTGTAAATATGATGAATTTTGACTTTTAAAATAAAAGTATTGACACAAAATGTAGAATTTATTATATTGTATATATTGAAAATAGAAAACTCCTACAAACGTAGGACAGGAAGATTGGTTTCAGCAAAAAATCTGAATTAAAATAACACCAATCTGAATCTTTTAAAAGGAGAGTTTTTATGTCTAAAAACTACACAAAAACAGAAAATAACGCTATACAGTATGAACACAGTGGTAATCTTGCAGTTGAATTTTTTGGCAAAGCTGGTTCTTTAAGAACTAATAACAAGAGAGATAGTAATACTGCTCTTGGACTTTTTAAACCAATCTGGCAATCTGGTAATTATGAGCTTGCTATGAGACTTTTATTTTGGGTACGTGATCCTCGTGGTGGTGCTGGAAATAGAAGTGGTTTCAGAGAAATTTTAACATGGTTATCAAATGAATCACCAGAGTGGGTTAAAGCGAATCTTGAATATTTTCCAGAACATGGCAGATGGGATGACATGCGCTCAACATTTGGCACAGATGTAGAAGCTGCTGCTGCTGAAGTATGGGCAAAGAAAATCACTGTTAAAGATTTCTTAGCATCTAAATGGGCAAATCGTAAAGATAAACCTATTCTTAGAGCATTAAGAAAACTAAAAACTGTTCGTGATATTTCTGAATTTCGTAAATTACTTGCAGCAGGTCGTATGACTGTTGTTGAAAGAGCTTTATGTTCAAAAAATTGGAATGAGATTGATTATCAAAAACTTCCATCTAAAGCAATGTCATTATATACTAATGTCTTTCAAAAGCATGATGCAGAACGTTTTGATGCATATAAGGCTGCTCTTGTAAGTACAGACCCAAAGAAAAAAGTAAAGATTAATGCTTCAGTTTTATTTCCACATGATTGTGTGAGAACAGCAGAACATGGTCAAGAAGAAATTGCTAATGCTCAATTTGAAGCTCTTCCAAATTATATGGGAGATACAAATTTAAGAATTCTTCCTGTTGTTGATTCATCAGGTTCAATGATGAGTTGGGGTTGGGGAAGCACACAAAAACATGATGTTAAACCAATTGACATCTCAAGAGCACTTGGTCTTTACTGTTCAGATAGATTAGGTATAGGTAATCCATTCTATCGTAAGTATATGCAATTTTCATCAGAAAATAAATTAACAGATTGGGCAGAAATTAAATTTTCTGATGCAGTTAGAAATAATCATTTATTTGATCATAGTATTGGTAGCACTAACATTGAATTAGCATTGGATACCATTTTAGGATTTGCTAAAATGTTTAATGCAACAGATGAACAAATTCCAAATTGTCTATTAATAATTTCTGATATGCAATTTGATGGTGGTGGTTCATCTACACGTGCTCCAGTTGTTGAAACAGCATTAGATAGATGGAAAGAAGCTGGTTATAGTAGACCAAAAGTTGTGTATTGGAATGTTGCTGGTATGGAAGGTTCACCAGGTAGAGCCGATTCAAAAGATATTGGTTTGGTGTCTGGTTATTCACCATCAGTATTATCTTCAATCCTTGGTGGTAAAGATTTCACACCACTTGCTATTATGGAAAAGGCAATTGAAAAATATAAAGTAAATGTTCCTGAATAACAAACATAGTATAAATACAGACAGATAGGATAGAAATATTCTATCTGTTATTAATTTTAATAGGAAGTGATCAATGTTTAATAAAATTAAAAACTTATTAAAATATCTTAAAGAAAAAAACTCCAGAATAATAAAATATGAAAATGAAAATGACATATTAAAAGCCAGGTTAAAAATATATCAAAATGATATGATGCAAGCATTTATGGATGGCAATCAAAACACATGGACATTAATTCAAGTAGTGATTTATGATATGTATAAAAATATGGAATTATTAGATTATGGTACTTTCATAAATGCAATATCAAAAAATCTCACAAAATATGATCAAGATAAAATATTAAGAGAAGAAAAAATAAAACAATTCAATACTGATTTAAAATTTCGAGAACATATGTTGGGGAGTGGAGATGCAAGTAATAATTAATATATTTTTCTTTGCTGTATTAATTTTTATCATTTATAAAATAATACAAATAATAAAAATAAAAGATAGTGATAAATTAATGTTACAATTTATCAAAATAACAAATGAATTAAAAAGCGATCAAAATAAAGTAGTTGATGTGATAGTTAAATCAGTTGATAAATTAAATAAATCAATATATAATTTAACACACATAAAACAAAGTGCTGACAATCTACATAAAATAAATTCTTCATTTAATAGTTTAAACACTCAATACAATGAACATTTAAAAAATTCAAAAGATATTACAAATACACTCAAACATAAAATTGTGGATCTAAATAGAAATATAAGTAAATTGAATAATTTACAAAAAGATTTAATAAAAAATAAGAAATAGGAGTTTATTATGCCAACATTTGATTACCGGTGTGACAAGTGCGGATTTACAGAAGAATATAATAATTCAAAACATCTACCAAAAGATATGCAACCACCAAAAGATTTAAAATGTCCTAACATCATCAAAAAAACAGATAAAAATGGTAAAGTAAGAAATTATAAATGTAAAGGTGTATTAGAAAGATTGTTTAGTGCTCAAAATCAAAGCTTTGACATTATTGGATTCTGTTATGCAAATACTCAAGGAAAGAAGGCGTGGAAGACTAATTTATCTAAATCTGAACAAGCAGCAGTATTGACAGGTGATAGAAATCCATATTAAAATGAATAAATTAAAAATAGCAATAGATTGTGATAATGTATTATTCCATAACGATATTCCAGAACAAGTGATATCAGATTTGAATTTAAATGCAAACATCAGTAAGATTTACCATTGGGAATTAGAAGAACTTGGTGAAGAAGGTAAAGCAGAATGTCATAAACGTTTTTCTGATCCATCTCACATGTGTGATTTAAAACCTATTCAAGGAAATAAAAAGAAAATAAGGGAATGGTATAAACAAGGCCACGAACTTATTTGTGTGACTGCCAGAGATTTAGGAATTTATCAACCAACAATTGATATGATTAAACAACATTATCCAGAAATATTAAATTTTAGAATGATGGGTAGTTATAATAAAAGTGCAGGAATATATGATTGTGATGTTGTAATTGATGATTCTCATTACACAATTCAAAATGCAATACCTTTACGAAAGATAAAAAAGATATTTTTTGTCTCTAATAAAAAAACACCATACAATCACGATTATACATTCAAAAGTAAACGAGTATTTAAAGTTAGGGGATTAAAAGATATTGACTTATGATAAATAACCACACACCGCTACCCTCATTAATAAATAACAATAATGGTGTTAGAGAAATATTTGAAACAATAATAAATTATTTTGATCCATTTAAAAATAAAAATCGTAAAACTAAAGTATTGGATGTTTCAAATTCTTATTATTGGAATGAAAACACTATTAGATTATATGATGTAACCAAAACAAATAAAATTCATGGTTCTGCTAAAGATAAAAAATATAACATTATTATATTTGAACCACCAAGAAATAGAAATTTTGATGAAGTCATACAAGAGCATATAAGCATGTTTTATGACATGCTACATAAAAATGGCATCATGGTAGTCAGAATAACAGATTTTAAGTTTAAAGGGCATCTACGTGGCTCTTATGATGTTATAAACGTATGTGATAAGAATAATTTCTTTTTAAGTGATACAATTATATATAAAAATAAATATACTGATGTGTTTGATGAAAATAATAATTATGTTAATATTATACACTCATCGTTTATGATCTTTAAAAAAGAAATTGATTCACAGAATTAATATGTCATATATTCAATTACAGTTTTCTTTACGCCTTTAATTTCAATAAAATATTTTGGTTTACCAACAATATCCAATTTATTATTTAATTTGATTTTGTTTGTATTAAAATGTTGACCATGCCAAATTATAAAATTTCCTTTTGAATCAACCATCTCTACTTCTATTAAACCCCGATCTGTCATTTTTATGATTTCTACAGTTGCTTTGAATTGTTTTTTTAACCATTTAGATATTGGTTTTGTACCATTAATTGATGATGATTCAATTGGTTTTTCTTTTTTAATCAATTCTTTTGGGATGTCAAGTTCAGTTATATTCTTTTTAATTTTTCTTTTTGTCATTATTTTTCTCCTATTAATAATATCATTTCTTTCTTATATTTATACATTTTGTTAAAATATAAATATTGATGTAGTTTTGTTAAAACATAAATTGAACCTGGAGGATAATATGAAAATTTTATTTAAAGATAAGAAAGACTTCACAGCCAAATTACAAAATGAACTATCAGAACATTTTTTTATTGGTGGAAGAGATACACCAACACCTGAAATGCTTAAATGTGAAGTGTTATCTGTAAAGACAAGTAAAGTTGATAGTAACATAATTAAAAAAATGCCTAATTTAAAATGGATTATTAATAGAAATTATACACCAGATAATATTAATTTAAAACATTGTGAAAAATATAATGTCGGTGTGATTAATTTATCATATTCTAAAAATCCATTAATTGATTGGGTTGAAAAAATAATTAAAAAAGAATACTATTTACCATACTATACTGTATTCACAGAAAATGATGATAAATTATTAAATAAAAAATTTAAATATGTTAAATATATTAATTTAGAATCATCAGAAGATAAATTATATAATACCATTTCAGATACAAATACATTGATCATATCATTACCATTAACAAATAAAACAAGATGTATAATTAATAAAAATATTCTACAAGCACTTCCATTAGAATCTACAATTATAAATTTAGGTGATGGAAAAGTATTAAATAATAAAGATTTACTTGATGTTATTAATAAAGGTAGAGTTAAACATGTGACTGCTGATTCACTTGATTCGAATTATAGAAAAGAACTATTAAATACTGGGAAAGTTGAATATACTAAAAGTAAAGCTTGGAAATATAAAATAAATATGAGTAATTATATTAAAACAATAAAAACTCACATAAAAGCTTTACAAGAAGACACACCAATTAATGTTGTGTTGGAAAGAGAATATAGAGAAGTTGATGTGTTTTGGGAATAATATTATATAGAATTAAAATTAATTAAAGTGGTATCTATTTTTTTAATTTTTATATATCCCGCATCTTCACATTTAGCTAAAAATAATCTAATTAGAGGAAATGTTATTGGATCTGTTTCATCCATAAAAATTAAATAAGATTCATTATATTCTTTTTGTTTAAGTACTTTAAATTGATACAATGGTACTCTACCATCATGAATTATTATATTTTTCATTCTTTATATTCCTTTGCTAAAAGTTTATCTTGTATTATATTAAAATCTTTATTTTTAAAATTTAAATACGGATCACCATTTACATATTTGTATGTTGCAAATGGTTCATTATAATATTTTATTACACCATCACCATGGAATTTAATTTTTTCTGCATATTGTAATCCACAAATCTGATGCACATAATGCATAACCCGCCCAACTGATTCTCCTTTATATTCTGAATACCAACCATGTTGTATATCAATATATGTCATACAATCCTCCTAATTTTTATAAAATATTCGTTAATTAAACACATTTTGTATCCTCCTCTAACCCTTTATGACACCAACTTGATTTACTTTTTCTATAACAACAACTAAATCTTTTTCATTTTCAATAACTTCATCAATATCTTTATAAGCTAATCCACACTCATCAATTGTTTTTGCTACATTTGGTGCATTAAGAATAATTCCTTTTTTCTTTAATCTTTCTACCATATCATCAACTTTAAATTCTTTACGTGCTTTAGCTCTTGACATTCTACGACCTGCTCCATGACTTGCAGAATTAAAACTATCTTTATTTCCAAGACCTTCTACAATATAAGATGACGTTTCCATTGAACCTGGAATAATACCCATATCACCTTTACGTGCTCTTATTGCACCTTTACGGTGAATCATAACATTTTTTCCAAAATGATTTTCCATTGCAGCATAATTATGATGGGCATTCACTTCCATTAATATAGCTTTAGAAACATGACCATGATATTTTTCAATTATATTAAAAGCAAGACTTTTAAATCTTTCCATCATAACTTGTCTGTTTTGAGATGCAAAGTCCAAAGCAAAATTCATTGCAGTTAAATATTCTTGCCCTTCATCTGAATCTAATGGTAAAAAAGCAAGTTCCCATTCTTTTGGTACAATAGATTTATATTTTTCATTTATATCAACTGCAATTTTATTATAATGATCACAAACTTGCTTTCCTAAATTACGACTTCCTGAATGTAACATGAAACACAAATTATCATTTGTATCTTTTTGTATTTCAATAAAATGATTTCCCGACCCAAGTGTACCAAGACTTAATTTAGCATTTTGTAAATTATTTTGTATGAGTGGGATGTCTGGTGCTGAATCAAAACCAGACCAATCCTGTGGTTCTTTATGTTTATTGAATCCTACAGGAACTACTCTTTTAACTGTATCAAGTATACACTTAACAAGAGTTCTATCTTGAGTGTCTGTTGTTTCTAATAAAATTTGTATTGGGATGTTAGTTTGAATAAATCCCATACCACACCCAATATCAACACCAACAGCATTTGGTATGATAGCATTTTCACAGCCAATAACCCCACCAATTGGCATCCCATAGCCTTTATGACCATCGGACATGACTGACACATGTTTATATATTGAAGGGTGATTTGCAAGATTTAATGTTTGTTTCATTGCACCCTCTTCTAAATCAGGACACCAACTTTTAATTGGTAAATGTTGTTTTGTTTTATCATAAATTACATTCATATTATTTCTCCTTAAATATTTTATTCCAAGTTTTTTCAGAAATTGTGTAAGCATAAACAGCAACACATTCTTTATTACCAAAACTACCATAAATAATAATATCTTCTTTTGTAACTGTTACT
>Ga0075116_10000617_pt1 | contig 16524 bp, 15 predicted proteins | sample AntAceMetag02UKC_FD_69786 | JGI IMG/M metagenome (GOLD analysis project Ga0075116, IMG submission 69786) | Saline lake microbial communities from Ace Lake, Antarctica- Antarctic Ace Lake Metagenome 02UKC | ecosystem: Environmental > Aquatic > Non-marine Saline and Alkaline > Saline | place...
TTCTTTTATCATGATGTGAAGATAACTGGATTTTTTTATCTACTTTGTCTTTAAACTCTCTTATAAAAGATTCACTTAACTTTTGATACTGACTAATATAATTCCAATTTACTTTATCTTGGAATTCTATTATAAATGATTCACTTAACTTTTGATATTCACTAATAAAATTCCAATACACTTTATCTTGGAATTCTATTATAAATGATTCACTTAACTTTTGAGAATGACTAATATAACCCCAATACACTTTATCTTGGAATTCTCTTATAAAAGACTGACTTAACTTTTGAGTTCTACTAATATTATACCAATCCACTTTATCTTGGAATTCTTCAATTGTATAATTTAAATCATAAATTTTAATTAATTCTTTTATTTCTTCTTTAACTTTGTTATTCATCATTAACTCCTAATAATCAAAAATTGGTTTATTACCCATTCTAATTTAGCAACTTCTGCTTTCATCATTTACTACCCATTTTGATTCATCAATTTCTGCAATTTCTACTGAATGTATTTTATTATTCATAATATCTTCAATAAAATGTAATGGTAATTCTATATCATGCATCATAACATAATGCGCTAATCCATCAGGCCAAATATATTTAGTGTTATGTAATTCATGAGATCCGAGAGTTTTACCGCATATTCTACATTGTGACATCCCACGATAACGATTACAAATAATACCATGTTCTAAATAATATACAAAATATTCTTTTTCACAATAAAATTTTTTATAAATTTCTGACCAAAAATATTTATTTGCTTTCGGAAAAGGATATTGTGGATAATTATTATTATCATCATTCCAATATCCTATTAATTGTAATTTCATCATTAACTCCTAATAATCAAAAATTGGTTTATTAAATTCATCAAATGCTTGACCAACAAACATATTATTCTCTAATTTATGTATAAATGGTTTTTCATCACCTGTAAACTTAAATCTATCATCATGTGCTATATGATCACTCTTTACAAGAGGCCATATAGTTTGCCATAAAAATATTTGGTCTGAATTAAAATGAGTATCTCTATTATGATTTGTTGCTGGAATATCACTAACCCATTTATCATGTAACTCTTTAAAATTAGAAATGAAACCTTTTGTTGCTCCCCACATACCACCAAGGATTGATACACCATGATTTTTATGATCTCTCATTGTGTGAAATGGTTTTCCTGATTGTATCCATTCATCAACAGCAATTTTCTCTCTCATGTTCAATCTTGAATCAGTATCTCTAATTATGAATCTGTCAACCTCTTCATCATAACCAACTTCAAATCTCCATGACATCCCCTTAGAACCAACTTGTTCATCTTTAAGCACCATTTCAGCACCCAAACTTTTTAATTCATTCACAACATGATTTGGTACAGTACAATCATAATAAAATCTACATATCCAATCAGGATAAATTTGTTTTGCCAATTTAATATTTGCTATTGCGCCATTTAAATACTTTGCGCCATCTCCCCACAGACTAAAACTAATCACCTTTTTAACTTCAAGTTTTGCTTTTAATGGAAAAGATTTTCTTTGATTGTATCTTACCCTATCTCCATTATCAGTTTGTTGGTGATATCTATCAATATCATCTAATTCACGCTTACCATTTGAAAAATGCCTGTGTTCAAAATATATCTCAGGTTTAGTTATTGAAATATCCTTAATCAAATTCATTTCTTTTAAATTATCATATAACTCATTATCAGAATGACAATGAATATATGCTGGATGATAAATAATTCCATTTAACTTTTTGAGTGTTTTTACTGTCATTATAGGAATAGATACTAAATTCTTTCCCTGTTGTCCATAACAATCATTCACAAGTAAAGCACCTTCATACTTTTCAAATTCTTTTAATATTGCTTCATCCCAATTTTCCATTGGATAGAAATCATCTGAAGCAAACACTATTATATCTTCATCTCTAATTAATGATTTACCATTATGTGTTTGGTTTAATAATACATGTTGTGCTAATTTATATGATGGGTATGTCACGCCAGGTCTTTTATTATCAACAACTATTATATCTGTTGTCTTTCCACCTCTAAGTTCATTAGCTTGTTCTTCAGTATCAACTGCAACATGTGGTATAAATCTTGGTATTTTATTTGTGACGCCCATAGTTATATAATTTTTACATTTATCTGCCCAGTCATCAAATGTTTTTTTAAACATCTCAGGTCTTATAGTACACCATAACACATGAATTCTTGATTTGCTTCTATCAAAACTTTTAAACTCATCACAAATATCTGATGTAGGATTTAATTGAATCACTTCCTTTTCGCCAGTAACCTTAACACTGAATCTTGGTACTTTATTATTCAGAAGATTTCTATTAATTTCACCTTCAGGGTCTTGTATTATAAACCTATCTGGAGTTATTGATTTATAAAGATCTTCTCTTCCTGGTCTACATCCCACAATAACTGTATCCACAGGTGTTCTACCAAGATAATTTTCAACATGTTTAATCCATTCCTTTTCTAAATCAGGATCTCCATAGAATGGACCAACTAATAATACTTTTTCTTTATGATTTGCTCTGTGTGGGTGATCTTCAAACCAAAGAACATCAACTTTTTCTTGGAATGTGAAAAGAGAGAAATTTTTAAAATTTAATTTCCATTGACAGTATGTCCATGATAATTGGTCACGGCGTGTCTTATTTGTCATTTCATTCCATAATAACTCTTGAAATTCAATTACATCTGGATTATTATGTTTTCTAAATTGAAGACCAGTTTCACACATCCCAAACTCTGCTGGCATTCCTTCTTTACGATAAGCATCAATATGTGCTCTCATTGCAGCTTCATCATCTTTTTTATAATGTATATTTGCTTCAAGTTCTTTATAAATGCAAGTTCGTCCTGGATGCTTCTCAATATAAAGTGCAGTTCCTAAACCATCAAATTTTTCTGCCATCTTATAAAGTTTATCAACATCAAGTTTATTACAAGATGAATCCATCCAAATAGACATCTCATATTGCTCTCCCCAAATGAGATGTGGGTTAGTTTTATAATAATAAGAACTACGAGGATTATCATTAGGTACTGGGTCATCAACAACTCTTATATCCCAAGTTTTTGATTTCAATCTTTTTTGGTTGGTGAAACAAACAAAATCAAATTTGTTGTGGTCATAATCAACTTCAAGTAATTGTTGGTCATAACTTCCAAATAATGCTGTAAAAACTACAATTTTCTTCAAATCAACCTCCATTTCAAACATTTTCAATAAAATATTCTTATAATATAATAAATTCTATAAATTTGTCAATAGTTTATTTTCTAACTGGATGATTATTTTGAATTAATTCTTTAAAATGTTTTTTTCCGACCGTATTATTTCCATAGAAGATATATTTATAGGTATCAAAAGGTTCATCAATCACACAAATGTTAAATCCATTTTTTTTCTTCAGTTTTTGAATGAAATTAGTGTCTTCTCCCATTGAAATATCATCATATTTAATATCACATTTTTTAAATAGAAGTGTGCCTTCTAACCCATTAAGATTTGAACACTTGTGTTCTTTCCAATAATATTTTACTATGAAATTTTTTAAAAGAGTTCCTTGAATGTTTGATTTCAAACACAAATCAATTTGTTTTTCAATACGTGATGAATGATGAATATCATCATCGTCAAAAATCATAATATATTCACCCTTACAATATTCTAAACCAATATTTCTTAATTTTCCTATTGTTTCGCCTATTGGTGGACTATAAATCATTCTAATTATATTATTATTATTATATTTATGAATTAATTTTTTTATTTTATTGTGATATTTCCAAGAACCTGTACATACAATCACTAATTCTTTATTTGTGTATGTTTGTTTAAGAAAACATTCTAATGCTTTTTTAAAAGGACCAAATCTTTTATGTGTCAACATTAAACATGACACAAGAGGTTTTTCATCCTCAACCATAGATACTACTTTACTTTTCATATACACTCCATTCAAAATCAAAAAAGGGAAGTTAGTCTTCCCTTTTATTTATACTTTTACCATCTTGAATTATTTTTGTAGTAATTGACTATTTAAAACAAAGGTTGAATTTGAAAGTAATGAACCAACGTATTGTTTTTCACCATCACTATTTCTTATTCCAACAACAAACACACCATCATTAGATGTATTTGTTACTTTACCAGTAAAAACTTTACCGTCTGGTTTGAGTTGAAATTTTACATACTGTCCCACCATTTCTTTATCATTAGATTCATCAACACCATTATTATTTTCATCGACTTCGTAATCATCTGTTGGCAGCTTCACATATAGTGATACATACCCTAATCCGGTATTATATGCTAAAATATAATCGTCTGTTTCATATATAGTATCATCACTACCAACCTTTTTTCTATAATCAGAATAAACTGCTGGATAATCTCCTGAATCCCACTGTGATAAATGTTCAACAGCTCTATCCTCATCATTTTTAATCATATCCATCACTTCTTCAGCTTCAGAATCTTGCATAAAAACAACTTCACCATATACTATACCATCATTTTCTTCTACTAATAATTTTTTAAATTCATTTAATAACATAATTAAACTCCTTTATAACCAAGTGTTTGCACTTTTTACATTTTCAGATAACTCAACACTTTCCTCAATTTTTTTACCTTTATCTGACTTTTTTGCCACAAACACTTCACCGTTTTTAGTTTTAATCACTGCCCAATCTTCATTTTTTTCCAACCATTTATTTGCAGCTTCTTTATCTTTAAATTTCTTGGCTTTATATTCTAATTTTTTAACTACAACCTTTTCTTCGTTAATTACTTCTTTTTTTACTTCAACATCTTCTTCAAGATATAACCATTTAGAACCTTTAGTCACCATTTTACTATCTCCAACCTTTTCAACTTTTGAATCTTCATATATACCATTGACATTTTCATTATAATATTTATTAGCATCTTCAATGATATCACCATTGTATTTTTCTTTATCTTTTAATAATTCCATTTTATTCATCTCCCATTAAATAATTCATATATTTTGATCCTTCTATTGCAACATCTTTTTCTTCACCTAATTCTTTAAAATCTGGTGGTAATTTACCTTTAGGAAATTTCTTTTTATCCTTTTTAGCTTTTTCTGGATCAATGCCTGAAAGGTCATCATCTTCTTCTTCAAGTTCTTTAAAATCTGGTGGTAATTTACCTTTAGGATATTTTTCTTTATCTTTTTTAGCTTTTTCTGGATCAATGCCTGAAAGGTCATCATCTTCTTCTTCAAGTTCTTTAAAATCTTTATGTGTTGAACTTTGATATTCTGATTTATCCTTTTTAGCTAATTCTGGATCAATACCCGAAAGATCTTCATCACCTTCTTCTTCAAGCTCTTCTTCAGCAGTAATTACTCCCTCAAGTTCATCATCACCTATTTCACTATCAAAATCTTCTTCTCCTTCTTCTTTATCAGCTACTAAAGTTTGAAGTTTATCATCAATATCTAAAAGACGTTGTTCAATTTCAACCCATTTAATGTCAAGTTCTTCTGTTTCATCACCCAACTCAGCTTCAAGTTCTTCACCATCTTCTTTATTTTCACCATCAAGATCAAGATCGAGTAATTCTTCATCATCTTCTTCTTTAATTTCTTCTTTCTTTTTTAAATCTTCTAATTCTGTAGTATTATATCTCTCTGTTTCACCATCTGCTTTCCATAATGCTGGTGCATCAGGAATTCTTTTATAAATTTTACCTTTAATATTCTTTTCTTCACTTTCATCAAGTTCTTCAACAACACCAACATTAACTTCATCATCATAAAGTTTAGCACCCTCTTCTTGATCTCTCACTTCTTCATAATCAAGATCACCATTATCTAAAAAATATCTAATAGCATTTTGAATTCTTGATGTTGATTGAGAATATTTTGTTAAATTAAATTTCACTTTACCATCCGAACTTCTGTAAACAAGAGTTGTGTCATAATTTACTAATGACCAACCACCATTTTTTTGTTTTTTAATTTTTAAATTCGGTGTTCCAAATTCTGGTCTTTTATCTTTTGGAAAAGTATCATTAACAAACATTTTAATAACATCAGTATTTTTAACTTCTGCTAAAATACTCACAGCACCTTCTGTTTCGTCAAGTTCTTCTTTCTTTTCATCTACTTTTTCTTCTTTACTTTCTTTAGGATAATCTTTAAATTTCGTTTTTTTCTTACCCTTTAAAGTTGACTTTTCATCAATTTCTTCTTTATTTTCATCTAATTCTTCTTTCTTTTCTTCAACTTTTTTAACTTTACCTTTCTTTTTATTACAGCCTTCTTCAAATTCAATATCAGGAACTACTATACTTGGTGTTACCATGCCTTTTCCACCACCCTTTCCACCTTTGTCAACATCATTATTAATAATAATTTTAATTGAACCTTCATCAAGTTTGTCAACTTTATTAATAATTGTATCTAAATTTTCTTTTACATATTTAACATCAATTGATTTTGGTGCTTTCTTAACATCAATAAATTCTGTTGATATACGTAATTTTGCTTCTTCCTTATTGACAAAATCACCAAAGAACGCTTCTTTTAACACAGTGTTAGTTTTTACTCTATTTTCTTTAACAATCTTTTTAACACTTTTAACATCCTCTTTTTCATAATTGCTTAAATAATTTAAAAAATCCATATTATTCTCCTATATTTTTATATTTTATCCAAAATCAAGTTCTTTTGGTTCACCATCATCAGTTTCATCACCACAAAACCCATAATCTTCTTCAAATTCATTAAAATCTTCAACATCATCTATATTATAATTATCCATATCTTTCAAAATAAATCTCCTTCACTTAAGTATTTATATAAATTTTAATTGTTTAAAGTAAAAAGATTGACTTTATGTGAAATTTTCCATTCATGTTTTTCTTTATGTGGAAGAACAAACACAAATGTATCATGTGGTTCAATTTCCTTTTCATCAACTTCAATTAAATTCCAATTGGCTAAACAGAAGGCAACAGCATTTCTTCTCTTAATATCTTCTTCACAAACATTATTATAACCATTGTCTCTTAATGCAAATAATTGTTTAAAATGAACAAGATATGTTTCCCCATCTTTTTCATAAATATAACAACTTGGATATAAAATCTTTTTTCTTTTATTTGCAATACCTATTCTATTTATTGTTTCTTGTACTACCTTCTTATCAGTCAATAATCTCACTTTTAATAATTCCATTTTTCTTAACTCCTAATTCATTTTTAATCTACAATAATTCTGAACAATGATCACATAACTCACTCTCAAGAGTATCACCACCAACTGTTGTTACACCAATAGTTGCATCACAATAATTTGAATTACTCTTACATAATTTATCAGCAATTTTTCCATCTGGTGCAGTACATGTTGATGCTTTATTATTTCCAATTTCAAAAATTATAATATTTCCTGCATCAGTTCCACCTTGACCAATCATTATATTATCAGGTCGTGTTCTAAAATAACATAACTCAGACCAATCACTTTCTTTGCCTGTAATATTATTTATACTTCTTACTCTCCAAAAATATTTTATATTTGCATCTAAACCATAAGTAATAACATCTTCAGTTACTTCTTCAACAATTTTATTAACTGATAATTCAGAAAATGCACTTGTTTCAGATACTTGTAATTTATAATACATTTTTATATATCCCAATCGGCTGATACTGAATTTTTAATTAAACCACTTGTGCCACATGGATCAACAAGTGTTGGTATTGTTGGATTTGAACTTCCAATTGATGGATCTTTAAGTTCATAATCTATCTCTTCATAACTAAAATTACATGTGAATGTAACTTCATCTGAACTACCCATCGCTAATTGTATAGAACTTAAATTTAAAAGAAACAATTCTGTGAATATTATATTTGCTACAGTTCTTTTTTGATTGTCCATAACACTAAGAATTGCTTTCTTAATAGTAAATTTTCTTATCAAACCATCATAATCACCATCATTCAAATCACCATATTTTAAATCTTTCATCCATTTAAAAAAATATAAATAATTTAATATATCTTCTGATAATTTAAATTCAATCTGTAATTGACTCAAATCTATATTCTTTTTCATCCCAGCTACGGGATGTCTAACTTGGAAACCAAATGGACCAATAGATGTTATCTCTGACATATTGTAATCAGGTAATATTAAATTTTTAATATAACTCTGAAAATATTTCATTTCATTTAAGTCATCAACATTTGGTAAATTACTAAATGTCAATACCCACTTATCATTATGAAAAGTATTTGGAAATGCCATAATATTTTAACTCTTTATTAAATGTTTTAATGCCTTCATCATTATTTTATTTATTTTTTCTGGAAAATATTCAATTGATGTCTGTTCAACATCAACATCAACATCAGTATCTAATAATTTATTATATTCATCCAACTCTTGTGTTCTTTTATTAATAATGCCAACATTTTTACTATTTAATTCATTAAATTCTTTTGTCGCTGATTCTACAGATTCATTAGAAATTTTAATTAAATTTGTTGATGCATTAACTACATAATTTCCATTGTCATCTCGTTCTGCATATTTTGCAATTAATGCTTCTCTTTCATTTTCATATTTAACAAATTCATCAGATGGTTTAGCACATGACAAAATAGCTATTACTTTTGGTTTTAAATTTTCTTCATTTAATGTTAATGTATAAGTAAACATTTTATTATTCTTTTCTGTTTCACTTATTTGTTTCATTGCATCAAATAAATCAATTAACTGTCTTTTTTTCAATTTCATTTCAATTTCTCCTTTTATTATTTTGGTACTGCAACACTACGTTTTGTCCATTTATTATTTAATTGTCCCTCAAAATTAAATTTAAGTGACATACTTTTTGCTGTATATAACCAACGTCCGCCCATAATAAGATGAACCTTTGACACAGAACTATAATCTACATACAATGCAATGCCACTAAATCCAACTGTAGACACACTATTAACATTATCAAATATACTTCCTTCAAATTCTGTTTCACGTTGTTCATTAAATTTTAACGTACCCTCTTGTTTAAATTTAACTGGTGTGTTTTCTACATTAATGAATTTTATAGAATTGAATCCCAACCTATTTAAAAATAAACTATATGGTATATCAGCAATACGTGTATTAATCATATCATAAATTTTTCTTCTTGTAAAAGCAATCTCTTCACCAACATCAAGTGACATAGTTACAGTTCCTCTTTGTAATAATGAGTCGTATCTTGCACGAACTTTAGACATAAGTATTAATGTATTGCCTGTACCAGCTTTATAATACATATCATTATAAGTTATATCATCTGTTGTGTTTGTGTGTATGATAAATGGATCATTATATATATAATCTTCATAATTATTAATTAATTTTAAATCATTTACATAAATAGTTCTAACTGGATTATCTATTGTTCCAATATTATCAATAGAACCTATAATTTTTTTCTGTTGAATATCTACACCATTAAGAAATGCAATATTACCATCTTCAGGTAACTCTATTTTTTTTGTATTTATAGTTTGTATATATCCTCTTTCAACATAATTACTACTTCTACCAAATTGTTGTGCTGTAATTTCATTCCACTCATGACCATCATAACCTTTAATACTAAAACCACTCCCATTAGGAACTAAATTAGATTGCACTGTAATTTTTTTCTTCTCTATTGAATCACCATAATTCCAACCAATAATATTTTTAATATATAAATTATTATATAAATTATTATATGATCCTAAATCATTATCAATATTTCTCATTGGAACCATATTACCATATGTATATATATTTTTACCAGCAAAAATCATAACATCATTATCAACATTTAAATGTGGCACAATGCTCTCACTAATATCATCAATTGCTGCTTCAAATTTACGAATAGATGATTCTAATGCTCTATATTTTCCACTATTTGGATCTAAATTTACTAATTTTGCTGTATATGACATTATTTTAGCTTCAAGTTCTACTATTGTATCTGTTGGTGTATCAAGTGTTCTCCACATTTTTCTAATAATTTCTTCAGCAGTATACTTGTCTGCACTTTCAGCAGATAATGTAATCATAGCTACATCATTCAAACCTCTTATAAGTAAATCATAATCTTGTGTGTATGTGCCGTCATCATCAGTTGCTGAAGCTTTATATGATGATATGTTGCCATGTGTATAATTAGAATTTTCAATTTTAATTAAATATGAGTTACCATCATCTTGTGGTGCAATTTGAGCTTGGTTATGATATGGCCCAACATAAACATTTGTATTACCAAAATATGCATTTTGTTGTAATGAATTAAAATTAACATACCCACCAGTAAAATTAGCAGCATTAATTACATCAGTTCTACTATCATCAAACATCTCAAATTTATCTGATAAAAATGCATGACTCCATCTACTCTCTGGTAAACCAAAACCATAATCTGCATCATATGCTGGTATTAATGAATATTTTTCTGTGTGAGCAATTAAACATGCTCCATACATATCAAATTCACAATCACCACTTACATTTGTTTTTAATGTTGTTCTAATACGTTTTGATTCTATTCCTTGACTTGATACGTATTGTAAGCACATCTGAGGCATCTCACGTTCAGCACTTGTTATAGGCTTGTTAACGTACTCAAATGTTCCTACTAACAGTTTAGCAACACTCCTATCGTCTTCTCCACCTATCACTGCTCCTGTTTCATCTATACCTAATGTATTTGAAACATATACACTACCATCATATGAAAGTCCATAATTACCATTTGATTCGTTTGTTGTTCTTACCCAATAATCTCCTGATGTTGAATAAAACACATCTTCAAACATCCCAGCAGATAATGTTTTTGTTTCTATTTGAAAATCTAATGTTATCTCACTCATTTTACCAGAACCTAAATCTTTTGAATATAAAATTTGTGGTTCAGGAATTATTACTTGAGCAAATAAAAATGGATCAGCTACAATAACTCCATCTGCTGTTCTCTTTACACCATACAACCCAACTTTATTGAATTTGATTTGTCCATTATTTGCTCTCATAGTTACTTTAAAATTAGCTCTACTATCATCAACAGATGTGATTACATGTTGATATGTAACTCCCTTGTAAAGAAATTGTGATGATGGATTACTATGATCTTCAGGACCAAATCCTGCTGCTGATGAGGGAGCCGTTAATAGCTCATAACTTGCTGTTGGAAAATACCATGCTGTACCAGAATTTCCGGGCGATATTACTGAATCAGCCGTATAATAATTGCTTATAGCACTTGTTTTAAATTTATTTATAGTTAATAATTCTTTATGTGCAAAATCAGTTATCATTTTATTACTACCACTTGTAGCAATAATTTCGTCCCCTGTTCTAACCAAATATGTTTGGTCTGTTGACAATGCATAATTATCACCACTAACATTCCAAAGGAGTTCTCCTTGAGGTACTGTGTCTGCTGACGACGTTACTGTCCTAATCTCTGTTGCACTTACAGTATCATCTGTTGGGAGTATTGTGTTATCAATACGATAGTCATACACTGGTAAATAATATGCTACTTCAATATATTGTCCTAATGGATGAGCATTATCAATTTCTGATAACCCTGTCTCTGTAATCATCGCATATTGCGCCATTTATGTCTCCTTCTTTAATATTCTTTCTATATTTTTAAATTCCCAATAAGGAATTCTAATTAATTTTATATTATTATTATTATTTATACATTTATATTTATACATTTTATTATTTTACATAAACCAATCAGCATATCCATCACTTAATAAAGTTATGTGCTTTGTAACTCTTGAATATGGAAACATATACATATCAACCAATGTTCTATACACTCCCGTCACGCCTTCAAAAACAGTATTTATAGGTTTGATAGCTTTAATTGCTTCACTTATTAATTTCTGTTTATGTAAATCTGTTGAATAATTACCAGTTGTCATACTTTCTAAAATATCAAACCACAATCTAAAATGAGGTGTTGAGAAAAAATTATCAGGAATATTTGATATATCTTCTTTTGAAGATATAGGATTAGTTTCAGTTAACATCCAATCATTATTACCTGCTGCTTGTAAATCATTCAACATATTAAAATATGCTTTTTTATTTTCTTTAAATTCTTCCCATTGTGATAAATTACATTTTAATTCTTGGACTTCTTTATATGTCATATTATCATTAATAACATATACATTAAATCCTGATGTTCCACTTATACCATAATTATTTACATCCTGACCACCATAATTATTTACATCCTGACCACCATAATTATTTACATCCTGACCACCATATTCTAATGTGTTTAAACCAATGCCTGTTGTTGGATCTAAATAATTTCTTGTAAAGTAATAAATAAAATCACCAACAAGACCAAAAGAATATAACATCATCTTAACAGAATTTCTTGTTGTTTTTATTTTATACCAAGTTGGTAAATTTCTAACCATGAATCTTAAATATTTTTTTTGATTTATTATATCTTCAGTCGTTTGAGTATCAGCAGAATTTATACCAACATTATCACGACTCAATCCAACTTCATAACCAAGATTTGCAGCATAAAATTGAATTAATTCTATAGGTATTAAATCAGGATCAAATAACTCAGTTAATCTATTTGTTTTCTCAAGTACTGATATATTTTCTTTTGGTATTTGACAAAAATTATCAATAAATGATCTTTTAACATCATCACCTGGTGTTCTTAATTCATTTGCAGATGTAGAATCTGCTGAACTTATATATGTGTCATGTTCATACCAATTGTCAACAGCAGATAATGAACATGCAGAAGAATCACATGCTGTAGTTGACAAAGCTGATGTTGCTATAGTATAACCACATTTCCCAGAATATATTTCATTTAAATATTCTTCATAAACACTAACCAAATTTGATGTGTCTGTATCATCTAATACATTTGGTAACATGTCAACTAAATTAATATTTCTACAATCACCCCATCTAATATCATCAGGTCCATATAATTCAATATATTTAGTTTTTATTACACATGCCTGTAAACTTAAATTTATGATTGCATTTGCCACTGATGTTATCATACAACCACTCACATCAAATGCTGAAACATTATAACTTATATTGTTAGATGCAGAAACTAAAAGACTTCCAGATGTCAATGCTGATGTGGCAATTACTCCAACATCATTATCAATAACAGCACTAACAGCAGCAGATGTTATTTCCCATGATAATGTTGTCCAAACATACTCAGCTACTGAATTTTCAAAATCAGGATCAAATGCAAATGTATTAATTTGTAATTCTGATTCGTTTACTGTAATACTCACTGAATCTTGATCTGATGTACATCTCACACCACTTGTGTCTAAATATACTTCTAATCCAGCACTATAAGTTCCTGGTACATATTCTCTTGTAACAATTTGACCTATTTCTGTGACTGCACCATCTTCAAAATACCACACATATGTTGCACCTGGTGTGTCTGATTGACCACTTAATGTTATTGTATGGTATTGTGAATCACAAATTTGTGTGACATTTTGATCTTGTCCTGCACTTGCTGTGGGTTGTCTATTAATATTGATTCTTGTTGTGTCATCATATGTAACTAATGTTGATGCAGAAACTGTCATCCCAACATCATATGTTCCTATAGCTGAAACAGCAGACATGGTTGCTGATATTTCATTCACATCAGTTATATTAGCTGATACATTAGCTACACCGAATGCACTTAAATCCCAATTGTACCAAACAATAGTACCACCATCAGGATCTAAACTTCCACTCCCGTCAAGATACACATCCGTTGAATTTCCAGAAACTAAACAAATGTTTTGGTCTGGTCCTGCACTTGCTACATAATCAGCCATTTATTCTCCAAAATTATTTTTATATTCATTATATGTATCTATACATCACACAACACCTAACATCATATTTATCACCATAAACACCACAATATAACCATTCTGCTGTGTCGGATGCACATGTCACGTAATTATTAGCACCACCTGAAGTTGCATAATCAAACCACCATCTAAATTCATAAGGTTCCCATACACCTTCGTATCTTCCTCTTGCCTCATAATCATATACATTATATCTAACATATAGTGGTGAAGAACCATCAACAGGTGTTCCACTAAAATTAAAAGGAAAAGAATCAAAACCAAAAGCTTGCACTTGTGGTACAACAATATTTATAGTTCCAAAACTATTATTTGCTGATGTGTCTACACTTCCACTCGACACTGGAGATATTTGTATGACACCAGGCGTAACTACAATATTTACATTTTCATAATCACCACCAAAATAAAATGCCCCAATATGTCCTTGTAAATATTCATTTTCTGTTAATTCAAAAACATAAGCACCATAAGTAGTTCTCACCTCATCAAATAAACCTGTGTTATAATCATTTGTATTTCTAAATGCTGATGTTGCTCCACCAACAGTCACATTATATGATGCATATTCCATCGAAGTTTTAGTTTGATAATATTCTATTTGTTCTATTGCATTTACTTTTGTTAAATAATTAAGTAAATTACCATTCAATTCTGGTTCTACAAAATCAACTATATTTGGATTTCCTACACCACTAACATAATCAACATATGTTGTTAAATTATTATCTGCTTTTAATGTTGAATATGACTGCATATCTAAATCAACAACTTCATTTATTAAAATGGAATCATATATTCCTAATGTATCAATTGATACCAAATTTTGAAATGCACTAACATCTAAAGTACAACCATAAAAATTATAATTACTTAATGCACTAACATCTCCACTTGTGACATCATTACTGATGTGTTGTAAATTATAACTTTTAATTGCAACAGTTTTAAAATCAATATTTATTTTTTTATATATATTATTTACACCACCAGATGTTGATTTATTATTAATATATGTAACATTATCCTCATCATAAGTGTCAATCATAAAATTTTTAAATGTGACATCTAATTCTGAATATGCTGATAATTCAAAACCTCTATCAAACAAAATGAAATATGAATTTCTACTATATAATATTGGTGAACCATTATTTTCAACATCCCAACCCTCAATCTCAATTGATCCAGATAATGTTTCATTGAATGTAACAAATGTGTCAACAATTCCAGTACCACTCAAATCTAAAAAATCTGTAGTTTTAGTGCCTTTTATTTTAACTACATCTCCTGATGTGGCAGTTGTTACTACTGTCTCAGCATCAATAATATAATCAGGATTAAAAAAGTTCACTAATTGATTATAATTAAACGCTGAAGTACTTGAACCATCACCAACATTTATTCCATTAGATATATTTACATAATATGTTGACATTATTTATTCCCTTTTTGTTTTTCTAAATCTATAATTTTATAACTCATCATTCTCATTAATTGACACATCTTATTTACATCATCATTCACATTCTTAAAAAGTAAATCAAAATTTGTTGTATTTTCTCTTTGATAATTTCTTGCAAAATGTTCAACTTTAACATCACAATCTAAATAAATTTTGTAACCATGTTTTTTAGCAAGCATTGAAAATCCAACATCTTCAAATATGAGTTGGCGATGTATTCTATCTTTAACTTTCTTTTCCATGATTGGATAATGAAACCAAGGATAAGGTAGATTTTCAAAAACTTCTTTCTTTATTAGCAAACAACCGGCACCAACCCAATCCACATCAATCAATCCTTTTGTTGTTTTTTCAATATTCACAAAATTAACAACATTATTTTCATCGTCATATTTAAAATGTCCACCAACAAAATAATCTTCAGATTCTCTACTAACATATGCACCTGAAACTATATCCAAATCATATGATAATAATTGTTTCACTGTTTCAACACTAACTACAGTATCAGCATCTATAAATAAATAATGTGTAAATCCACCTTCTAATTTTTGATATTCTAAATCTGATTTTAAATCATTTACAAGTGCATTTCTAATATATGCAATTGCCGTCCCCACCCTTGTAAGCCAAGCACAATTTATATCTTCATCATCTAACAATTTATAAATTGCATGTTCTGTTCTACTTTCTATAATATTATAATATGGTGTTAATATTTTAATGTCATGTTTTTTTAATTTATAATCTTTTTTTCTTTTTTGTAAACCACACATCACTTCATTCATATCAATCTTTTTCATCATCTATCCTTTTTCTTAATTAAAACTTTATGGTAGTATTCCTGGCCCAATAGATGCCGAGGTGTAAATCATAAAATTATCATCTGGACATAAAAATTCTACATCAACTCTAACATCTATATTAGCTAAATTATTATTAATGTTTATTTTCAAATCATTATTCCAAGAACCTAATGTTGGTGATAAACCATCTGTAACACCAATTTGAGATACTAATGCAAAGGATTCACCACCCTGATAATCACCACTAACCATATCAAAACTACCTA
>Ga0075116_10000642_pt1 | contig 16124 bp, 43 predicted proteins | sample AntAceMetag02UKC_FD_69786 | JGI IMG/M metagenome (GOLD analysis project Ga0075116, IMG submission 69786) | Saline lake microbial communities from Ace Lake, Antarctica- Antarctic Ace Lake Metagenome 02UKC | ecosystem: Environmental > Aquatic > Non-marine Saline and Alkaline > Saline | place...
ATATAACGTTGTCTACTATGACGCTTTAAAAAATAATTTTCATTGTCCCAGAAGTCAACTATTGTACCAAATTCTTTTTCTTTTGTACGCCTTAATACTCGTCCCGCCTGTTGTATAATTGCTATCTTACTCAAACCGCCTGCGGCGTTAATCAACACATCTAGCCTAGGCATATCGACGCCCTCACTAAATATATTCGTCGCGATGGCAATATGACCACGGTTTTGTAAAAGGGATTTAACTTCACGGCGCGTTTTCGCGTCGTCACTCCCCTGAACAAAAACGACCCCCCCGAGTAACTCTTGCAATTTCTCACCATGTTCAATGCGTTTAACAACAATTAAAACGCTTTTGCCGCGTCGTGCATAAGCCCTCGCAGCACCCATAATTTTTTGATTCCGCGTAAGATTATCTACGACACCGTGATCATAACAATCAGGCCAGTCTAAATTTTTATAGGCTTGTGAATCGGCTTCATAGGTAAGCATTTTTAGTAAAGGTTGCGCTATGCGTGTAGGTACTTCATGGATGCTTGTTTTATGTATAACAGGGCCTAGAACTCCAGTTACTTTTAAATAGCCGCCAAGGTCTTCGCGTTTTTCTTTAGGCGTCGCAGTCAGACCTATTCTATAAGGACAATCGATACTGCGGATGGTCTGAATATAGGTTTCGGCTTGAGCGTGATGAGCCTCGTCTACAATTATAGAGAGCACTGGAAATTCGTTACGTAACCGTTCGCTATCCCATTTACATAATGTTTGAATCATACCCACCGTCACCGTAGCAGGTTCAACCTTACCTTCGCCTACTATACCTACGGACAGTGGTAATATAGTTTCGAATACTTCTTTTGTTTGATACATTAAATCTTTTGAGCGTACAAGAAATAAAGAGCGCTTATTTAAGGCTGCAATGATTCCGGCGGCAACGACGGTTTTGCCCGCTGCAGTCGGGGCTTGCACGATACCTCTTCGCTTTTGCAAGCAGGTTCGTATAATATCACGTTGATGCGTCTCGAATATAAAGGGACCAAGTTTATCTGGAATTTTATGGAAGGTTGCTTGCGTGGGGATATGAGATATTTCAGCATCGGGGAAATTTTCTTTGATAAAAGGTATCAATCCTGTAAAGAAATATCCCGTATTTCCCACCATAGTAAGAAAGTAGACATGACGTTCTTTTTTATTACCGCGGCGCGTCCATCTCTCACATGGATATTTTAGAGACTCACGCAACACATCTACTTCTTCGGTAGCGAGACTCCAAACGTTATTTAATACCTTTATTTTCACTCAGGTAGCTTTCTATAAATTTACGGCATTGAGTAGGTCGTCCTGCACGATGGCGTCATCGATCGCATCTCCTACTCCGTAAGTTCCAGCCTTGACGTTGTCCAATATTTTTTTCATTCCCTGATAAACTTCTTCCATCAACGTCTGCATTTCAATCGGAATCCCATCGCTTAGCGGTACCATATCCGCGCAATGGATTGAATTAAAAGCTTGAATTACCTTTTCAGCTACTACATCGGTATCGAGTGTAGTTCCTGTACCATAAGCGCCGGCACCCACGTCATTAAAAACGACTGACACAGCTTTGTAAATTTCCCATTGTGTGTCGATCATTTTTAGCGGTTCCTGGCCTTTCTCTTGGTGCCACTCCGGTAACAAAGCTATCAACTGCGCTCGCCAAAAATCATTAGCCTTTGTTATTTCCCTCCGAAAAACCAAAGCCCCTCCAGATGGTGGCGCATTATAATCATGAAGTTTAGATATTATATCCGCATCAATCATTGTGGATTCACGCTCAATGCATGTAGGACATAGATGGGGATGTTCACATGGTTCCTCTGTTGATATGTAACCTGCATCGTTACATAACCTAGGATCGTACCCCAATTTACAGTTATACGGATACCCTTCCTTACGATGGGGACAAACTCCTATTATCCCCTTTAGTGCCCTGCCTGAACATACCACTTTCATATTTTTCTCCCTACTTCTATTTGTACGCTATAACACTTTGACATATTTAAAACATAGCTGTAAGACTTCATCGTAAGAATGCATTTGTATAGCTTGCGAAGTAAATTCTTTAGCTTTTTGAGCAAAGTGTGCTCTTTTAAGCGTCGAATTTATCCTACCTATAATTGCATAAACGTTACCATCCGTATCTGTTAGCCGACATTCAGGACGTTGATCTTTTGGTATACCTAGGTCCGTTAGTTTCTCCGCATCTTCCATATTATTCCTTTATGGTAACTATTATATTATACAAAAATATGTTAAAAAATTTAAGCATATATATCGCGACATAAAGTATAGAATTCTTTCATATCCGAGACTTTAATTATTCCTACATGTGTATTGTAGGGACGCCGCATCGTAATTACTGTATGTTCTCCAAGAGCCTCCAGATGCGAAATCGTTAAAGGTTTGTCTTCTATAATAATATTCCCTTTAATATTATATTTACAATCCGTAAATGAAAGCGCATCATATTCGATACTATATCGAGCTAACCACTTTAATGTGGGTATCTGACACGCATGTAGTTGTGCAGTAACAAGATGTATATACATAAACTCATGCAATTTATTTATATATTCATAAGCTGCGTAAGCTCTTGCGTCCAGCATAACTTCTACCGCGTGTTTCCAGAAAAACGTTTTTACGAAATCGGTCACGGACATACCTAAAAGGTGGTGCATATCCCACGATGTTACATCAGATACTTTTAGCCGACTCTCTAAGTTGTAGTATTTTTTATACACTTTTAATACAGAAGCTATAAGTTGGCGTAGTACGCCATCGATGTCAACTAGGGCTATGCTTTTTGAGTCATGCATTACGATCCCTTACATTCTTTAGGTACACAATTTCCGGCCATACATTTATACATCGACGCGTTACTTGAAACGTTGGTAGCAAAAGCTGTGACCGTAAAAGTTTGATCTCCCGAAGGGCGTTCTACAGGACCCCCCGTATCTTTATCAAAAACCTCTGCGAAGTGATTTTGTACCGTAGCTTGTACGGTATCAGCGTCGAATATAATGGTTCTATTTGACTTACGGTCTAAAATATAAATACTAAGACGTTTTTGTCCCGGCATATCATACCACCTTTTTAGGAAGGGCACCCGTCTTAACAGTCATAGACTGGGGGAGATTAAGACGGGTGCTTGCGGGAATTATATAAGCTCCTGACCGGATCAAATTATTTCTAAATTACCGCACTTTCCGGCGGCGATGGCATGCGACCGCTTTCCAGGAGCCAATTTTTTTGCGAAAGAAGCGCAAAGGTTTTCGAAACGCTCCATATCAAAAGGTGTATCGATCCAACGAATATTCTTTGTATAAAAAATGCACTTAAGAGGTATATACATTCTATTTATGTAAATAGGCACGCCAGTAAGAATGACTAAACCTTCGGGTACAGCAACGATTCGAACTAACTTAGCTTTTATTTTAGAAGGCTTCCCACTTTCTCTATAATAGGTAAATTTTACATATCTATCACTATCGACAAGTAAGTGAAAAGCTGCCTGGATAACTTTTATGGGGTACGTCTGCACTTGAATTCCTTTTTATCCGAAAGCTATAGACGACCGCGACGGTACTTTATATTTTCCACTCGCTTTACGATTCCGCAAGCGCGTACAGTTTCTACACATACGCGAAAGTCCTCCAGCGTTAAGATGAAAATGCTCCCGATCCGCAGGCCACCATCCGTGGCATTTACTGCAATAGCGTTTGCCTTGGCTATCTGGAGGGTACATAGCTCTTCGTGTGTGTCCACTTAAGGATGTGGGGCTCATAATGATCTCTTTTCATATTCTTCTTTACAGTTATCTATTATATCACCGAACGCGAAACCATCACGCCGATCCCCAGGTTCTAAGTGTCCGATTATCTCACAACACGTATCGCACCAATGTGATGTAACCAGTTGATTATCAACAGCTTCGGCCAGTCTCCGGGCCATTGTACCCGTTGGGATATCCTTGCGGCAACCCCAGCATTTATGAGGTACGCGAGTCTTTACAACTTTGTCAAATAAAGTAGTCAAAAAGAGTTACTCCTCAATCGGTATCAAGTAGCATCGAAATACAAAATAATATAAACGCTGGTATAGCACATATACAAGCTGTAATTACAAAGATGACTGAAAGAATTCTACGCATGAGATATCACCGTTCATTATGCTCTAAGCTCCTTTTTAACTCTCTATAATATTATACAGCTATTTTATTAAATATTTAATCTCGTAAAAATGTATACAATATTTCTTTTTTGAATTTTTGAAAGCCTTTGTACCACTTATATTTTTTAGGGCCTATCGCTATACCTATACCATACAACATATCGTGGATAAATACCTTTGTTGTATTCGGATGGCATGAATATGCTGCCACGTACTTTTTGAAACGTTCTAGAGCAACGTCTGCAAATTTTTTCTTTTCCATATTAAGTCTCTCCTTTGTATTCACTAACATCTATTCCCCCCCCCCATTTCAACCGTAAAACCAAAAGGCGCCTTGCATATCTAACATGGCCAGAAATCCAATGCTCAGGGTTCCTCTTTATGAAATCGTCCCACTTGTTTATTATCATACGTCTATATATAGGACAATGATACGCATGCATCGTAATTCCGTCTGGAAAACGCAACTCCATAAATGATCCTTTCATCCCACACTAAAATCCACTCCCAACATCCTCCTCGCAGACCACCTTTTCTATTTTAATTTTAAACAAATCATTTTTAGCTTCATACGTCTCGGCCCCCAATTCTCCAACGATTGCCATTAGCCAACGGGCAGCGTCAAATAGAGCGTAAGTTTGCGCATCGATCAATGGCTTATACTGTCTGGGTACGTCGAGCATATCTCTTCTCCAATCAAATTTTGCTCTCGCCGCTACTTACCTTCCCATATAATTTTCAACCTTTTAATTTTAGGCCATCCCTCTGCGTTTTCATCATTCCAAATCTGTTTCAGCTGGTCCGACGTACCATTGACTATCTGCAACGACCTACAACCACAGTCAATAACATGCGATGTCTTAAACAAATGGGGGTACGTTTCACAAAGTCGACACGGCAGCAACCCCTCCGCATTTTTTGAGCGTGTCACTATCACTTCCTCACTATCCGGGCTAACAACTGGACGCTGTTCGGATGAAACCCCAACCTCAAATGCGGCATTCCAGCATTCTTTTAAATCATATGGATTATAATTTCTAACATCTGGTCTTTTTAGATATTCATTTAACCATTTATCAAAAGTCACTTCAACTCCTTTCTAAGCCCCCCGTTTCACCGCAGAGCCTAAACGTTATACTTGCTTATTTGCTTTCTGCTGTATCGTGAATCTTAATGTCGTAATGTCATAACCTCGTCGCTCTAATTCCTGCCCGAGATTGAGGTCATTAGGCCAGTTTACATTTTCAAAAAAGTGAGCTAATAAGCGCGCGTCGGCTTTGTCCGCCCCCTCACCGCCATGACAATACAATATGTCAGGGTTGTCGTTTAATAGCTTACCATATACTACTTTCAATTCTCCTGGTTTAGTCTTTGGTGTTCTATATCTCTTCATACAGGCCACTCTTTGAATTGAATCCTAACTTTTTTATACCCGTATTTTTTCATCATGTCTTCCAATTCAAATTTTATTCCTTGCGCTTGCATACCTCGATGATTCCAGTAGAGTGTATCTAACGCTTGTATAAAACCATCTTCCGTTTTTGATAATATTACAATATCGGGTCTGCGCTTTTTCGTTATTAATGCGTACATCCATCCCTCAGATTTAGCCGCATTACACCTCCGGTAATAATTCAGTATACTCGAGCTGCGCGTAAGTTTGTAAGAGGAACTCTCGCCAATGAGGCAACCTATGATGACGTCTTTGTATCGCGATATTCCTCAAAGTTTTATACGACATACACCACATACGCTGCTGCAGGAAACCTTCTGGGAGGCATTGTTTTACACGCACTAACTTCTCGATAGGATCCTCGAGGACAAGAGCCCGATTGATCAATTCGATCTGCGTGGGTGTAATACTGCTTGGATCTTCAAGAACCTTATTCCAATCGATGCCTTTCTCAAGCTCTGTGACTAACGTATGCATCGTACTTTCCGATTGCTTAGTCGAGAGCCTAAACGTATCTGCTTCTTGCCACCAGTATCGAGGTGCGAGAACCAAAACCCAGATGTAAATAGACTCCAGAAATTTGTTGTGACCGAAGTCTTTTGAAGCTAGGCGCTCCGCGACCTTAGACATATCTTTACCCTGTTTTTTATTCAGGCCTAAGCCCATCAGAGCGGCTTCATAACCTGATTGATCTTTTACAGATGCACGCATCATGAATCTCATCTTACCTCCTTCGCGCGAAATCGCGCATTACTACCTCTTCCCTCAAGCTCGAACATCACACCAAAAGGTTCCAACTCTACATTCAGGGAATCTAACAACTGCGGTACTTCGAAGTATACCGTACCCACAGGCTCTGGTAAAGGTTCTAGCCCCTTCCACACTTCGTTGAGGAACGTTAAAGTTAGAGCTAGCATACATATAAGTACGATAGCAAATATTAAACGCATTTTAAACCTCCAAAATTTTATACATTTCCGCCTCCGCGAAACCACAAAGTCGAGCGTAAATTCATCTTTCCCCCAACGTTTTTATATACAAACAATTTTCCTTATGTCCCTCCATGTGTAAGTCCACCCCGCAGAAGAAACATACATTGTATACATGACCATCGTACTCCGTTTCGTAGCTAAAATTTTCCACTGCGAAATCTTGCAGTTCCTTCGCGGGCATCAATTTTGTCATTAACCACTTCTCGAACGGCGATAAGTCGCGCTCGTTGCGCGGTACGATGCTTCTCTCTATCGCGTACTCTTTTAATAAAGCACGCGTTCGATCTAAAGTATCCATTTCACCTCCTTAAGCATCTTTTCTCCTCTCGAGCTCTAACTCCATAGCTTTAATCCACCTACGTAACTGTTGGATTCTGTTTCTACGGAGCCTGGGATTTGTAACTATAGTAGCTTGTGTTTGCGGACAGCGCCAACCAGTCATCACATACCACACGCATGGAGACCCTGTGAGGTAGTTTTTATGGCGCGCAGAACATAAATGATCGTGACATATGGAGCAAGGAACATGCTTACGTAGAATATAAGCATTCAACAACGAGCGGCAATCCTCAATATTCATCCGTAACCACGCATCATTACAAGTATCGAATTTAAACATCTTCCCTCCTCCTCTCAAGCTCTAACTCCATAGCTTTAATCCACCTACGTAACTGTTGAATTCTATTTCTACGGAGCTTGGGCTGCGTGACTGTAGTAGACTGTGTACGTGAACAAGTCCTACCCGTCATTACGTACCATACGCATAAAGATCTTCCACCCCGCTCAGTGGGTCTGCACTTACGCCTGGTACATATAGGGCAAGGAATCTTCCGACGTAGCATATAAGCACCCAGCAACTCGTAGCAATCCTCAATATTCATCCGTAACCACGCATCATCACAAGTATCGAATTTAAACATCTTCCCTCCCTATTATAAATACCTCTGAGTAGTCTCCAACGCTTTATCAATAACCGAAAAATCTCCCTCCGACATATACGAAGCTAGGACCTGCGCGAGAACGAGAGCATTAACAATGATGTGTAAATCCTCCACAAGCATGACAAATGTATCATAATGCTCTTGCATTCCTTTATACATAAATTCCAAGGACAATGGTAACTCTGCAAGATGTTCATGATCATAAATCGTCCGCTCGCCATAGTCGCACAACTTACCGAACTCTAACCTAGTCAGCTCAAGCCGACGTCTAAATTTTCTTACATCATCTCCGGTCACGCCACATCCAAAAAACCTTCTACATCATCCGTACGGCGCGCCATAATCAAACCTGTAAAGTTAGACACCCCTCCGTAAAGAAGCCCCATATTACACATCATTTCTGCCTCAGACATAATCTCGTGATATACATCGTGACTGCAGATCAAATACGCGGGTCTGTATCCCCTCTCACGTCGAAAGTTCGCGCATAACTCCATGATCCTACTACGCATTACTCACCATCCCTCTGCACACAAAGCCGCGCATACTCAAGGAGAATATTATCAGGTAACTCTCGCCACGTATTCGCAATCGCCTCCCAAAGAAGCTCGCGACCTACCATCCTTGCACCCATATAATCGGCGTCCAAAGGATACAAATTTTCAATATTGGAACTTCAGCATATTCTACGATATGTAATTCCGTAGGATATGTTCTGGGTTGTAGTGGCTGTTCCTGAAATCGGATTTTCATGATTGTCCCCTTACTTTTATGTAAACCTTGTCGGTGCAAATCTATACAATTTTAAGGATTTAATTTTTCTAATAGTTTAAAATAATACGCGTGGGATTCTGCCTTATCCGTTGTGCAATATAATATCCGATCTTCCCCGAATTTACGTTCCATTCTTACCTTGTATACTGAAACGCCGTCAGTACCTGAAGTTTGCATATATGGCCCAATATCATACGTGAAAAACAATGACAAAATAAACCATATCAGAATTACTGAAATTAATATTATACAAATGATTCCACATGTCCAATTAAAAATGGTTTCACCATCCATTTCCTTCTCCTTATTTTAGAATTTATCTTGCATCAACAAGACTTAATAATTATATTACATGTTTCCCCGTTTTCCTCCATACCCCTTTTGTCGTATGTGTCCATATTCCAGTCCCGATCATTTGTCGGGCCGTTTCGATATCAGTACGATATACTGAGCCGTTTTTCCTGTGGCGTCCAAAGGATACAAATTTTCAATTGTCTGAATCGCTTCGTCCCGTGCCATGTGATCTCTCCCTCTCTTTAATGTATCTCAGTGCTGTCTCATGGCGAGTTTCACCAGGGTAGCGTGTCTCAACAGCCCTAAGTAATTCATCGTATGATATCCGGGAATCTACCTCCGGAAATTTAACTTTCGTATACAATGCGTCATCCGCCTTGGCATTTTCATTTAGCCTCAATGCGGTAGCATCCTCTGTTATTATAGATAATTCTCTCCATCTATTTTCCCACCCAGCATTAGTGTAGCATGTTATATCGCGATATTTTATTTTCCAATCAACAAGCCGTTTAACCAATTCAATACATTCTTCTTTCGCGCACATCGCTTCCTCCACTATCTACATTTCTGCATCCGTTAGATTACGAATAGATTCCTCAGTTGCCTCAGCATCAACAAGTGCCAAAGCATTCAACTCTTCCTGCGTGATACCTACCATTCTCACCTACACACTTCTATTATATCCCGTACTATAATGAAGGACTACAAGAATACTATAATAGAGGATCGCTGCAACTGCAGTGATTGTTAATGTTAATACAACCAAAATCCCCAGATTCTTCACCCTCATAATTTTATCTCCGCATAACGAGGCACACTATGTCATCATTAAAACGACCCTCTTTCTTTTAACATCTGAATAGATTCTTTACGCCGTGTCCAAAACCAATTATCCAGCACAGTTTCCCAAAGATCATAATCACCACGTAACATCTTCGCACGATTTATACTCATCGAAGAACCTGGTGCACGAGAACGCCACTCACGTATATTAATATAAAAAGCCTTCTCAAACTCTTTAACATACAGCGCCAGCCAAATCTTATTAGACGCCTTAAACCTCCAACATCTATGACCCGCCCTAGGCAACACAATCGAAAAATTACGGGATGTACTGCCGCCGTAAAGTTTATATACGAGCCAATGAGGATGTCGATGATCTTTACGATCCTTAATAGTTATCATATTACCCGAATCACCCCAACCTAAAATATCCCATACAGGCGATATATCACTCATACTCGTCTGTCTAAAAACATGTGGAGGACAATTCATCATTACATGGTAAATATACCCAAAGTTAAAATTAAAAGCTGGAGCCCTCCGAGCCTCAATTATCTTTTCCTGAGTCCTATCTATCATACATCCACACTTTGTACACTTGATAAAATGCCTACGAGGTTTCTTTGCCATTGTAACTCCCCACATACCAACGCGCATACAGAAATTAGCGGGTCTCAGTTCAATAAAAACAATGATGAACTACTCTATTATATATATATCTATAAGATATATATATAGATACGAAAAAGATCGTATCTCTCGGTTTTTTCAAATTGCGTACAAATAAACAAAAAATTCCCCCTAACGCGACACCTTGCCCCAACGGCGCAGTATTAATTCTTTTATTATAGCACAAAAAAAGTGCTCTTTAACTTTTGAATGCTCCGGAGGAGCAATTGGACCCATCTTCGAATTTATTCTTTTTAAAAGTACGCGCGGCCTTTTAGCATCTAAAATATTAAGATCGCCTCCAGGGGTTCGTTGCTCCAGTATATTAAAAGTGCAATCCAAAAGTCGCTTTCGAAGTTTACGGCGCATTGCTATCTCTGCAGGACCTAACCTCCTGAAACATGAAGTGATCTTTAGAGAGCTTTTCGCCATAAGCCCCGTCACGGGGCGTTGTTCCCACTTAATATTCATACCAGCCGTCTTTTACAAACTTACTAAGCGTGTAATAAAGATTGCGTCGCAGGCTATTATGCACAGCAATTTCCCCCATTGGAGAATCTTGCATCATTATCCGTAGAACCGCAGCCTCATGTTTAGTAAGTTTTAGCTTTACATATGTTTCTTCACATACTTCGGCTTCCATCAGGTTTCTCCTTTCCCCTTCGTATACAATCGGGACATATTATTTTTTCCAAGCCGTAAGAAGGTATACTTGTATGGTATTTTGGAAGATTCAATTCATTACCATGTCTCTTTACAATTTCATACACACGCCGACATTTCGGGCATAGAAAGAGGTCGGCCTTTTTATATTTACTCCTCGGTACCATTAACACCTCTCATATACCTTATACATTCCGCGAGAGTTGCAATACGACTAAGAATTTTTGATTCCTCTTCAAAGCCTACCTTACAGGCGATATATGTATGCAATTCTACGTGAATCCGCTCTGTAAAAATATTTATACAAGCTGTAAATTTATCATTGGTGTCCATAGTTTTACGCCTTTCTTAGTTTACAAAGTTAAATCGCGTTATTTAAAGTTTAATTTGTAAATTTTAAATAGCTATATAAATCCTCTAATACTAAAAGATCGTTGAAATTTACTATGTAATCACTATGGAGTTCCCTATGGATTTTAATATAGTATATCTATCTTTCAGCCCCACAGCATTTTTTGTATTTAAAGCCGCTTCCGCAACTGCAAGGGTCGTTACGACCCACTTTAATGCCATCAACCTTTTCTGGTCCTCGGCAGTTAACGATCTTACGCATATGCTCAGGTAGTTTAGAGGAGCGCTCGCAAAATCTAGCGATCAAGTCTCCGAGTTCGGGGTCAACATCTTCGAGTCTTTCGGGAGTCTCTTCAACCATGATTCATAATCCTCTTCGCATATATGATGCCATAGTTCGGGGTTTTCCTCGCCGAAACTTTTTAAAGTTTCAGCTAGTTGGGCCATAGTAGTACCACCCAGCTTGATTGCGTCATACATTACTTTAAATATTTTTCCGAGGTCATTTTCGAGCATTGCTCGTAGAGCTGGATTGTGTTCTAGCGGGTCGTAAGGCTTTTTGTCTTTCGTATCTTCAGTCATTGTTTTGCCTCTTTTACGTTTTGCGCGGGTGGTAAGTAAGTTTTCGACCAGATTAATACTTCAATTGTTTTGTAACGTTTACGTCGCTTAGGATCTTTGCGATAGCGTACGGTTACAAGTCTATCACCGAAACGTTCCGATACGCCTTTCGTACCAGGCTGACCTGCTTGAAGAGTCTTAACAACATTTGAGTCTTGTATACTCATTGGTTAGGCCTCCAAATCTTCGTCGCCTTCAGAACCTTCAGCACGCGTCTCCGCGTGGCTGGGCCCCTCATTTTCCGTGACGCTGTGTTCGTCCTTTTGTTCCACGGTTTATCCTCCTAGAGGCCAGTGTCATTTTATGTTTGGACTTTTCAAGTTTACGAACTCTATGCGCATGGGGTTTTTGTTGCGTATGTTTCTTCGAGGGTCTTTGCGCTAGTAGTTGGGTAAAGCTAAGCCAGTTACGTACCTTAGTTGGCGAGAGTTCTTCTTTAGGCATTTCTTCTTTAAAAACTTCGGGCATTTCTTCTAGATCATAAGCTTTACGTGCGACTTTCATATAGGTAGTCCTTTCTTAGCAGATATTAAAACTAGTTTCGGGGGGTTTGTCTTAGTGATGCGTGCTTTTAGTAAGGGGCCGATAAAGTGTATATGTTTCGAGTATTTTACTTGTAATATGATATCGATATCATCAGGCAAACCTTTGAGGCATGAATTTATATCTTTTTTAGTCATTTAGGTGCCTCCTCATGCGGTAAGATTCTTTATTGCGTGACGAATTTTAAATTCTGCTTGTTGGTATTTAAAGAATGATATATCTAATTCTGCGCATATGTCTTTGATTGTAGTTTTTTCACATGCAGATGCGATAAGTTTGTCGAGGAGTATTTTAGAGGTAGGTTCTACAAGTTTCGTACGTAAAAAGTTCAGATGTTCTTCTGTAGAGGTTTGGAGGGCTTCAGTAGCGCGACTTTCGATTTCCGTGATCTCCTCCCCCGCAGCTGTGAGATCGCGTATATAACGATTCTGTAGATTTAAAAAGTGGTTGCGTACTGCACCATAGAAGACTGTTGAGAAGGATGCTTGCGAGGTTCTATCGGGGTCGTAGCAAGTTTTGATCTCTTCAAATTTTATAAGTGCTTCGTTAATTAGGTCTTCTTGTTCTAAGCCGGGTTTGTTTTTAGCGAATCTAAATGCCAGAGCTGTTACTAGGCTACGTGATTTCGTATCAAGCTCGTCCGGAAATTCCATAGAATTGTCTCCCCATTACAAAGGTCCCTATACGGTATTTATTAAATTTAATACTTTTAAATTGAAAAATCAACTGAAATTTGTTGGAAATCTTTAAAATTTTATAGATATTCCTTATCTGTGAATCCTAACCGCAGGAGGTGTAGTATTCGATATATGACATTTGGCTCTGTAAATCTGGAAACTTTCAGCTGGAAAGTTTTGTTTTAAAAACTCAACGAATATTGTAGGAACGTCCTGCCGGCCGTGGAATTTAGCTTTGATGTAGTCAGTATCGCTGTAGACAGCTCCGTGCATAGCACGGGCGGCTTTACGAGTTTCTTTTAGTAAAGCCTTACTGGCGTTTGACTGGAGTAATTTTTTCATCGAGGGTCCTTTTTAAAGACTATCCAATTCCTCTAGAGCTGTGACCAGCGCAGGTATGATTCTCTGCGCGTCTTCGTAATTCATACGTCCTATAGCTGCATGGTATTCGGTACCTTTCGGAGTTGTACCATGACGTGTAACACCGATCTTAGGCTCACCAGCGTTGTAGGAATAAATTCCTACAATAGCCTCTTCGGTATCTTTTGTTCTGACACGTGCTATCTCTTTGAGACATTTATCTTTTGATGGGTCGAACGATGCCATAACTTTGACTCCTTATGATTATACCGCAGGATGTTTTCTTGTAAAGGTTGTTACTTTAGAGCCTGTGATATCTTCGATGGCTACAAGTTCTTTGAGATCCTTAATATCGATAATTTTTTCGTCGTATACAAAATCTACGTTATATATTTCGACGTTGTCGTTGTCATAAGAAACATCCCAGTCGCCATCTTCAGAGTTGTAAACGTTCATAAGAGCTTCTTGAAATCTCTCTTCGCGTAACTCTTCAGCAGCACGTTCTGTGATTTCTTCTGGGTGATGTTTCTTTTCATGGCTTCGGACCACTCGTGCACTCTCGTTACGAAACGTACACCAATCGCATAAATAGATTTTTGATTCATGCATTTTAAATCTCCTATAATATTATACATTGTTTTATATAGTAAGTTTTATCCCGCATAGGTGTAATCCAAAAATGAGTTTGGAGATTTCAACCGTGCAGAGTAACAAACCAAAACTTACCTCCTCAACTTTTGCTATATGGAGAATGATGTACATTCTCCGTGTAGTGTTTATATTTGTTAGTGCTTTCTCCTTAAACAGACCCACATGATAAGGTGCCTACATTAAGGTAAATGCCGGTAGTGATGAATACTTAAGTGGAAAACCTTTTTAGAAGTTTCCGGCTTATGTGTTCATCAATAGGGGTATTTTTGTAGTGTAAGTTCCCATTCGCTGAATTTACCCTCATTGAAAATGGGTGTAAGGGTTTTCACATAGGCGTTGTGTTCCGCACAAGCAAATTCCATAGCTGAGAGGAGCTCGTCAAGTGTACTGCTTTCTCGAACTTGCTTGAAGCGTATTGTGATAAATTTTTCTTGTGATGTAGCCACGATTATACTCTCCTTATTTAAAGAAATCTTTGACAAACGGATCTACGGCAGCGCCTTCGAATCTCTGCTGCAGTAGGAAAGTTCTGCATTGCGCTTTCGTAGGGTTGTGATTTACAGTATTGCGGACCTTAATCCACGTTTCAAGTGTGCGTTCCATGTTTAATATTGGTCTAGAAGTTTCAGTATACATTGTTACCTCCTCACTTATTATGATTGATTTGAGGAATTGTATGCGAACTATTTGGATCACATTCGGAGAAGTCTTGCATTTCCGCATACGTCTTACTGTAGGGTTTAGCTTTTACAATACCCCTACGTAGCAGGTATTTATAAAAGCCGTGGGTGAAATCTTAAAGATTTCTTGACATTCGATACCTCCTTATCTTTTCCATAACGCAAACTTACCCATCTTCTTCATGATAACTTTATTCACAAGGAAATGGCGTACTATCTTTTTGGGCTGCATTGATAGTAGGACTTCGTAATCTCGGGAAGCCCTTGCTAGCTTATACAACGTACCTGCTATCTTCATAAAGTGTTTCACCACCTTTCAGGGTTTCTGATGTTTATGATTAAATATACAAATTATTTATATAACATACAAATGAATTCATTTAGATGCCTAATTTTAGGCGTCTAAAAGATTTCACTTGATTTTTAAAAAGTTTTCTATTATAATATAGATGTAAATGTTTTCGCTGTATATAGACATAGAAAGGGGTATCGTGGTTAAAACGCTTACATATAAGAATACCGAGTCTCTGTTGAAGGTTGTTAGTGACTTACAGGATATGCGTGATGGCTTTCCAGAGATGGTTATTCAAACTGCTTGCATCCGACATATTACCGACGCAGGTATTGTTAGGATCGAGGTTTTGTTAACTCCAAATGACGTAAGCCACGGAGTGCAGAAAGTCGATGTGGGATGTGCTATTGAGCTAACAGCTTAGGGAGCCTAAAGTTTGTTATATGTAAAAATTTACTTGCTATTTTGAAAATTAGTTTGTATAATATAATAGTAAGAATAAACAAGATAAAAACAAAAAGCCAGAATCGAGAGGAGGTGATTAGACTTGAAGACAACTTGTCCACATTGCAGCAAGGAAATTGAGGTCAATGTCAAGGAGACCGATCAGTATGGTTTCGTTGTGAACTCCAAGGGTTCATTCATCGCCGATGCTATCGCAAAGGCGGGCGCGAAAGGTACCAAACTGGTCGACCTGATCATCGCTACCGATGTCAAATACCCAGGTAAGAACAACGTCGGGCGTATTCAATCGGTCGTCAACAAGATGAAGAAGGCTGGTATGATCAATGACGCTGAGGGTGTCATTCGTTTCCAGAAGGCTTGATCTTTCCTACGCACCGTACAGAGGGGCTATCCGTAACTGGATAGCTCCTCAGTGATAAAAATCTTTACGATGTTACACATAGATGCTCCTTATCAAAAGGGTCGGCTCCGGGCAAGAGTCGGCCTTTTATATTATACATATGTAGATGTCATTTATGGCCCCTTGACAGAGTGAGTTCCTTGGTCAGCTTAGGCGATCCAACGCTTCGCATGTTTTTTCCTTCCCGCTTGCACCTGTTATCATCTACAGGTGCCCAGACATTCCACACATCTTATATTCTCTTCCTAGATATCTGCCTATCAATCTACATTCTCTTCCTAGATATCTGCCTATCAATCTACATTCTCTTCCT
>Ga0075116_10000644_pt1 | contig 16102 bp, 17 predicted proteins | sample AntAceMetag02UKC_FD_69786 | JGI IMG/M metagenome (GOLD analysis project Ga0075116, IMG submission 69786) | Saline lake microbial communities from Ace Lake, Antarctica- Antarctic Ace Lake Metagenome 02UKC | ecosystem: Environmental > Aquatic > Non-marine Saline and Alkaline > Saline | place...
AGGTGGAGGAGAAATTAGACATTAGCAATAGTGCATATCCTGTGAAACCCGAAGCCCATCACATCGGCTCTGCCGTGTGTGGGTAGTTCACTGCTTAAATTAAACGATATGAAAATTTTAATAATTGTTTTGATTTATATTTTTGCAGTTTTTTTGATATTGTTTTTTAATTATTGTGCAAACACACGACAAAATGAAAAGAAAGATTAACAGGGTATATATAATTGCCATTGCAGTGATTGTTCTGGCAGTGGTGGAAATAATCTATTTTAATAATTACTTTTGAAATGAAAAATAACTAAAACTACAAAAATGAAAAATTGGAATCAAATTAAAAAAGAATGTCCATTGGCGTATAATCTGTTTAAAATAACGTATTTACTTTATGAAGTAATGGACGAAACAGATTTGCGGTTATTGTATTTTAAAGTGAATTGTACTGATGAAAGTATATTAGATGAAACGATAATCGAATTTCTTGGATCCCATGGAATAAGATTTCGCAGAAGAGGTAATATTAGTGAAAAAATTACCCGTGGATTTGAACGTTTGGAAATACAGTTGACCCATGAAAAAGAGGTAACTGATATAACAGAAGCATTAATATTATCTGTTAATTATGGTATCGATTTTTGTAAACAATTAGAATCAGATTTAGAAGATCAGCCAATTACAGAAGATTTAAAAAATGAATATTGCCGGGATGTTGTGAAAATTTGCAAATCGCATAAAGTAAAAGATTTAAGCTACCAGGCACGGATAGAATGGGTTGAAAAGAAAATTAAAAAAGGAAAAAACCAATATAAATGCTCAGTATGTGGCAGGTGGTTGTTTAAATCTGAAATTTAAAATAGCAACACAAATAAACATCCAATGGTTCAAACTAAAAACATAGTTTACAACTCAAAAACAACTCAATATGAAAGAGAATTTTGGGGATAAAATAAATACAGCAGGATTGGATAAACATCCTGAGAATATTAACCGTAAAGGTCAACCTGTCTCAATTAAAAACCAGCTCAAAGAAATCCTTTTGAAAGATGGTGAGCTTCCAATACCGAAAGAGCAGTTTTTGAAAATGGCAGAAAAAGACGGCAAAGAGTTTTATATTTTTAAAATTTCCACTCAAACGGCAATGGCTTTGAAGCTTCAATCAATGGCAATGGGTAATAATTCTAACGCTTTCCAGGCTATCAAATTAATTCAGGAAATGTTTGACGGTCGGGCGTTTCAATCGTTAGGGATAACAAATCCAGACGGCTCATTAACGCAAAGCACTGGTTTGGAGGGTAAAACCTTTGAAGAGCTTTATCAATTAAAGTATGGCAAAAAACCAGAATGAATTTTGACAGGGAATTAAATATTGAATTATCGAAACATAATTTTTGGGAATTTTGCAGCACCCTAGAACCGGACTTTTACAACGATAAAAAACCACATTTAAAAGTCCTTTGCGACACCTTAGACAAATTTTATAATAACAAACTATTAAAACCAGACGGGAGTTACTATACAAAATTAATTACCAGAATCCCACCACAGCACGGCAAGAGCCGCACACTGGTAAATTTTACAAAATGGGTACTTGGATTGAACCGTCAAGAAAGAATTATAACTGCGTCGCGTTCGGATTCACAGGCAACAGATTTTTCAAGGTACACCAGGGACGGGATTATGGAAGTTAAAAATCTACCTAGTCAAATAGTTTATTCCGATATTTTTCCAGAAACAAAACTGAAACACGGCGATAAAGCAGTTCAGAAGTGGGCTTTGGAAGGAGAACATTTTAATTATTTGGGTGTTGGCGTAACCGGAGGAGTTACGGGGAAAGGTGCAACCCTTCGGATAGTTGACGACATTGTCAAGGATGCTGAACAGGCAATGAGCGAAGTAGCACTAGAAAAGATTTGGCGATGGTTTTCAGGTACATTTTCCAGTCGCAACAGTGCAGAAGCTGGGGAAGTAAAAGAAATATTTTGTGCTACTTTGTGGGGTGAACGCGATCCACAGGCTATATTGGAAGAAACCGAGGGGGAGGAGTGGTATATCCTTTCCATGCCGATCTATAACGCTGAAACTGATAAAATGCTATGCGATGAATTGATGGGGCGCGAAGCTTTTGAGAAGCTTAAAAAAAGAATGTTGGTAGATTCACAAACCAGAATGATTTTTTACGCTAATTATATGTGCGAGGCAATTAGCGACAACGAAAATAAAGCATTTCCGATGTCCTCGCTAAAGACTTATAAAAATATCCCTACTGAAATAATTGACGGCAAAACAGTAATGCAAGGTTGGACATTTGCGGTCATCGATACAGCCGATGAGGGTGCGGATTATTTTGCTATGCCATTGTTACAAGTGGTTGAACCTTATATTTATTTGTTTGACGCAATATTTGATCAGGAAAATTTAACTATTCAAGAAAGCCAAATATTGAGCAAAACAAAAGAGCAATCAATTAGAAAGATAGTATGTGAAACAAACTCAGCCGGGGCTTATTTTAAACGGCGCATAACGAAACTTTTGCCTGGTATCGAGATATACGGACAATGGTCTAAGGGCAATAAAATGGCGCGTATATTAAGCATGGCAGGGATTATTAAATATTTTTTTCGTTTCCCTGAGAACCCAAACCCTACAACTGAAAAATTTATGAACCAAGTTTATAGGTTATTGAAGACTTCAAAAAAGGAAGATGATGCTCCTGATTCTTTGGCAGGTGGTGCAGCGCATTTGGAGGCGCATTTTGGAATGTTTAAGTAATGTTGTCTCAATCCGGTAAAATTACATTCTTTTTGTTGTGTTTGTTGTTTGTTTAGTTTATCTTTGAGATGAATTAAAACTAAAAATTTAGAATAGTAGTTATAAAAGGTATGTCATGTGAACTAATATTAAACGTAAAAAAATCATACATCTGTAAAAATATTTGACATTTACAGAAATTGTTTTATCTTTGTGTAAAATAATTGTACATTTTTAATGTCAAATATCTTTTCATCGTTAATAAATGACTGGAGAATAGGACGTGAAAACCGTTTGCATTCTCAATTCAATTCTAGTCAATCTTTACTCAAAAATTACGATTACAACATTGGCAAACCCCGTTGGATTTCATTATCAAAACCACAGGATTTTGAAGATGCCGTAAGGTTTAACCCGATTGTAAAAGGTGCAATCAACTTATTAGCAACAGCATCAAGTAACGGAAAGAAAATTGCAGTTGATATAAACTCAGGCGAAATAATTCCCTGGACAGAAAATAACCCCGCAATAAAACAAGCTTACAAATTACTTGTACAACGTCCAAACCCCTTACAATCAGCCAAGGAATTTGCATTCCAAGGTACATTCTATTTAAAAACATTTGGTAATCGTTATGTTTATGCAAACATGCCAATCGGGTTTAACTCTAAAATCGATTTATTGAATATCAATACACTGGTAAATTTACCTAGTCAATTTGTTAATGTTGAACAAACAGGAAAAATATTTGACCAGACAGAAATATCAGGGATAATCAGCAGGTACGCTTTAAATAATTTTGATCCGATCAAATATTTTTCACCGGAAGAAATACTTCATTTTAATGAGGTAAACATTTCCAGTGAAATGGCTACTGTAATGGGTATTTCGAAATTAGAAGTTTTAAAATATCCAATCACAAACACACAAAAAGCATTCGAAGCGATGAATACAATTTTGTCGCACCGTGGAGCAGCGGGGGGAATTATTTCAGTTAAAAAAATGGGTGGCGATGGCGGAACAGTGTCATTAAGTCCTGATGAGAAAAAGAATATTGATAGTGTATTTAAGCGTGATTATGGATTATTGAGCGGACAAAACCCTTTTTTATTGTCTCCGGTACCGTTAGATTATTTCAAAACTACAATGAATTCGGAAGAAATTGGAATTTATAAAGAGTTTTCAAATAATGCAATGTTGATTTCTAATGAATTTGGAATACCCCCGGAACTAATTAAGACATACATCGCCGGGGCAACTTATGAAAATCAAATCCAATCAGTAAGAAGATTTTACCAGGACACTGTTATCCCGATGGTCGAAGACGAAGATTCTTACTGGAGTTACAGGTTAAACACTTTTGATTATGGTTTTGAGATTAAAACCACATGGGATCACGTCCCTGCTATGCAGGATGCTTTCAAAGAAAAGGCCATTGCATTGAATTTAAAAGGACGGACTGCAAAAGATGCTTACGAAAACGATATAATTACACAAAACCAATATTTAGAATTAATAGATTTGCCTATAATTAGCGACGGGGATAAATTAAAAAGCGAAAGAAATGGAAAGGAAACCAACGAAGAAGGAAATTAAGAGGCTAAGTAAATTGAAACAAAAGCAATTCGACAATAGGGAACTGATTAAAAAGTAAAGTTATGGAAACATACAGCGGCGAAAAGTTTGAAACTAAAAAGGAATTATTTGAATTTTTATTTAAAAATAAGGATAGTTTGATTGCACAAAAAAAAGCAAATTTAAAGATTGCTGATTGTATTTCATTCGCGCCAACTATTTCAATGTTGAAAAAAGATACTGAAAAAGCAAACGAACCTATTGATGTTTCATTTTTGGATGAATTAAAAGTCATTGTTATCATCAACACCACGAATTTAATAGATTCTCATTTTGATGTTCATATCCGTGGACTTTGGAATAAAAGTTTAAAAGAGAATAAAATGCTTATGCACCTTCAGGAGCATAAGATGGAATTTTCTCATATTATTTCAGAGGGTAAAAATTTAAAAGCTTACGTAAAAGATTATACATGGAATGAATTGGGATTTGATTTTGAAGGCAAAACTCAAGCATTAGTTTTTGAATCTATAATTGAGAAAAAGCGCAATAAAAAGATGTTCGAACAATATGCCAATGGTTGGGTAAAAAATCATTCCGTTGGTATGCGATATGTAAAATATGATATGGCAATAAACGATGAAGATTACCCAAATGAATTTATTGCATGGGAAAAATATTATCCAGAGATTGCCAATAAAAAAGCAGTTGATGACAAAGGTTACTTCTGGTATGTCCTGGAAGCTAAAGCGATTGAAGGGAGTGCCGTCCCTTTAGGTAGCAATTTTGTTACACCAACTTTAGAAAATAATAAAAGTGAGCCGCCAAAACAAGGCACTCATGCCAAAATAGTTGAGCCGCCAAAACAAGGCACTCATGCCAAAATAGTTGAGCCGTTAAAACAAGGCACTCAAAAAGAGATGTGGAAATTTTTAATTAAGAACATTAAATTATCATAAAAATGGAAGAGAAAGAGCAAAAGGAATTGCTGGAAAAAGTAAATTCCGAAGCAATAAACGCGGTAACAAAATTCAAAGACGAGTTTAAGGACATCGCGATAAAAGCAGCCGAAGGTAAAATGACTAAGGGTGAAGTTGATGTTGAACTGGATAAATTGGAGAAAAATGCTAAGGATTTTACTAATTTACAACTTAAAGAATTGAGTGATGAATTGGGGAAAGTGAAAAAGTCAATGCAGGATCAAGGTTCTAAATTAAAAGCATTAGGCGAAAACCCGAAATCTAAAGTTAATGAAAAATTTGGATTTGGAACTATTTTTCGTAAATCACTTGAACGTGATGGATTAATTGACGAAGTTGTTATTGATCAAATTACCGGGAAAAAAACCACAATAATTAAAGGGTGGGAGCGTAACGATATTAAGATTCAAACAAAGACTGCTATTGATATGACAACTGCTTTAACTCAGTTGCCGGGGTCTACGCCAGGGACATCAATTGGAGCTTTGACCGATTATGCGATGCAGGAGGTGCAGATTAACATAAATAAAGACCAGCATGTAAACGTAATTTTCCCTACAGATCCAATTAGTGGTGAGTACATGGGAGTTATGGTTGATTATTCCTATGTTGATGGTGCAGATGTTACAGTTGAGGGTGCTGCTCCAGGTCAATCATCTTTAAAATTAAAGTCTATCGAGTATAAAGTACTTGATTATTCTGCTTTAATTCGTGTTCATAAAAATATGCTTAAAGACGTTCCAAGGCTTGAAAGTAAATTGAATCGAATTGTACCGGATTCAATTTTAGGTGCTCTGGATGATGCTGTATTTTCAACAACAGGGGACAATTCAGCAACAGCATGGGGTTTATATTATGCAGGTAATTACGTTGCATTTTCTTATGATGCTTCTCTAGGTGATAAAGTTGCAAATGCCACTATTATCAATTTGATTGGTAAAATGGTTTTACAGGCTGAATTGTTAAATCAGGATGTCAATAGTGTTGTTTTAAACCCTGCTCTTTTAAACGGGTTGCGGCATGAAAAAGACGCATTAGGAAATTCACTTAGTGATCGTAATATAGTGTTTAATTCAATGGGGCAAGTAGTTTCGATTTGGGGGTTGAATGTCAAATTGACAAAAAAACAAAATGTCAATTATGCAACTGTATTATGGGATCAAGCTGCTGAAATTGGTATTTTAGAAGATATACAATTTGAAATCGGTACTGATGCAGATGATTTTTCAAAACGATTTCGAACTATACTTTATGTGATGAGAGCTGCATTTGGAGTTTCAAAACCGGGTGCTATTATATTTTCTGATGATGTTGCTACAGATTTAGATTCAATAACTGCTGTATAATGAAAAGGTTAATTATATTAATGATCATACTAATTACCGCAGCGGTAATTAGTATGGCAGCGGATCGAGATAATTTAATCATAAAATATGGGATGACTGAATTATCAAGAGATGTTTCATTAAATGCCAGTGATACTACGAATACAAGTGAAACAACAACTTTTACGATTATAAATCGGCAGAGGTATGCTCAAAATCAAACATTCACAGTTGGGTTGGAAGATATAAGTGGCACGCCGTCGGTAGTGATTACTGCCTACGGTAAAGTCACATCCGCTGGTTCATGGGTAGCAATTGGTAGCGCGATTACTTGGACAAGTGACTCGGATGATGGGGACATTACATCAACCACACCAATAAATTATAATTATTTAAAAGTTGAATTTGTCGCGAGCGGGGCAACACAACAGACGTTAATTGATGAATTTGAGGTTAAAACGTCGAATGCTTTCGATATTCCTGCTAATAGTGGAACGTTAACAGTTTCGCGGGCAACATCGGGAACGGTGACTATCACTAGTGCTGATGACGATGCCAACGCGGCTTTGACTTTGGTGGCTGGTGGCACGGGGGCGTTAACCCTTGGAGATAGTGGAAGTACAACCGCAGTTACTTCTAGTGATTGGGGGATAAGTGCGACTGGCGTACAGACAGGAATGGGAACTATATCTTCTGGAAAAGTATCAAGTTCAGCGGGTGTTGACTTGGGGACTTCTCAGGCTTTGACAGGTACAACCGCGTTAACAATTGGCGCGGGAACTGAAACGGTTGCAGTGAATTCCAGTGATTGGGATATTGACGCAACAGGCAACATGTCAGGAATAGGAACGATTGGAATGAATGACAGGTTAACTGTTACACACGCAACATCAACAGATGTCTCTGCATTGCCGGTTTATCTTTCAGAAACATTAAGTGCTGATTTTGGTGACGCTTCTGCACCGGCTTATGGGATGACTGTTTATTCTAAAATTGAAGGTGCAAACTTAGCCGCAACCGATGCTTATGAATCTGCCCTGACCGGGTTATATGGGATTACCGGAACTAATGCGAGTGTATATCCAAAGGCTGGGGTTTTGGCGTGGATTGCAGATAATACAACAACTGCCGATGGTGCTTTTGTTGCCTTAATTGATGGTGATACCCAGGTTACACAAGCCGGAGCAGCTTATGCAGTCAGGAATCTCAACTCAACCCCTACGAGTGGATTTGGTTACGGTTTAGATTTATATAGTGCTGCAATTGGTATTTATGATGCAGTTGAATATAGGACTGCTGATGTGAGGTTTGTTAACGGTGAAACATTTGACAATTCACTTGATAAAAATATTATATCAAATGGTAATTTTATCATTCAAACACCTTCGCCAAATGCGATAAATTCAACGGATGCAATAACGGCGGCTCAAATGTTGGGCGGTGTTATTACTTCGACATCAGGCGCAGCGACTGCATTGACCACTCCTACAGCTACGGCAATAATGGCACTTATCCCAAACGGGGGACGCGGAACTACTTTTGATTTAATAATTGATAATAGTGCAGGTTCAAGTACGATTACACTGACATTGGACGGTAGTATTTCAGTAAATACTCCAGCTATAACAGGGGGGGACGCTTTGACAGTATCGACTGCCAACACAGTTGGCTTGTTTAGATTTTATTTTGTCAGTGGAACGGCTGCAAAAGTATTTAGGATTTATTAACATGGAAAAAATATCAAGTTTAAAAGCGAAAGTAAAAGGCAACGGGTCGATCGTAAAAGGTAAACTTGCAGAAGTTTTCATAAAAATCGGAATTGCTGAAAAGATTGAAGACACGCCCGATGCTTGGAAAGAGAAACCTATTAACGCAAAACAAACAGCTGAATTAATTACAGAATGTGAAACTGTTAAGGATTTGAAAGAATACGAAACTGACACAAGACAGGTAGTTAAAGCAGCTTTCAATAAAAGGTTAAAAGAATTGAAATGAGTATAATTAGTACATCTTATTTTATAGGACCAATAGCGTTACCACCGAATAAGTACGATCTATTGTCTGGTTATATTACCAGATATGAAAATCAAATACTTTATAAACTGTTTGGCTATACATTGGGAAATTTGGTAATTGATTACAATATTTCAACTTCTCCACAAAGGATAAAAGACATTGTGGAAGGTAAAGAATACTTAGTTACTGATTTAACAGGTGTTTATATGCCAACATCGGGCGACGTTACTATAAAATGGAATGGATTAGTTAATACAGAATTAAAATCTTTAATCGCTTATTGGGTTTTTTATTGGTATTGCCGCGAAAATGAAACCAACATAACACCGTCCGGCGGGATTATTCCCAAAGTCGAAGATGCTATTAATGTTGGTTTTAATGGAAAAGCTATATTCTCATGGAGGGAATTATTACAATTATATGGATATATCGGGCAACCGAAAATTCAACCTAGTTGTTTTAATTTCATGCAGGAAAATATTGAGACGTATCCAGAATGGACATTTGAGAATATAGGGAGACCGGGCGAAGTTAATATTTTTGGAATATGACAGTAGCGAATAAAAGAATATTTCCAGACGTGTTTGGCGACATTGTTGCAAATGTACGCGCTGATTACGATGTTGAGAATCTTACTCCTTATTATCTTTTCGGTCAATCATTGGCAATTAAGAATGAGATAATCGAAAAGAAATTAATTGCTCGTTATCCTTTGATAATTTTAGGGATAGATGGTGATTATGTGGAGACGGATATTAACAGCCGTCAATACGAAGTATTTTTCAATTGTTGGATAGTTGATGAAACTAAAAAGGAATGGTACACATCGGACAGGTTCGAACAGGTTTATACTACTGTATTATTCCCGATTTATGAACTGTTAAAAGAAAAGATTCAATTTTCTGAATATGTAGATAGTTTTGGTATCCAAGGATTTCAACCACAAGTAAGGCTGTTTCCCTATTGGGGGAGTTCAAACGAGCAGGTTTTAGTAGATCCTTTGGATGCTATTGGAATAAAGATAAATAATTTATTAATTAAAAATAATTGTTAGATGAGTTGTGAAATACAATATTTTGGAGGAGCGGGGGCATGTAAAGAATTGCCAGAATCCATAATCGGCTTAATGTTCCTTAAAAAGGGACATGCAGATTTGACTAAAGTAAACGCAAAATTAAACTCCGATTTAACGGGGTTAAAATTAATGATAGCACCCGCGACAATCGCCGCAATTGAAGGGTTTATTATTGATGCTACAACCGGGGCGACACCTGGAGGGGGAGAAAACGAATATACTACTTCTGATGTAGGTTATGATTTTTTAACTAATCGTTCTGCCATTGTTTTAGAGGTATCGGCGAACATGAGTTGGGCTGATTATCGAAACTATTTTGCATGGGAAGGCGTATCCATGGAAGTTGGACTGTTTGATAAAAATGGCGATTTGTGGAATACTAACAAAAGCGCGGTTAATTTTACAGGTTTCAGGGGGAAATTCTATTTGAATAAGCAATTGCCACCATTGGGTGCTGATAAAATCAAAGCTTTTAATTTCCACGTTGTTTTTGAAGATATGAATGAGTGGGGCGAAAATATGGAAAAATTAACAACTTCTTATGGGGTTGCCGAAGCTTTGGGAGACATCAACCCTGTAGGAATTGATATTTCTGTTAAAACGTTAATGGCTAGTAACGGAGATGTTGTTATGCAGGCATATTTGCGAAACACGACAATCCCTTACGCGGGACTTACAACAGCCAATGAGTGGGATGTATTAAGTTCTGAACTGGATGTCGGTGTCGTGTTGACGGTAGTCGATTTTGCTAGTGCCGCGCTTGGGCAATACACTATTAACCTTGTTTTTGGGGAGACTACACCAACGGGCGATAACGTTGTACAGGCTTCGAAAGTAGCCACTACGATGACCTATTTAAGCCAGGCTTTAACAATACAAGAATATGTCGCATAATATTAAAGGTATATCAATACCGGACGAAGTGGGAAAGATGCCATTTAGTACTTTTAAAAAATATTATATAAAGGTATTGGCGCGCTTCCTTGATGAACCGGCAGAAGATGTTTATAAAATGTTGGGTGGGGAATTACCATCGGTTGACAAACCAAAGGAAAAGAAATCAAAGGGTAAAAAATCACCTGAGTAAAATTAAAGGGAGGTGAATATAGCCTCCTTTTTTAAAACTAAAAATATGGATAAAATTACTGCAAGGATTGAAAAGGATTTAGTTTCGAAACGTTTTGAATATTTAATGAGATTGCCTCCTGGTATTAGGTTACAATTGAAACGTATCGAAGATATTGTTTTTGAATTGTGGAAATTGGATAGTGTATTTACCGGGCAAATCAGGATAGATTGTTTGAATTCCTGTTTAAAAAGCCGGTTAACACTTGGACAATTGGAAGATATTTTAAAAAGTGAGGGGAAAGATTTGGTTAAATATGAATTTCCACGGGCATTAAAAAGGATTGTAAGGAGCGCAAACAGGGTTAAGCGTGGAAAAGTGAACAGTTTCGAAACATTAAAACAGTTGTTAAGTGGGAAGGTTGCATGATATACGGGTAAAATCGAATCAGTTTGTGGCAAATATGAACGTTCATATTGCAATGTCCATTGAATCGGTGGAAAGGGAATTAGTTGATTTAAATAAACGTCAAATGTTAGGTTCGGCAGATTCTGAAAACAAACCGTTAATACATGCAAAAACCGGAAGCGAATATTTAAGTAAAGCCTATGCAAAACGAACAAGGAAAAGCAAACCCAACTTATTTGTAGATGGTACTTTTCAAGGTGAAATGTTTATTGAAGTGAATGAGAATAACAATACATTTTTTATTGATAGCTTTTGGAGCAAAACAAAGCATTTGGTAACAAATTACGGGAAAAAATTATTTGGAATATTCAATAAGTCAAGAGCGAAGCAATTGACAGGATTAGCATTTAAACGTAAATATGAATCATTAGTATTGAGATGAATTGGATAAAACCATATTGGAAGATTAATATCCATGATTATAATATCATGGAAAAGACAGGTTTTATAAGTCAGTATAAAGAGTGGTATAATCCTTTTCCAGTGAAATATTTCACCAAAGGAATCGCCAAAGAATTAAAAATATTAGCAGGAAAGTTAAACGCGACTTTCGGAGGTAAGGAAGAAATGAAAAAAGAAGCTCTGCGCTGGCAGTTGCAAAGCCATAACCTTATAAATGGAATCCGCAATGCGTTTTTAGGGATAACGACAATTTTAGATTATGGGACTCGATTAACAGTATTGACAGAAAACCAAACACGAAGGATAAAAAGGAAACTAAAATTTAAACCCGGTAACCTGGGGATTTACATTGAAAAAATAAAAGAATTAACACAAATTGAAATTGAATGTTTAGATGATCTTGGAAAAGTCAATGAGTTTTTACAGTACAAAGTTGACAAATACAATGAAATGATGCGTAAACAACAAAAGGAAACGTCTGAGAATGTTTATTTAATGAGTGTTGTTATTCCCATTTTAGAGTATTTAAACCAGACTGTAAATGTAAAATTAACCGTTTTAGAATTCATTGATTTTCGCAATAATGCGATGGAAAAAAGCACAAAAGAAAAAGCTGTAAATGGCAGAAATTAATCAAATTTGGATATATCTGTATAAAAAAATCATGAGAAAGATTAATAATGAGGGTAATTATGAACCTAACAATTTGCGATGGGCAACAAGAATACAACAATCAAATAATTCAAGAAGATGGCGAGTGAAGTAAATCAAATATTTAACGCAAATGAACCAAAGTCAATAGTTGCAGTTGACAAAGTTTTAGTTCAGGTTGACGATACCGTATTAAAATTAAATACTGATATTGATACGCTTTCTAAATCTTTGGCAAATAATAATATCACTTTTGCACAATTGGCAGAAGCACATAAGAAAGTCGAAGGTACGAGCAAAGTATTAACAGATGCGGAAAAAAAATTAATTGCATCGGAAAAAGCAATTGCGGAAGCGTTAAAATTAAAAATAGCAGAGGAGAAAAAAGCTACTGCCGCCACTTTAAAAGCGAGTGAAGCCGCTAAAAAATTAACAGTAAGTTATCAAAAACAAATAGTTGAAAGAGCGAAAATAATTCAGAATTCAAAATTACTGGCGAAAGCACAGGCAGCGGAAAAAGGGAGCACTGCTCAACTCTCTGTTGTGGTAGTAATCCTCGAAAAAAGATTAAGTGGATTAAATCAAAAGACAGCGGAAGGGGCAAAAAAGGCAGCTTTATTAACTTCCGCGATCGATAAAACAAATAAAAAAATAACCGCTCAATCGAGCGCGATGAATAAACAGAGAAGGAATATTGGTAATTACGGGAGCGCATTCAGTGGGCTGGGTTCAAAAGTCAAGGGTTTGGCTACACAATTTGCCGGGGCTTTAGGATTAACAAGTGTGATATTCCTTTTTGTCAATGTTTTAAAAGGCGCATTCAATACTATTCGTGAATTCACTAAACAAAGTGCTGTATTAGCCGGTGTTTTAGGAGTTACTCGAAAAGAAACAAAACAATTAACAGACCAGTCAATAAGTTTAGGGGCTACTTATCCGGTAACTGCCAGCGAGGTAAACAAATTACAGGTTTCTTATGCCCGTTTAGGTTTTACAATGGCTGAAATTAGTGACCTTACAGAAGCTACTATAGTTGGGTCAATTGCATTAAATGCGGGTCTTGATGAAACTGCCACATTAGTGGGGGCGGTTGTAAAAGCTTATAGTAGTCTAGGGACTTCGGATGCTGGGGAAATTATAGATACGTTAACACTTGCAACACAAAAAAGTTCGTTAAGTTTTGGAAGTTTAGAAAATGCTCTTCCAAAAGTGGCGGGGGCGGCTGATGCACTTGGGTTTTCATTAGCCAAAACCTCTGCACATTTGGGTACTGCTATTGATGCAACTTTGGACGGATCAACAGCTGGGACATCGTTAAGAAAAATTTACATATCCCTTGCAAATAAGGGAATAACATTAGATGATGCTTTAAATAAAATTAAAGGTTCGACAAATAAACTAAAAACATCATTCGATTTATTTGGTGCAAGGGCGGCAATAGTAGGTTTGGCTTTAGCGAACAATTCGGATAAAACAAAAAATTTAGAAATTGAATTAGGTAAAGCCGGAGGTACTGCTGAACGTGTGGCAAAAATTCAAATGGCAACTTTAGACGGGTCAATGAAAGGAACTGGGAGCGCGTGGGAAAAATTAATATTGCAATTTAGAAGTAGCGAAGGTTTTTTAAGTTCATTTTTTGATGGATTGACAGTGTTGTTTAATTTTATGAGTGGTAGTTTAACAACATCTACTGAAAAGTTTAATGAACAATTAATAGCAGTACAAGGATTACAATCGGGTTTAGTTCCATTGGTAGATGAATATGAAACTTTAACGGGGAAAACGGAATTGTCCGTAGAAGAACAAGATAGATTAAAAATTGTAATCGGAGAAATTGCGGATATTACACCCGGTGCAATTACCGAAATTAATGAATATGGAGATGTAATAAGTATTTCAGCTGATAAGGCAATACAATTCGTTGAAGCGCAAAAGGAAATGTTAAAACTGAAGAATGTTGATGCAATAAAGGATCAAGAAAAAGCATTAAAAAAATTGGATGTTGCAGTAGCTGGATTAAACATAAAATTATCTAGGGGTGTTATGGATGATTTTGGTCAATGGCAGAAATTAAATCCGAAAGAAATTGCAGCCGTTAATTTAGATTTACAAAATTTAGGAAAAGAAAGACAGCGTTTAGACAATTTACTTTTAGGACTTAAAGGTGATTTTATGCCAACGGTTGATGATACTAGGGTAGAAAATTTATCAAAGGCAATAACTACGGCTTCAAGGGATGAGATAGATACTATATTAAAAAAAAATAAAATTTTAATTGATAGCAATGAACGCTATACGGCAATAATAGAAAAAAATGTTGCTGATAGATTGGCTGCAATTTTGAGGGCAGAAAACCTTGCAGGGTTGGCAATGTTAACGAGTGAACAGGAAAAAACTGATAAACGGTTAAAAATACAACAAGATTATGTTGATAAATTAGAAATACTTTATACAGATTTAGACAATAAGCTTTTAGTTTCAAGCAGTGATTTCTTTGATAAACTTGCGAAAAATTTTGAAGATAAATTCGATAAATTAATAGAAAGGACAAAAGGGATCTTCGAAGAAACAAGGGATATTCTAAGTAATTTGGATTTTGAGGATGAAGAGGAAGCTGATACTAGTGTAATCTTAGAACGTATAGAGGAAGAAAGACTGGTGCGGATAAAATCGGAGGATGATGTTAAAGAAGCAAAAAAACAAGCCGCTGCCGCTGCTGTAGAAATTATTAATTTAGGGTTTAATTTTAGAAGAAATAAATTAAATCAAGAATTACAAGCTGCCGAAGGTAATGCAGAGAAGGAAAAAGAAATAAGAACAAAATTAGCAAAACAAGAAAAAACACAAGCATTATTTAACATAGCAATAAGCACCACACAGGGGATACTGAAAGCAATAGAGATGTTTGGACCCCCACCATCACCAGCGGGAATATTTGGGATCGCAGCGGCGGCTGGGTTGGGTGCAGCACAGGCGGGCGTAGTAATTGCAACAAAAATTCCTGAATTCGCAGAAGGCGCAGCTAACACTCCAGACAAATATATAGCGGGTGAAAGAGGTCGCGAATTAATGGAATTGAATTCTGGTAAATTATTGATGGTAGATGAACCTACATATTTCGAAGGGAACGAATTCAAGGGAGCGACAATCCACAAAAATAAAGATACTGAAAGGATTATTTCACAAACAAAATACGAAGGGTTCAAAGGAAATTCAATGACAGACACGCGAATCGTGAATGAATTACAACAAACAAGAAAAGCAATTGAAAATATGCCGCAAACGATAATCTCTGACACGGGAAATCTAATTGCAAAAAGAACACGTTTAAAAAAGGAAAATTATTATTATAACAAATACGGTATAAATTGACAGCACAAAGTACTATTGCAGCAGCCGGAAACAGTTTAACGCCAAAGCGTTTTAAATTTGTATTGCAAACCGTTGATACCATCAAAGAATTGAAGTACGCTCCGAAAGGTTGGGATAAAATGGAATACACTTTAAAACGCGACAAAGAATGGAAGGGCGTTTTAATATCTATTTCAACAAAAGAATTAACTTTTGTAAAAGACGGCAAAGCGTTGATAGTCTCCGCTTATGAGGCGCATGACATTGATTATGAGATAAAAGTCCACATATATTTGCAGGTTAACGGCACGTTTCAATATGAAGGTTATTTTTCCGGAAAAACTGATTTAGCTTCTTATAATGTAGATTCAACTGGTGTGACGGTAAAGATAACGAAAACAGGCTTTCAGGAGACTGTTTTGAACCGTTCATCGATTGAGGTGGATAT
>Ga0075116_10000647_pt1 | contig 16088 bp, 11 predicted proteins | sample AntAceMetag02UKC_FD_69786 | JGI IMG/M metagenome (GOLD analysis project Ga0075116, IMG submission 69786) | Saline lake microbial communities from Ace Lake, Antarctica- Antarctic Ace Lake Metagenome 02UKC | ecosystem: Environmental > Aquatic > Non-marine Saline and Alkaline > Saline | place...
ATAACAGAATCTGAAAAAGAAATCATTAAAGCCGAGGAAAAGGCAAAGACTACCGCTGAAATGATTCGAAAAGAAATTAAGGATGCACAACTTATGTTTTATCTCAAGGTCGGTGGTATAGGTGGCGGTTCAGGGATTGGAGCCGGAGTAATTACAACTCTAGTAATAAAATTAATAACGGGAGGTTTCTGATGATGGCAGATTTAACGGGAGAATGGATTTCAGAAAACAAAATCCTCTTTAGATTGCATATGGATGACAAGAAAATCAGTTTTGTTCTTACTGATGATAACTTAACTTCACTTGAAGAGGGAAAAAGTTTTGAGATGACCGAGGGTCTTTCACAACCAGCGGGTGAAAGGTATATTAATGTAGACGGAAACAGGGTTATATTTCCGATAGTACACAATGATATGTTGGTTTCACTAGATAGGAACCATATTTTTGATGTTGCTGAAAGTGCCCCAGTTAAAGCAAGAAACCCGGGCAAAGGTTTTGTAAGTGGGAATGCGGATGATAAATATAATCCCGATGACCCACAATGGAAAGAAGCTGTAAAACAGGCTGAGAATTTCAATATGAAAGAAGCCGAGAACTTTAGAACCAAAACATTAAATTTGCCCACAAAAGGTGAACCTGTTCCCCAGATTGGGAAGGTTGCCGCTATCATATATACTTCAGACAAAGAAAAAATGGGTCCAAGTCAGCAGTATATTCACGAATTTCACGAGCCATTACCTAATCTTCTATTATATGGGCCAAATGGAAGCCCCGTGTATATTATAGAAGGCGGTAAGACTAAAATTTCGGAGGCCGGGGACGACTCAGGAGAGGCGCCCGGATGGATGATACAATAGGAAGTGATTTGAATGGTGAAGAAACAGGTAAGACCGAACGCAATGCAAAACGACTGGATGGCTCCTCCGATTGGGCCAAGTTTCAGTCCTTTTGACTTCGATGTGAAGCCAACATATAACCCATTATATAATATAGATATAAATGGATTGGGGCTTCATGGGGAAAGGGCACATCCACGACCGATGGCGAATCCGCACAGTGGATATCTTGGTGCAACACAACCAAAACCGAAGAGCAGAAGTAAAAGAGCTAGAATGTCTGCGGCTAAAATATTTGGAATTGGGATAGTAGCACTCGCCGGGTATGGAATATTTAATTTGTTCGAGAAGTGAACCAATGGGAGGGAGATAGATGAAAGAAAGTGAACTGAAAAAACATACATACAAGGAGTTGCAGAGGATAGGAAAGGAACATGGAATATCTAAAGTATATGGTATTAATAAGGCTACACTTATATCTAATATTATGTCTGCTGATATAATAACAATAGAAGTTCCTGAACCGGAGCCTGAACCCGTGCCTGAAATTGATGAACCTGAAATCTTCAATATGAAGGAAATGAGTGACAGGAGGATTTCTGAACTCGTTGATATAGCGGGCGAGGCAAAAAGGTTCTTTACACCAGCGATAGTGGAATACTTACAAAGAAAAAAATATTACAATATAGATGACCCTAGATTTGCAGTAATTGCAACTGCGGCATGTCAGCGGGAAGAAACGAGAATGAATCTCGCAAGAAAACAAAGAGTATGATTATATGACTGGCGAGCCTAATATGGACAGGATGGTTCGAGAGAACATCTTGATGATAAACACCGACCCTACGGCATTCAAGACAGAGTATGATAATCTTAAGAATGCACTAGCGTATATGCGTGAGGTTGGCGGGGTCTGGAAGTTCAGGCCCGAAGTCCCTAAAGGTAACGCTGTTTATATGAAAAATACTATCGCTCATGATAATTACGAGATGAAGAAAGTAGCCGTGGTTGGCGAAAAGAAAGATGAAAAAATAATTAGTGACAAGAACAAAAAGCGTGTAATTACGTTAGCGATTGCCGGAATATCTGTCGGCGCAATCTACTTCATCTATAAGAGCAATAAGACTCACCAAAAAGATAATTATCGTGAACGGAGACCGAGTATTATCGAATCTATTGTTCATAAACACAATGAGTCGTCATCGTCTTCACCACGAAAAGCGATTAGAAGAAGAATTATAGAAGAATTTGAAACAACTGATGATGTAGATGAAGCTTATCACGAAGATGGGCTTGACGAGATGGATATTCCGGGGGATATGATATGAAATATGGTGTAGTCACCAAGAGCGAAGATGACGATTTCAAGAAATATATGAAATGGTCAAAGAAGCGACCCGAGTATAAGTCAGTCTTTATTAGTATGGCATTTGACGAGCAACGTCATGCTACATGGTTCAGGAAGATGAGTCTTGGCCTTCTCCCTGATATTCCACAAATAAAGGTCATTAAAAGACCGATGAAACCAAACAGTAGAACTGACCTCGCTGTGATGATGAAAGAGGAGATAGATACAGGTGACACATATCTCGCTAAGTCAAAATCATATAAAAGAACAGACCCAAAACGTGATATTTATAGGTCTATGGCATATGATGAGTACAAACATGCCAAATATCTAAAAACAATGAGAAGTGGCAAGGATATAAAAATAATTCGAAGCAACCCTGATATGGGTGTCGGAATATTGGTACTATCGGGTGTTGTATCTATATTGGCTACATTGATTGCATCTGCTATTATTGGAACGCATATAAAGAAGCATAAAGGTGAAAGTATCTTTGCAAGGATAGATGGTAAGATTAGAAAGAATCCTTTACCTAACCCACCCAGATGGCAAGTAACGGGTGGATTTGGTAGACTTGAAGCTACCGCAGGTGCAAGAAAAGTAGTTGTAACCAAAAGAAAAGGTTGTCCATATAAGTTCGTATTTTCCAAAAACGGAAAGAAGTTAATGGAAATGAAGACCATGGACACCGAAAATGTAATGGACAAGACAATTAATATCTTGGGGCAAGAACCATCCAGACTATTCTATTCTATTGAACATTATAAGGATATGAGAGGCAACCCCGGAATACCAACAAAGGAGTTTTGGCAAGATGTTTATCCCGATGTTTACGATTATTACAGAAACGATAAGGGTCACTCAAAAAATGAAGCAGAGAAAATTGCAAAGGCCGTTACAGGGAGCATTTGGCACAAGAAAATAAAACCCGGGACTAAGGCTAAATATGAGAAGAAACGGGAAGATAGAGAAGAAAACCCACCTATTATGGTATCTTTGGTAAGACGTTTGACAAATGGACCCATAGCTGGAGATGTAATGGTATCAACAGAAGTTCTAGTTGATGATGAATGTAAGGCTTGTCATAAGAGAGGCAAAAGTGGTCATGTGTGTGTTTGTGGGGAAAAGAAACCTGATAAATTTTATACTGTCACTGAGTGGGACGTGAGATTGTTTCCTGCTAATATTATGAAAGAACTTCAAAATGCTGGTTTTGACCATCTGGTTACGACAAGACATCATGCTAATAAATTGATAACGGGAGCCGAGCCAAGGAACGGAGTTGTTAGGAATGGTACTGTTATTGGTTTAAAGGATGAACTTTTTTATCCAAATATAGACAAGATATTGGGTTTACTTTCAGTTCAATCAATATCTGCTATAAGTTTGCATAAGAAAACTGTAAAATTGGGGACAGTTGATGGTTCAATTTTGTATCTGAATACACAATCAACCCCTTTCTTAAAAAACAAAAAATTATACTCGTCCAAGGACAATTATAAACTTACATATGATGCTAAAATAGTTGATAAAAATTATCGTAATAGAGTACTTCCGGGCAGGATATGTGAAATCGAATTACGGATTGAGGACCATAATACAGGACGTGTCACAGGAAATCTTAGTCATAGCTATACTTCAGCTGAGGCTTGGCCTTCACACTCAACAATATTTAAACACTTCGATAATTGGAATCTGAATGTCTATACATCTTCAACTTCAGCTTCGACTACAATTCCAGCTCAAACACCTCCAGCTCAAACACCTCCAGCTCAAACACCTCCAGCTCAAACACCTCCAGCTCAAGTAAAACCGTCTCAACCAATAAATATTGAAAGGATGAGAAAACGGAGAATGCAACAATGGAACCCCGGTGTACAACATGGTGAGGTATCATTGGTATCTACTATAGTTCTAGAAGACACGACAGGAAAACATAATAAATTCTACACAGTTACCATGTGGGATATTAGGATGTTTCAAACTAATACTATGAAATCACTTAAAAACGCTGGTTATGGTTACCTGGTAACTTCAAGGCATGGTCCAAATAAAGATGTTGTAGGAATATATCCGGGTGAGGCAGATTCAGCCCCGGGAAAGTCTGATGTTGGTGTGAAGGATGAACTTTTTTGGCCGAATATAGATAAGATATTAGACTTACTTACTGATAAGATTAATTCAGAAGTCCCAGAGCATAACCAAAATATAAGATTAGGAGCAATTGATGGAACAACATTATATCTAAACACTGCATCCTCTTGGCAAAGTATAGTTGACAAAAAACTGGGAAAATATCACCTGAATTATAATGCTAGGATAATTGACCCGAATTATCGTTTTAGTATATCTGCTACTAATCAACCTACTCGTACAAAACCATTAATCGGAATTGAGGTTGATTCTGAAACTACGATATGGGGAACTCAAGTAAAAAGAAAAGCTCAGAAAACTTTCTCTGCTAAAGATACATGGCCGAGCAACTCATCAATATTTTCTTATTTGGATAATTGGAAACAGAATGTTTATAATTCAACTTCAGCTTCGACTACAATTCCAGCTCAAACACCTCCAGCTCAAACAGCTCAAACACCTCCAGCTCAAGTAAAACCGTCTCAACCAATAAATATTGAAAGGATGAGAAAACGGAGAATGCAACAATGGAACCCCGGTGTACAACATGGTGAGATAATAAAGGTGTTCGAACCTAGAAAATATACCACAGGAATAAAAAGCATGGTGAAGATTTCTACTGATAGAGGCGTTTTCACTGCACTCCTACCTGCAGGACAATCAACTGGACCTATAACATTCAATGGCATCATAAATAATGGATGGATAGGACAATTGAAGATTGTGAAAACAAATCCATACACATTTTCGCCAGGAGAAGGAAGGTCACTAACCGAGGAAGAAATCTCCGATTTGGAAGATAAGTCAAGAATAATTGTATTCCGTGGTGATTATGCTGATATCAACCATGAATTTAATAGATTTCGAAAAAGGGAAACTATGGATGAAGATGATGAGAGAATGGTTAGTATATGGTTTTTAACATCTTCAGGATGGTTTGAAGTAGAATCAAAGTCAATACCTTCGGGGTTATTTAATGAACATTTAAATATACAAGACCTTATAGGGATAATGGATGGCAAGATAAGTAATTCGGACCCACCGTTATTTGAAATATTAGAAGAAGATATTAGTATGGTGATGGCAGACCTGGAACCCGGTGGCGAAATTTATCTGATGCTTGTCGGACATGAAGAAGAAAATGAAGAAATGGAAGAGGACGAGGATGAGGGCTACGATTTGGAGGAAGAGCAATTCTTCGATAGGTTGAGAAAAAATTTCAATGTTGGGGATAGATTCATGGGAAGAAAAACGTATGTATTTGAAGATGATGAAAAGAATCCAATTTTTACTGTAAATGAAGGTGACGAGGCCGAAATAGTAAGTAAAGAAAAGTACGATGATAAAGTAGATATATTTGAATTCAAGATGCCCGATGGAAATATTCGAAAAATATATTCTGATGAAATCTATAAGGCATTCAAACCAATAACAACAGTAAAAGCTGATATAAAAAGATTACGAGCAAGAAGAAAAAGATGGAACCCGGAGGGAGAATAAAATGGCAGACGAACTTAGAGGGAAGGCGACCAGTATAGAAATGGTTGTCGGGGATAATATATTCAAAACGTCAGTAGTTCTACCTAAAATGAAGAAAGACAAACTCTTCGATAGGGGTAGTGTAAAAAACCGTTCAAGCGAAGGAAAGCCTGTTGTCCAAATATCTTCAACTATGGTTGGTGATAAGAGAGTATTCTTCTTGTCAGCCGAGAAGATTTGGGTAGATGAAGATGGGAAGATAGTTCCGTCAGGCGAAGTTACACAATGGCTTGAAGACCCGGACACTGGTAAAGAACAACAGGTGGAAAAATATGACTCTACCGTAAAGAGTGACAGTACTATGCAGATTTCACAGACCATACCTCGTGATTTTGCTCAGAGTTTCATACCAAGCGATATATATGAGGTTTTCGCCCCAGACGAGTCGGAACAGTGGAAATTATACAAGATAGCAAAAGAACTGTGGGACAAAGGCGAAGTTGGTATTATAAAAACGGTTGTACTTCAGTCAGGTTTCAATCCTTACACGGGTCTTATCATACCTTATTTTGATAAAGATACATTTCATGTTGAGGTTATGCTCACTACAACCAAAAAGGAATATAAGGCCGGAATGAAGGTGCCAAGTGGTCCACCCACAGTCACCACTACAATCAAGAAGGACGATGCAAAGAGCAAAGCAACAAAATCCCTGTTTTGAGGTGAAAGAATGGAAGATAATAATGTTCGTGAGTATTTTCTTGAAAAAGACGAAAGTGGACCTGCTGAAATGAACACTTGGCATATTGCAGAAGCAGAACCTGTTGGTGATGGTGCATGGCTTAAACCGGGATGGTATCCCATCAAGAAGATGTACGAGGGCTATATGACAATAACTGCGGATATCTTTGACGATAGAGCAGGAACTCTTCTAAGGGCACGAAACACCGAGCAAACTGTGATAACTGACCCTGACCTATTAAACGATAATATGTGTCCTCTCTGTGACGTTACACTTGTAGGTGGTATATGTCCTATATGTGGGGCTGAAGCGCCGTCTATACCCATAGAAAACCCCCATGTTGTAAGAGATTATGATGGTAAGTGGCTTGCAACCTTCGCAAAAGTTGTTGACGCTAAAGTTTTCACCAAGGTTCACGGAGTACCTATGTCGATAAAGGAAGATAACATCCAACCTTTTGACCAATCTTACAAGACAGAACAACAACAAATGGTAGGCGAACTTCTCAAGAAACACGGAGCAGGCGAACTTAAGAAGTTGTTAAAACTCAATCCGGTTCCAGACCCAAGTGGACCGGACCAGGATTATGAATCAGAGGAGGCAGGATATGGGTGGGAATGTCCTGTATGTAGCGAATTATATGGTTTGGACAAAGTGCAAGAGCCGTTCAAATCACCCGATTTAGCGTTAGCTGATTATATGAAGCATGTCGGGGAACACCTTGAATATGAAGACCTTGAAGAGGAAGGATACCAATACTCCAAGGATATAAAACAAATTCGAGAATGGGTCCCGACGAGAAGAAGTGTACCTGAATTGGAAGGATATGATGCCAAGGAATTTCTTAATAATCCAGGTGATAATGATATTGCAATGACTATCCTAAAACAACTTGGTGGAAATAAATTCGTAATGATGACAGGTGCCAAGGATTTAGTAGATGGAGGAAATTTTCTCCAGTTTAAGTTAAGAAGGGGAACATCAAAGGACGCTATAAATCTGGTAAGGATTACACTTACATCACTCGACCTTTATCATGTTGAATTCAAGAAGTTTAACTACAAGACATATGATATAAAACTTGTCAAGGAGTTTGATGGTATATATGCGGACCAATTGAGAGAAATATTTGAAAGTACAACTGGACTTTATACATCTTTAACTAATCCACCAAAAGGAACTTGCCCGTCATGTGGTTCAAATGATGTGCAGAGACAAGTAGCTATGGGATATGGAGATACCGATACTTTCTGTTTGAAATGTGGACATAGATTCAAAGCAACAAGGTGAGAAAATGAAACGAAAACTGTGGAGGAAATTTAACGGTAAAAAGTACCGATTATGGGTTTCAACTAAAAACAAAGCCTCAGCAGATGTCTATGTCAATAGCGAGAAGAAGAAGGGGTATTTTGTCCGTCGTGTAATTAGGTCCGATGGAACGATTCAGTTATACAAGAGAAAGAATCCGAAAAGGTGAGGATTGCAAGGGGGAAAAAGCATGAAATCTAATCCGAGTAGATGGGGAGTATTTAGTTCTAAAATGCCTGTTAATGAAAAACATCCATACAATCAGATAGCACACAGATATGATGACGGAAATTTGAATATGAAGGCGTATGATACACAAGCTAATAGTTTTGGCTTTATAAAGTCCGTGAGTGAGGACTCTGTGATTACAATCAAAATGGACGGAGAATTCGATATATGTGTATTTGATATAAATGGAACACCAGATGTTGATACAAAAGGGAAATCAGGGAAGGCTCCGATAGGTCTTACAACTGTTTTCTCAACATTAAATACTATCAAATGGGGATTTCCAGTACTAGACGAGATAGCTGACATCCTTAAAAACCAAGGGATAAATAGAGCTATATTTGCTGGTGAACTTTTGGTCTATGCGAGTCCACCATTAAGGGCAGGACCTGCGAGGGCATTTAAAGGTCGTGAAGACCAAGTTCATTACTATATATTTGATATAATTGAGCTTGATGGACAGCCCGTACAGGGTGATTATGTTTCTAGAATGACACTTGCCCAAAGTTTGATGGGTGCTGGTGAACGTGTTCATACGGTTTATTGGGAGAAAGGCGGACCTGATGTAGCTCGTGATATATGGGAAAATCGTGTAGTACCTAATGGTGAGGAAGGGCTTGTAGTTCGAACAAGTGGTGGTGTAATTAAGGTTAAGATAGTTCATCCGATAGACTTACTTGTAGTTGGATATAAAGAGGGAGCTGGCAAGAATTCGGGTCAGATGGGAGCAGTTATGACTGCAACTCGTGATAAGGATGGAATATACCGTTTTAATGCTTCAGTCGGAACTGGATTTACTAACGCAGATAGAGATAGTTGGTGGACTTTCCTTAAGGGTATTACTGTAAGTACCACTAAAATAGATGGTGATGAATATTTCCTTGTGAATCCAGACAAATCCAAGGTTATAGAAGTTGAATGTAATGAGTTCTCAAAGGCTATGACACATTCTTATGCTTGGGATGGTGCAAACTGGGACTTTACAAGCAAAAAACTCACACATTTAATGCAAAAACCAAGGATGAAAAACATTCGTAAAGATAAAATAAACACCATCAAAGACCTTCGTATGGAACAATTCCCAGATTGGGTGGAAGAAAGTATCTTTGAGGTTAATATAAATTCGCAAATTATTACTGACCATAATAAGAGTGTATTTGTGGCTAAATTTGATGCGATAAAGGAGAAGGAAGCTAAAAAAGAAATTGCTAGATGGAAAAAAGAGCATAAAATTGATGACCCTACACATTTGGCTTCTGACCAAGGTGAATTAATGGAACCAGATTTCATAAGAAGTGCCTTTTTGGATGAATCGATATATAAGAAACATTCTGGTGGAGGAGCGTGGGGTGGAGGTTCTTTTGGACCTCCTGGTGTGACTATAAAACCAGAAGTTAGTATTCCAACTATTACTTTGCCTGATGACATGAGCCCCGACCCTGTGCCAAAGGTAGGTGAACCACAAAAGTTTCCACAATTAAGGTACACGAAAGAAAGTCAAAAGGCTCCTAAAACAACTTTACCGTCGTCACCTGAAGTTGTTAAAGTGGAGCAATGTGATGCAATAGTTATGAAATCTCCAAAAACGGTGGACTCACTTGAGATTATGAAATCACCAAAAATTGTGAAAACAGGTGATGTAACAAAGAAAGGTAAAGAAATAGTGGTTACATACTATCCAGAACCTGTCCCGGGAATTCCGTTATCAGAAAAGGGTGTCGTTTGTAGTTGTGGAAAGTTCTTAATCAGGGGAACCTGTAAACATGTTGAAGACTCTGAAATCATAAAACTTGTAAAGAGTAATCCAGGTCAAAGTGTTCCCTACTATGGAATAAAAACAAATGGGAAAGATTACACAAATAAGATTATAAAGAGAAGAGGTTCAGAATATGTTATCGTTGTTAATGAAACAGATATAGAAGGAGAAGGAATGGTTCCACATCTAGAACTTCTATTTGTCGAAGGATATGACGATGGTGGCATTAAAACTAAATTTAGAACTTATTCGTTAGATGAACTTATAGATACTGATTTGGCGAAGAAGCATAAGCAAGATTTCGTGCCGTTACAGTACTGTCTTAATATTTTAGGTTGGTAAAAGTTTTAATATCTGATACAATGATACTATAAAAGGTGGTTGTTATATGGTTCGAGTGAAAAAGGCCGAGTTCAAAGGTCAGACCAGTCATGGATATGCTGTGTCATTTAAACACCAAGGCGGTGAATATGAAGTTGTGCTTCCTGAGTCTATGGTTCAGTTTATAGATAATAGTGGTGTATATAAGGCAAAATATTTTGACCATATAGGTGTAAATATTGAAGGAGCTGAGGCGATAGTTTTTGAGTTACCTACAAATAATTCACCAATAACAAATAACCCACTATCCAAAGGTGCATGGTCAGCCGAGCCGAATGAAGTTCTACCAAAAGTTGCATTTGAATCAGCCACACCGCAAAATGAGAAAAATTCAGTTAATAAATTGAAAGACATGGTAGAATCTATGTCGGGGTCAGGACAGAAGAATCTAGCAAGATTTTTATATTTCATTTATACCCCAGGTGGTTATGAAAAAGTTACAGATGAAGTACGAAAAGATGTAGATAAGTTCATATCTGGTAAAGGTGGTATTGGAATTCCAACTACATATTGGGATTCAGCATTCTTTAGTAACAGGTCAGTTACGAAGAAATATATAGACGATAATCCAGATATACTTTCGGTTGTTTTCCCTGGAAACCAAATTTCGGTCAGGACTATGATAAACAACGTGAAGGATTTAATAATGCCTGTAGTGAATAGTACAAATGCACAATTGGGTGGGATAGGTTCGTGGTGGAGAAAAGAAGGTAAGACAGCGATACCAAAACCAATGACTCCCGTAGAAACAGATGAAATTACACCGTCGGAATTTTCTTCACCGGATACTCAAATTACACCGTACGAATTTTCATCACCGGATACTCAAATTACACCGTCCGAATTTTCATCGGATGTTATGAAGCTGAAGTATCCTAATATGTATGTTGACAAAATCAAGGAATGGGGACCGGATTCCAATTGGGAACCGTATCTTGATGCACTAGAAGAATCGTATGACTCCTTGGAAGAGGTGTATGAAGATTGGTTGGCGAGTCAAAGTCCCCAGGCGGGGCCACCATCTTCTTCTTTGTCTTCGGATGAAGATACCTCTATCTCCCCCACATCCCAAGTGGCCCCGCCTGCACTTCCTGAGATTGCACCCCTGCCTCCGCAACCTCCACCGCAACCTCTACCTCCACCGGAGCCTATTATACCTATACCTACAACAGCCCTACCAATACCACGGTCACAGACACCTGTGCCGATGAATGAGTCACGAAACAAGGTAGAGTTAACCTTAAGTCTAAAAGACGGTAAAGAGGCTTATATGGACACATTGGATATGGAACGAAAGGTTGCACAACTCAAAACAAGGGAAGGTGGCACGATAGATGATGCTTATGTCGTTTTTACAAAGAACAAAGCTGGAAAACAAAGGCCAAAAATAATATATACGGTGCCTGAAGTAGATTCAGCAGGGATACCCGAAGCAACTTTAAATGGAAAACCTTTACTTAAATCGAAGGTTAGAATCAGAGAGGTAACAAGGTCAGGAAAACAATCACTCGCATACCGTGTAGCGCATATTTATACAATATTAGGTGAGGTCTTCAGATTTCCAAACAAAATGACCCAGAAAGTTTACATGGCTACATGGCTGGCAAGAAACGGCTCAGTAATTATGCGTGGTGTACCGGGTACAGGAAAGACAACCCTAGCAGAAGTTTCAACTTATTTCTTGTGTAATAACATAAATTATACTAAATCAGGAGAACAATATAATTCGTGGTCGAATGGTGCGGTCACAGGACTCCCTGGTCCTGTTGGCAATGATAATATATACAACAAAAATGATGTTGATTTTTTCATAAAATCTGAATATGGAACTGTTGGTATAGCTAAACACAATCCATTTAAAACACCTGAAGAGATTCTATATCAAACAGAAATTGTTTTGGATAAAATGAATATTCGTAGCAATCCACCAAAAAATATTAGGCAACATGTGGCAACGGTTCCTGGTCTTGTTCATAACAATCCAGGAGTGATGCAAAATTCACCATCTGTTGTTGGTACGCATACCGAAAGACAAGTATATGGTTTCATACCAAAAGCAAGGCCAATAGTTACTGCTCCAATCAAATTTCAGAATGAAGCGAGCCGGATGTCATCCATAGTGGCTGATTCGATGCTAGGTTTGATGGCTGAGGGTCAAGTTGAGCATCTTGGAATGGTATTTAACTCACCAGCCGAGGGAACAGGTTCTATTTCCATTTACGATTTAAATCCTCACTTAGAAGAGCAGGACAGAGGCATTGATTGGGCCTTTTCGGACAGAATAGATACCGAAATTTGGCTCCCATCGGCTCATTCTAATGATTCCGTGAAAATAATGCAAGACAGACTATCAATTGTACCCCAACTTTGGACAACGATTGAAAAAAGAAAAGTAAAGCGGGAAGAAATGGTAGGAGACCAAAGAACTATAGCCGTAAAACTATCAAGTCAAAAAGCGGGAATTACTGTTGAACCATTTACATATGATGAACTTCAGTTAATATGGAAACAGGCAGACAGGATAAAGATTACTGAAAAATCTCTTATAACAACCATTATAGTTATGTCAATGTTTCAGAGGAATTTCAGAATGTACGACAAAAAGTTTTATTCAAATGATTATGCAGTCAATGCACTCTTAAAGGAAAATGGTATTGAATTTGGAATGTTTGAAAAAGGTTTGCCACAAGAAGGAACTACATTCGTTGATATGTCCGTAGCAACCGAAGCTTCCTCAAGGATTGGTTTGGGAAGTCATAAAATGGAAGATACTCTTGCAAATGTAGTTGGGACAACAGCAGAAAAACTGTTTTCTGAATCACGCGTTCCTCTCGGTCATAGGGCAACTTCATCATTATTTAAAATAGCCAAGGCATTTAAATACCTAGAAGAGTGTCTTTTGATATATAATGATGATGAGGATAATCCTGATACTTCGGGAATTGTAAAGGTTGAAAATGTAGAGATTGGCGAAAATGAGATGGATATTTTATGGTCTTTAATCCCTTTCATTGTTTCGCATAGAATACATGGTGATAGGATAGCAAAAGAAATATATGAACATTATCTCAATACACAACATTATTTGATGCTTATGGTTGAAACATTCCGTGCATCAAAATATCAAACATGGAAGAGTATTATTGATTCACTTATCAATGTTATAGATGAAATTGACAAAGAAGTAGAAGGCGAGTCTACCCTAAATAAGTATATGGATTCTAGTAATACGATAGAAAAAGGTAAGATTTGGGATGATTTCTACGCTGGAATAAAAGTTGCATCGGCAACGGGAACATCTGGTGGTAGTACTTGGAATACCGAAAAACTAATGGACCCGGTTGGATATGAATGCGAGCTTTATCTGAAGGCATACATAGAATATCTTACAGGGTGATTGGTTGCCTACTGAGGACGAAGTTTGGGATGTTATTAGGACATCCAAAGTAGTTCAGGGCGCTACAAATCCGTTTGATGTTGTAACGATTAAAACGGCGTCACAATATGGTAGAATAGGAAGTATGCTTATTAGTAATCAGAACGGTGGCGGAGCAAATGCCAGTGGACATATATATCTTCTTCTTGAGAAGATGGCGAATATGGATTCTGCTGTATTTCTCGTTAATCATGAAATAGGACATTCAACACACATGCCGAAAAGTATTGGTACACAGAAGTTGTTGATAATAAAATTCAAAAGGTTTCCAAGACTTATGGATATGCCAAGGCGTCGTATGTTTATGAATATGTTTTATGATGCTTATCTTAATTGGGTAATAGTAATGCATGGTACTATAAATGATTCATATCCTGATTCTTTCGCACGACATATGTTAGTGACTTATGATTGTGGCGAATTTGTGGGACATTCGGAAGGTAAAAAAATAGAGGATTCGTGGGAACTATTATATCGTATTAATATGTATGCGGCTGAAATTTCCGTTGGAAATATAACGAGTAAATCAATCGGAAATTTAACTACAAAACATAAAGAATGGATAAATAAAATATTAGAAGGATTTTCACTTGCTCAGATTGATTATTGGAAGGGTAATGACATAGCAATAGAATATTATGATAAATTTTATGAATATTTTGATAGTATAGGAAATAATGATGATGCTATACCATTTTCAGGAGCAGAAAAGAAACAGATAACTAAAACTAAATTCGATTTGGACCTCTTTACACAAAAGGCCAAAGCGAAGGGATTGACGGATAAACAAATAAAGGATTACATTGATAGGGTAACTCCAGTTATAGATAAGGTGGGCAGTTAATGGGAACCGATTTCACGCTACTCAGGGGCTTTCTTGATAAAAGCAAGAAGGGTGATAAGGATATTTCGGAGGTCTTAGCAGAAATGGAAGTAGAGGCTTCTGGTGAACAATTCGTTCCCGAAGCCCAAGAAGAAGAAGAAAATTATGCCCCAACCCAAGATGATGATAATAGTGATGATGATGATACACCGCCTCCTTCTGATGACCCAATGAGTAATGAACCACAATGTGCCAGATATTTTAAAGCCGTTGATAAAAAAGATATGACGCCTAAACCTGCGATGAAGAGGCTCGACATATTTGACGAAGTTAAATGGGACAGTACCAAGTCCGAGTTTAGATTTTATAGAAATAGTGTTAATAAGATTATCGAAACACCAGATACGGTTAAAAAAGGCCATTTCTTTGATGCGACTGTTAAGGTTCCCAATAGTGAAGTTACTGTGGCTGGAATATCATATGGTGATTGGATACATTCCTATTCAACAAATCCTCCAAATATAAATGTAATGTTTTGGAAAGATTCCAGGTTGGGACAAAGATATTGTGTAGCTGACAAACCCTGTCTTTTAAGTTACCGTATTGGTGTTGAATATTCTGTAAGTAATTATTTCTTTCATGGAAAAGGTTCGAAGATGCAGACACCGGGAACACTAAAGGTATCTGAACTGGCAAAATATAATTCAGAAATGGGAAGTATCGATACTAAATCAAAAAATAGGCTCAAATCCATACTCTCTAACAAAAAAATACCAGGACTTGATGAAAAAAATCTTAAACCGTGGGTCAAGAAGTTATTCAACTGGTTTGGGTGGATTAAAGACCCAAATGGAGATAAGAAAGACCCGTGTCGATTTGAAAAATCTTATGGTGACAAAAGAGAAAAATTTCCACAGGGTTATGACCTTTATACATCATTAGAAGTCCATATGGGAAGTTGTAGACATAGAGCTGGATGTTTTTTTGCACTTGCGACATATTATAATATACCGTGTCATTTTGTTGGTAACGATTGTCATGCATTTGTTGAAATTTTCGTTCCAAATGTAGGATGGTTAATGTATAATCTTGGTGGGTGCCAACCCCCAGGAAGTGGTGATGAATTTGATTCTGATAGTGCACATGATTCAGAGCAAGATTCACCACCATCAACACCACCTGATGAAGAGCCGGACACGCCAACTGATAAGAGTGTATTACAAGAACAAGTAGAGGATTTGGTCAGACGGTCAGGTTTCACACCTGATAGGGCAAAAATTTTAGTTAAAGCATTACATAAAGATGCTACGATTCATAAAAGGGAAAGGTTTTTCTGATGGGTGTTGATATAAGAATTTTAACAAAAGAAGGTCTTACAACAGCCGAAGCGCAAAAAATAAAAGAAATAATTGATGAGCTTATAGAAAAACCAACAGAAGAGCAACCAGAATCAGAAGCTGATGAACAAGAAACTCCTCCACAACCACCGCCAGACGAGCCAGAAGATGATGACGAATCTGAAGATGAATCCGATGACGAATCTGAAGATGAATCCGATGACGAATCTGAAGATGAATCCGATGACGAATCTGAAGATGAATCCGATGACGAATCTGAA
>Ga0075116_10000649_pt1 | contig 16056 bp, 29 predicted proteins | sample AntAceMetag02UKC_FD_69786 | JGI IMG/M metagenome (GOLD analysis project Ga0075116, IMG submission 69786) | Saline lake microbial communities from Ace Lake, Antarctica- Antarctic Ace Lake Metagenome 02UKC | ecosystem: Environmental > Aquatic > Non-marine Saline and Alkaline > Saline | place...
AAATCAAGAGTTGGACTCAGAAAACTCTTGCTCCTTTCAATTTTTTAGCGAATGTTCTCAAGCAACCATATGGATTCTTGAAAGATCTTGGTTTCCCTGTGAGTATTGCTTTGGCGATTGGAGTTCTTTGGTATATGTTTGCAATAATTATAATTGTGAGCTGGTGGATGGGAAGATAAAAGATGGCTGTTGATCTAAACGGAATATTTCATTTGGTGCTTATGGGTCTTACTGAGCACGTCTTTGGAAACATGGTGATCACTTGCACAATGTTGATGTTGATCATTGTAGTCGTGGCTTTGATGATGCAGATCCCTATTCCTTTCGCTGTTGCGATCCCTATTCCTTTCGCTATTGTTCTGACTGCTTATGGTTATTTGACTGTTGCAACTGCGGGGATCTTAATTGCAATCTTCTTGGTTTTAGCGGTCGCTAGTTTCTTAGCTGGGATGGGTGTGAAGAATTGAACCCTCTCACCCCTTAGTTTCCTGTGGAAATAGTTATTTCCTTCTTCGGGGCGGTTAGATCAATTAAGATTTTGTCAACTTAAATCGTCCTATTTTAGTTTACAATGCTTTATTTGTTGACGTGCAAATCATTCTTTTGAGATCTTATTTAGTGGGGGGCTCTATATTGCTACTTTGTATTTATAGAGCTTGTATCTATCATTTAGCTTTAATGATCTATTTATATTTTGACACTTTTTCTGCAAGATTTATTTTAGTTGACAGCGAGGGGTAGACCCGTCAACATAATTCATGTTTTGTCAACTTAAATCCTTTTTCGATAGATTTAAATAACTACGCTTACGCTGTGTAAGCACATGGTCGACTTTAGTTCAGAGGGAGTGTTCACCGCCAACAAAGCTCACATCTTGGAGCTTGTTATTCTTGGGCGAAGGGATGAGTTGATCAACACTTTTCAGCTGTGGAGTGAGGCGAAGATCTCTAATTCTAGCAAAGAAGAGCAACTCAGAAATAAACTTCGTGCTGTGCTTCTAAGTATTTTCTTGGAGCTTGAACGTCCTCTGAGTAGAAAATTAAAAGCTGATGCTTTCAAGGATCTAAAGAAGAACCTGATCACGTTTAATCTAGAGATCACTGCTGAGGATCTAATGAATATATATTTTGTGATCAACACCGCTCTTGATGAGTTGAACTTGATTAAGATAGACAATAAACGAGCTTATGATTCAACAAGCATCGAGACTGAGAACGAACAGAAGGGGCTATAAATTATGATATGGAAATCTAAACTTAGACATACTTTGAAAAGAATTATCACTGTCAACAATTATTTTGTTGTTGCTGAGATTGGCGTTGGTGAAGGCAAGACCGCAAGTCACCTTTTGAAAAAATGTTTTCTTAAATCATATGTTGGTGTAGATAATTACTTGCATGATAGGGGATCTCAGAAAGCTATTGCTGAAAAGATCTTCAATGATTATGATCATGCTGGACTATTGATCTGCGACAGTGTTCAAGCTAGTCAGAGTTTTGATGATGGGTCTTTCGATCTAGTGTTTATTGATGGAGATCATTCTTATGATGGTTGTAAAAGAGATCTTATTGCTTGGCTTCCAAAAGTTCGCAAGGGTGGCTTTTTAGTTGGTGCGAATTATGATCCTTTAGTTTTCCATGATCTTGTGGTTGCTGTCAAAGAGATCTTAGGGAAAGACAACATTGTTGTTTATGATGATCATGTTTGGGCTTTCAAAGTTGGGAAGGCTGAGGGTGATCCTATTTGAATGTGGCTATTTATGCAAGGGTTTCCACTGTTGAGCAAACTACTGAGAATCAGATCCTTCGACTGACTGAGTATGCTGATCGTCAGGGTTGGTCTTATACTGTGTTTGAGGAGACTGAGAGCTCTCGAAAGACTCGCCCCGTCAAATATAGCTTGTTTCAGAAACTACGTCAGAAGGCTTTTGATGCTGTCTTGATCTATAAGCTTGATCGTTGGGCGAGATCTAGTCAAGAGTTGATCCTTGAGATCACTGAGCTCCACAACAAAGGGATCGTCTTTATTTCTTTGAGTGATAATATTGATCTATCTACTGCGACAGGAAAATTGCAGTTTCAGATCTTGAGTGCCTTCGCTGAATTTGAGAGGGCTCTTATTAGCGAGCGAACTAAAGAAGGTTTACATCGTGCAAGATCTCAAGGGAAAACTTTGGGACGTCCTAAAGGATCTAAAGACAAACACGATCGCAAAAAGTCAGGATATTATCTTCGTCATGCGGGTGGTAAATAATCCCCCTCTCGCATTTCGAAGCTTTTTTGTGAGTGAAATTTAAGGATCAAACAAACGGACGATTGTTTACAAGGTGAATTATGAAAAAACTTGATTGGGCTAATGGTTTGAAGATCGATTCTACTCTTGACAAGAATCTCGGTGAGTGTATTCAAAGGATCAGAAACAAGAAAGCTAGTCTCATAATAATTGATGGTGGTGTTGGTGAGGGCAAGACTACTCTTGGCGTGGTTTGTGCAAAAAGTATCGCTAAGAAATTGGGACAGGAGTTTTCGATCCTTGATCAAGTTCGTCAGGGTGGCGGTGATTTTCTTAAAGGAATGGATTGGGCGACAACTCACAAAAGGATTGTTGTTGTTTATGATGAGGCTGGGGATTTCAATACTCGTGCATCTTTGACTTATTTTAATCAGAGTATGAATCGGGTGTTTGAAACATATAGAGCTCTCGGGATCATAGTGATCTTATGCTTGCCTTCTTTTGCTGATGTCGATACTAGCTTGATGAAAAAGAAGATCAGTCGAATGCTTGTTCATTGTTATGCTCGAAATAATAATTATGGAAATTATAAAGTTTATTCTCTTTGGCGGATGTGGTATCTCAAAACAAAGTTTGCGAAGGTGACTGTCCCTGATGATGCTTTCAAGTTTGTGAGTGCAAACTTCTTCGGGCGGTTCAGAGATCTAGATCCTAAAGATAGTGATCTGCTTGAGCTCCATTCTATTAAGGGGAAGAAGGACATCATAAGAAAGGGTATGCTTCAAGAGCGTGGCTTGCTTCCCATCAAGACCATCGCCCATAAGACAGGTTACAGCATTGAGACGATCAGGAGATACATCAAGCGGAAGAAGATGAAGGGCGAGAAGTATGGGGCGACTCTTTACTATCACAAGGAGATCATCGAGAACATTATTGTTGAGAAAGATCGGGCGGGGAGAGTGGCTTGAGAAAAAAAACACACGAAAATCGATTGTTCTTTGCAAACTTTTTTTTGCATTCTTTTTTTTTATGTGTATATTTAGATAAGCTTTTAGTATTTAGTCATTGGTCAGCATATAATCAATACGCCAAAATCGAGGATCTTCGTGAGGGATGGTTTTATATACTTCATGCTTACATATTGAACGCTGATAAGGGGTCACTATGATGGTAGAGCTAATACGCACAGTGAGGAAATATGGTTTAAACAGGAGACACATAGAGATACCTAGAGATTACTTTGATGATCTAGAGGTTGACTCTAAGGTTGTAGTCGTTGACAAGGATTCATATGATTCATTAAAGAAGAATCAGAAATGAAACGAAAGGTTTATATAGAAACGTAGACATGAATGTAGTCATATGGTTGAAATCAAATTCAAAGCAAATATTAGACAGTGGTCAAATAGCTTTATTGTGACTGTCCCGATGTCGTTCATTTCTAATGATCTTCTGAAAGAAGGTAGAACTTACGAGTTCACTGTGAAAGAGGTTGATCCTGATGGTGGAGCATAATCCAAGCGGATCAATAACTTTAAACGATCTAGACTCTGTATTTGTTGAGGGTTCTGTTTGTGTTGGCTTGAGCATGATTCCTGTTGAGAAGGGTTCTCTTGTGGGTGTTGTTAATCTAAGGGGTGAGATCCTTTGACTTTTATCTTACGTCAGAAAGAACACACTGCGTGGCTGAGTGATCAAAAGACAATGCTTGCTCGTCAACATGAAGAGAAGTGTTTGCTTAAGGCTTGCAAGAAAAGACTGCAAACTATTGATCGAACAATATACAAAAATAATGATTGGCTGAGGAGACAATGAGTTTGAAAGGTCGTCCTGTGAAGTTGTCCAGTGCTAAGTTAAAGCTTGAGATCTCTCGTTTATATCGTGATGGTTTCAAGCCCGCTCAAATAGCTAAGCTCAAAGGTTTTAGTCGCCAATACATTTCTCGAATATTGAAGGATCTCAAAGATCAAGATCCTAGTTTGATCAACAGCTTCTTAAATTCTCGCCCTGATCCTTCCGCTCCTTCTAAGGGTTGGAACAAGAATGTTCATGCTCAACAGATCAGAGCTTTCGTTCATTGGGCAAGCGACAAATACAACAAAAGTCCAAACGCTTATTTGAAGAACTTTGTTGATGGTGTTGATGTTGGTTGTCAAGGAAAATATATTTATCTGAGATCCAATCAAAAAAAGTTCTATGCTGAGAGCGAACAAAAAGCTCTTTGGAAATCTCTTGCTTTTTGGGATCATGTGATTCGTAAACTCGAGGATCGTCTTGGAGTGATGATCTTTAAGAAAGGTGCTCAAGCATTCGAGTTCTTATATCAGGAATGGGAAACTCAAGACAGTGCTGTTGCAATCGATGCAGAACACAGAGGTCACATTTGGCGGGTGTTCCATAGTAATGACGGCAAGCTTCGTTTAAGTGTTGATTGGAGTGAAGGAACTCCTAACCATGAAACTCATCATAAGCGTGACTCTCATGTTGACAGTGTTGTTTTTGAGAAGCACGTCAATTCTATTTTAGACAATCCTCAAGCTCCAACATTTGCAGAGTTGATCAATGTCATTCAAGAGACTGTCGTTGCGAATAAAGAAACTGCGACAGGATTAAAGACTGTTGTTGAAGTGATGAAAACTCAGTTTCCTAAAGTCGAAGCTGTTGATCCTGATAAGTTGAAAGAGGTGCGTCCACATTACTTCGGATAAATTAGTCAGGAACATCACACATAAATCTCTACTTGCGGGACTTGCAAAAGCGATCATGTTTTCTAAATTGGTTAATGGTTTCGTCATTGATTCTGCTGAATTTATTGGCGGTGTGTATAAGATCTCTTGTCATGGCTATCCTTTAGTTGTGAAGCCTTTTGTTGAGGATATTGTTGGAGAACACATGATCTGCAAAACTCTTGTTGAGAAGATCCTTGAGGATGATGAGCCTACTCGTGATGATGATCTGCTTTTATTGTTGGCTGTTTGGAAAGCTCAAGGTGTTGACATTGATCTTAAAGATGTTGAACTTCAAACGATGTTCAATGCTGAAAGTATTACTCGATCCCGTCGCAAGTTACAAAATGGTGAGGGGAAGTTTCCCCCTAATTCTTGGGCTGTTGCAAAGAGACGGGGATTGAATGAAGAGCTCTTGAGAGAGCATTATGGAAAAGGTGATTTGTGTGAATAATATGTTTAAGTTGCGTGATGTTAAGAATAGTCGTCTTTATTGTTTTTTGACTTTGGATGATGCGAATAATTTTCAGGATGAGTTTGAGCGTCCTTATGATCTTGTCGGAGTTGGGAAGTGGTGATCCCTGTTCCTAATTTTCATAAACGTTGTTCTAGTTGTGGGGCGATTGTGTTTATGAATAGTGTTGTTTGTCCTGTGTGTGGGGTTGCTCTCAATGGTTTATAGTAGTTTTGCTCTTGCTAAACTTGAGCGTCGTCATCTTAATCGTCAAGCGAAAAAAGATGCTAAGTTCGAGCCTCTTGAGGTTGTTGGTTCTGTTGATCTAGATCGTGAAGCTTTGCGTCGTAAAAGTGAGCGTGATTATCTTGAAGCCAATTTTCCTCTTGAGAAAAACTATGAGGGGTGTGTTCGACTTGACTCTTAAAGAAAGACTTGACAAAGTTCTTGATGTCAAAAGCTATGGCTATAAAGTTAATAAGTGGATTTTTAGATCCTTTTTTATTCTTGCTATACTTTGGCTTGGTGTTGTCGGCTTTGTTGATGGTTGGAGTTCTATGGTTGGTGATTCTTGGTATGAGTGCCCTGAATATGCGGTCATGGATTGCTATAATCCGAAATATAATCCTATTGTTTGTGATGAATCTTATTGTATGACTGACACAATTCCTAGAGACACGATTGTATGGGGTGACAAACCTAGTCTGTGGGCTAGATCTCTAAATTGGTTTTTATTGCTCGGTTTCTTTTTTGCTTTGTTGCTGAATCATCTTTTGTATAATAGAAAATTTTGGGTGAAAAAAAAATGAATATATGTAGTAAAATAGGATATGTGATTATCTTGATGTTTAGTTCTGTGGTTGGGCTTTGGAATCTTATTGTAACTATTGCTTTAGGATTTCAACCAACTTCGTGGATCAATGTTCTAGCTTTCGCAGAAAGTTTCTTTACTGTGATAGTTGCGACTTTCTTTGTTTTCACATCTATTGAAAGATTGTGGACTAAGCGTGATGATAAGGTGAAAAATGTCAAGAAATAAATTGGAAAAGCGGGGGCGTGATCCTCGTGTTGAATATCGCAAGTGTTCTAGTTGTGGACATAATAAGATGTGGAGTTCTAGATCTCAAACGGGTCAAGGCTCTTATAGTTACAAATGCACTCGGTGCGGATATATGGTGAAATGAAAATGAATGAAAAACTTAGCTTGAAAAAAAAGATTCTTAAGCTGTGGAAATATACTGTCTTAACTTTTGCAAGCGTTGGAGCTGGCGGGATTTGTATGTTTGGATTCTTGTTGATAATGTTGCAATTCGATATTTATTTGAATATCAATTTCTCATTTGGTGGTTTAGTATTTTGGACTGTTTGTGCTTGGATGCTGGGGTTCACTTGGACTTTTTTGACTTTGAATCTTCGAGAAGAAATGCACACTTATTTTTCTGAGAGTAATAAACGCAGAAGTGATCACCGCAGATCTAGAAAATTAAGATCTTCTTTGCCTAAGAAGGATGATGAGTTCAATCCTAATGTTGGTGATCGCAAATGAAAAGCACTCGAATCATTATTTATGCTTTGACTGCTAAAGGCAAGAAGGCTCTTGCTATTGGGAAGGCTGACGAGATTGCTCTTCGTGAAACTTATAAAAATGTTCGGAGTTGGAAGATCCCTTTCAGGTTGAGATCATATCTTAAGACTGTGAGTTTGTTCATTCCTAAACATGGTGATCCTGAACGCCATGAGATCTTAGGTTTTAGACGCATGGGTGAAATCACTAAACAACAATTTTATCTAGGTGTGAAGCAATCTTTCAAAGAGAATGGTTGCTCTCTCAAAGACTTTGAGGTGAAGTTTTATGACGACAAGTGATGTTCAACAACAAAAGCCCTTCAGTCGACCATCGAATGAAATAGATCTTCAAGCTTTGACAACAACGCCTTTTATTTCTAGTGATTACATGAGTGATCGTATAAGAAATAAGTTTCGTGACTTCGCTTATGTAACTGACAAAGACGGCAAAGTTCAAAAGAATAAAGATGGTTCTCCTGTGTTGCAAGTGACTAAGGATTTGTGGGCGAGCATGGAATTGTTTACTCAAGATTTTAGACTTGGAAACATGAACAAAGAAGAGAGTTATTATGTTCGATACAATATAGATCTTTGCAGTGACATCTTGACTGTGCTTCCTGAAAGTTTCAATAAGCCAGCTCTTATTTTGCTTGAGAGATCTATTTGTGTGACTGAGACTAGCCAATCAAAAGGCGGTTTCTTAAGACGTATGTTCAACACATTCTTTCAGCATAGTAGCGTGAAAGAAGATGCTCCAACTAAGCGGAGCTTTTTTGGTTTAGGTAAAAAAAATAAAACGGAGTGAATATGATGGAAGGATCTGATATGATGATTATGATTTTCTCGATGGCGACAAGCTTCTTGCTGGGTGCTATTGGGATGTTGTTCTTTGGTGGACGAACTGCGATGAATTACTTGCTCGTGAAAGCTTCAAGAGGAAGAAAAGTTCTTTTGATGGCTAAGACTAAATTTGGCTGGCGAAGTTTCGTTGCTAAGAAAAAAGAAAATACTTTGTCATGGAAGTATGACAAGAAAAGAGTCGTCACAAATATTGAAGATGGCGAGATCACTAGATACATGAGGGTCGACATGATCTTTGTTGATGCTGATAAACCAGCAAGAGCGATCAAACTTAAAGAAGGGAATCTTTATCCTGATGACTTTGATCCTGAGACTTTCAACAACATTCTTATTCGTGCTTTGACACGTCCGAACCCTGATGGGAATGATGATCTTAAGAAACTGATCATTGTTTCTATTGTGCTTGGAGTTCTTATCTTGATCGGTGTCATCGCTGTGTATATGGCTGTTGGTGATCTTGCTCCTGAGGTTGCAAGTGCGGTGATCTAGATGGTTTCAGGAATGGCTTGCTATTTGACGTTTAAAGATTCTGTCGCTGAATCTCGCTTTAAGAAATGGGTGATTCGTGGAAACGAACGAAGCGAAGCGATGGGTCTTACAAGTTTAGGGTTGAAGGCTCGTGTTCTCAAAGTTGATGCTAGCAAGTATCTTTTTCTTTGGGATCATATGTTTTGGTTCTCATTGGGTTGGTTTTTGCGTTTCATGCTTTGGATGCAACTGAGAAAAGTTCGGAAGAATGTGAAGATTTCTCGAGTGAATCGTTTGGATCTTGTTGAATTAGTTTTGACTAGGGGGTTGAAAAATTGAGTAATACAATAGCTATATATTTCTTTTTGAAATCGGAATTTCATAAAGATCCTGAGAAGTGGTTTAAAGTTCGAGACGTGGCTTCGGTGATCAAATTAAGTATTGATCGAACTCGGAAACATTTGAGCCTCTTGCGGATGGGACATGATGTCGAGATTAAAATTGAAGGTTGGTGTCATGTGTATAGATTCAAGAGTGGACGCTAGCGACTGACACTTTTTTAAGTGATGCTTACAATTCGTGTCCTTAAGGAAGGTGATTTCGTAATATGGCTAACTATATCGGTGCGGTTATTGGTTTGACTTTGGCTGTGATTGTAACAACTTCGGTTCTTATACCACAAATAAAGGCAGTCGATACATCTCAGTGGTCAGCTGGAGAAGTGGCTCTAATTGGAACTACATCTTTAATCGCTGTCATGGGTTTACTTTATGGTATTGCATCAGGCTTCGGTCTTGTGTGATTCGATTGGTGGATCTTGAGTGTAGATCAACGCCATTCCTTTGAGGATGGAAGGGGAGTTCAACTCCTCAGTTTTTTTTATTACGAAGCCCAAATTAAATCGGTGGTGTTGGTATGTTAATGATAGTTTTCCTCTTATTCTTTGCTATTGGTCTTATTCTAACTATTGCGGGTTTTAGTCTTGATCTTCCTATTCTTGCTATGGTTGGGACTGTTATGATTTTCTTCATGGGTATGGGTTTGCTTCAAGACGGGATGGACGTCAAGACAGGCGAACTCATTACTATGCAATACGGCAATAATTTCACTGATAATAATTGGGACTCTGATCTAGGATCTGCTCCTAATAATTCTACTGATGCTTATTTATTTCAAGAGAACTCATCGGATGTCTATGATCACTATGATGATGCGGGAGAAAATCGCTTCGGCTGGATGTTGATGGCGTTGGGTGCTCTCGGTTTTTGCTTAAGTTTATTTATGTTGTAAGGTTGAAAAATATGTTTCCAAAAAATAGAAAAGAAAAAAAATTCCTGAAGATCTCTGATGTTCATGGTAAACTCGACAGTGCTGTGATTGAGAGTGATGATGATATTAAATCAGTTATGTCTCGCTGGAAAAAGAAGGGGTTGTTTTAGATGGTTGGAACTTACAAATATGGTGGGAAAGAAGTCTCTGAAGCTACTTTCAAAAAGAAACAATATGGTGCGGATAGTCGTGCGTATAAATCTGCTGTTGCAAAAGAAGAAGCTCAAAAAAGAGATCTATCTCGTGCTGGAAGTGGGGGCTCTAATTATGTGAAATATACTTCTAAGGATGGGACTGTTTCTGTAAGGGATAAACATACAGGTGAAGTCATATCTTCTCAAACTGCGGAGCAAGCAAAAGAAGCAAACAAAAACGTTCTTGTGATTGGTGTTGGAAAAGATGAAACAGGTCGGACAAAAGTTGAGAATGTTGGTCAATATTTAACCGAAGAACAACGCAGAGAAGTATCTCGATTAACTGAGGAAAAAGGTCGCTTGACAACTAAAGAGATCAAAGAAACTCAGTCAGTAAATGCACAAGGTCAAACAGTTTCTGAAAGAAGTGTTCAATTTGGTTATACTGAAAAAGGTCAATCCGACAAAGTAACTCTTCCTACTGATGAGCGACCGCCTGATCATATTGAAAAGCTTGCTCAAAAAAGATTTAGATCTGATCCTAATACTCATCAAGTAACTATCGGAGAATGGGTTTTTACAAGAACGGGAAAAACTGAGGTGAAAGAAGTCCCTGAATTTATTGGGAGCAAAGGGGTTGTCGATGTCGCTGAGAAGCCTAAAGGTTTCTACAATAAATTAGTTGACAAAAAAGAGCGTTTGCTTGATCAAGTGGATAAGAGTGACGCTAAACAAGAATCTAGTTTCTTGGCTGGTGGTGCTTTGTTCGGGATTGGTGTTGTGGAAGGTGTTTACAACGTTGGTCGAATGCTTATTCGTCCTGATAAATTTGTTGTTGGAGTTTACAATATCGGAAAGGAAACAGTGAAAGATCCTTTGTATTTGCCTAGATCTTTAGCGACTGAATTTGCTCGGAATCCTTCGGGGTTTATTGGTGAGGTTGTTGGTTCAGTGGGTGTTTTGAAAGCGTTGAGTGTTGGTGCTAAAGCTAGTCTCGCAAAATATAAATCTCCTAAAGTTGTCGGTGAAGGTTCAGGCAACACGCTCAAGATTGATCTGAATAAAGATCTTTCTAAGTCAACAACTGAATCATCGTCAGTGATCAAATCAGGATCTGATAAATTTAAAGTTGATGCTGTGACTAAAACTGTTGATCGTGCTGATGATGCTGGTGCTCGCCTTCAAAGTTCAACGACTGATTTAGAAATATCTAAGCTTAATAAAAAAGGGGTTGTGAAAGATACAACTTCGGGTTTTGCTCGTGGCGAGACTGTTGTTTCTAAAGCTGATGATGGGACTCTTCTTGCTCGTGGTGATACTGTTCAAGCGACTAATGTGGGTGAGAAAAGTGTTGTTCGTCAAGGTGATTTCACAGGTTTGGGTCAGAGTTTTGATGATGGATCTCGCATGACAAGTATTGTCTCTACGGGGAAAGGTGTGAAAGGGAAAGTTGTTGGCGGTGCTGATGAACTTTCTTTCGTTGATGATGCAAGCAAGAAAGTCTCTAGTGTTGAAAGTAGTTCTTCAAAAAAAGTTTTAGAATATGATGCTCCTATAAAAGAAAATGTCAAAACAGATTTCGGAAATGTTGAAGTATCTACAAAAGAAGTTTTCAAAAATACTCTTTATGATGATGTCTCGACTGCTCGAGGTGGATCTTATTTGTCTAAAGCTGACAAATCATCCACTGTGAAAGTAGATCCTTATTCTCAATCGATGAGTCAAGACGGGCTGGGTGTGAGCTTCAAGAGTTTTGATGAAATGGTTTCTCAAGCTCCTGTTAAACCGAAAGTGAGTCCTGATGCTAAATCTTTGATCGTCTCTAAAGATCCTCAATCTCTTATTTTGACTATGACTGATGATGGTCTTGTCTTGAGTGCGAAGAAGATTGTTTCTAATGATGTCCCTCTTTCGTTCGATCCTTCTTCCTCTCAAGCCTTAGTTGCTGTCGGGGATGTTGTTGAACGAAGCTTGACAAGATCAACCACTACGATTGATCAATCTAGCAAGGTCGTGACGCCTGCGGTTGTTGCAACTGTTTTGGTTTCTGAATCTTCAACTCTCAAGCCTACTCAATATCATAAAGTTAAAGGTGCGACTCCTGTCTCTGTGAGTAAGACTGAGACTAAATCTGAGCCTGTTCAAGCTCTTAAAACATTTTCTTCAAGTAAAGTGTTGACTCAACAAAAAACTCAGTCTGAGGCTGTTCTCGCTCTCAAAACTAGATCTAGATCTAAGCTTGCTTATGCGACTGCAACTGTTCAAGCGACTGACGTGATCTCGTCAACTCAACAAAAAACTAGCGTTGTTTCATTGACTACTCAAAAGCTTGCTGTTCGTCAAAGAGTTGTAACTGAAAAGGTCGTTCCTCAACAAGTTTTAATCGGTCTTGTGACGCCTAGACCTTCGCCTGATGTTTCTCGTCAAGGTAATGGTTTCGATGTCTTTGTTCGAACTAGAGGAGTTTTTCAAAAGATCTCTAGGCAAGCTCTTGGGAAACGTGATGCTAAGGATCTCGGTGCTTATAATGTTGCAAACACTCCTCAAGCAACTTTCACTCTTCGCCCTTCTTCAAGTCCTTTAGGATCTATATCTAGTCGGATGCGTGGTTCTTTCAATGCCTTTAGATCTAACTTTATTCAAAAGGGTGGTTTGTTTATTGAGAAGCGTGGAAAACGGATCAAGAGCGGTGGGGAGAAAGCTGGGATCACTCGAAAGGGTATTCTTGCAAATAAAAATAAAAATCTATTCAAGGGGTTGAAACTATGAATATAAGTGGATTTATTTCAGGACTTAAACAGAAGGTTCGTGATCGTGAAGATTGCAAAGCTGTTGCTGTTGCAAACACGTTGAAAGCTATGAAAGAAAAGCGTGTTCGTGCTGAGGGTCATAAAAGGATTTATGATGCTCAAGCTCAAGAAAAAGCAAAAACTGCTAAAGCGAGAAGTGATTTGAGACTTATGAAACGAGAGTCTACTGTCATAGGTCGTATGGGTTTAGCTGTTCAAAAAAACATGAAGGATCAAGCTAAGAAAAAATCTAAGAAAAAAGATAATAATTTTGGTTTTTCTAATGATTCGCCAAATGCTTGGTTTCCTAAAAAATAAGTGGTTGTTGTTGATGGATAAAAAAGGGCAATTCGGATTTATACGAGTGATATTCTTTGCAATATTTTTCGTGATCATATTCGCTTTAGCTCTTGCTCCTTTCATAACAACTGCGATGGGTTCATCTGACTTAAGTGTTCTTGGTGGCTTCGGTGAATGGGCTATGAGCAATCTTGCACTGTGGTTTTTTATTGTGTTTATCTTAATTGTTTTTGTTGCTTTAGTTTGGGGGTTTTCAGATTGAAAAAAATACTTTTTATATTTTTGATGATTGCTTTACTTAGTGTCAGCTTAGTAAGTGGAGCTAGCTTGAGCGACATACCTGAAGCAAACATCGTGGCTATATATGACTTTGAGGATGCAACAGATAGTTCATCTAATTCATTTGACATGACTAACAATGGTGTCAGTTTCGTCGCTGGGGTTCTTGGTAATGAAGGAGATTTCGAGCTTGATGATTCAGATTATATGACTAGAGTCGACACTGTAAGTTTAAGATTAGTTGGAACGGATTATAGTATTTGTTATTGGCTTAACGTAGAGAGTGAAGTCGACGGGGCGATGAGGATGATGTCATATACTGAAGGTGATTCTTTCGTTGGTGGATGGACTCATTACTTAGGAAGTAGTGACGATTTACGTTGGGGACATTATGACGGGTCTGGAAGTAATTTCGCTCCGAGTTGGGTTCCTAGTTTAAGCACAGATTATCACGTTTGCACTGTTTATGATGGTAGTAATAAAATATTATATGTTGATGGAATTTTTGACTCTCAAGAAGCTGAAATTTTAGACATGGGGATCCCCCCTTCGCCTTATGCTTTTCGTATAGGAAATATTCCTGTATATGATCAATACTTTGATGGAACGCTCGATCAACTGATAATATTAAATATGAGTATGGACGCTGATCAAGTATTTGAGTTAGGTGGTGGAACTGGAATAAATTTCCCTGTGACTTCTGATGCGAGTCCTTCTTTTAATGTGTATGCTCATACTAATATGCGTGAGGTTGAGATAACTGATTTCTTTGCGGTGATTGATGGTGTTCAGTATAACACGAGCAACGGAACGATTGTGACTCCTTATTTTCAGAATGATACTGGGACTTACAACATCACTGTTGGTGGTGTGGTGAGTGTTCCTTATTATTTTAATTACACTTTCAACAATACTGGAATGTCTGCGAATCTTAATGCTACGCTTCACAATGCAGAAGTTTTTATCAGTGCGGTTGAGGGGATTAGCGGACAGTCTTTATATCCTTTGAAGCCTGTTAGTTATAATTATTCAAACTTCACAATTAACGCAATAGGAAATAGTGCTTATCTTTTGGGATATACTGCATATAATTTTTCTTCAAGACCTACTTATGGTGATCCTATTTTTGCTTTGGAAGCTGGCGAATATATTTTCGAGACTTTTATTGATGGTTACATTCCTTATAATTCTACTCCTAAAAATGTCAGTGCTTTTGAAGAATATGAAACCAGTTATACTGCTTTTGATACTGTTGTCACTGTGAATCTTAAAGACATAGTCACTGGTGCTGTAGTGGGTGAAAATAGTTATGTGAATATTAGTGGTTGGTCGAGCAAGTCTGATGTTTCGATAAGTCTACAAAATTATAATAATACAAATGGAACGATAAGTTTCAATTTTTTGCAAGGAAATTATACTCTCATTTATTATGCTGATAATTATGCGGTCGCCAATACAAGCATCATTATTGATGAGTTGGTTGAAGAAATAAATCTAACGATGTATAGTTATAATAGTTTATGGGTGACTGCGGTGAATTTCTTTAGTGGTGATCCTTTGACTAATTTTTCGGTTGAGGTTTTTGATGCAAATATATCTTATTCATTTGATGACAACAACACGGGGACTGCAAGACAAAATAATATCACGAGTGGCGTTTATACTGTCCGTGTAAGCAAAGAGGGCTTTGCAGTTGGTGAGTATGCTTTGACTATGACGGGTGGATCTCATCAGAATCTTATTGCTTATTTAGTTGCGAGTGGAACAGAAACAATCTTCACAGTTGTTGATAGTATTTCGAGCGGGATCATTGAAGGTGCTCAAGTCAGTATGTATAAAACGATAAATAGCTCGTGGACTCTTGTGAGTTCTCAAAACTCTGACATCACAGGAAGAGTTCAATTCAGTTATGTTTCTGACATTCAATATAAATTTGTTCTTGATCATGCAGATTATGAGCAAAGAACTTTTTTCTTGAAGCCTTTGTTTACTTCTTACACTGTGCGACTCACTCCTGATGTTCAAAGTATTCCTGACGAAAATATGGGATCTTATGTTTATGAAATAAATAATTCAGGGTTTTTTTATGATGACATGAACAACAGTGTTGAGATCTCTTTGACAAGTGGGACGGGAACTATTGAATATTACAATTTAACAATCACTAATTTTGATGATGTTCCTACTTCGATAAATTGTTCGATCGCTAATGGTTGCAGTGATAGTTTTACTCTTGAGATTGTTGGGGCTGTGTTCAGCGATAGTGTTGTTGTTGAATATTGGATGAAAGAATCAGGGAGAGCTTTAAAGTATTTTAAGAAAGTTTATCATGTTCAGAATATTTATGATCCTTCTACTCTTGAAGGTTGGAAAGATGTTGACGATGATGATGTTGATGATCTTTCAAAAGCTTTTATTGCGATGATCATTTGTTTAATCGTGGTTGGGGTTGTGAGTGCGGGTTCTATTATGGTGGGTGTTCCGCCTGTCACTGCATCAGGGATTGTCTTGGGTGTGTTAGTTGAAGTCTTTGCTTATGTGAATTTTATTCCTAGTCTTGCGGGTCATTTGGTTGCTCTTGGATGTTTGTTGATTGTGATTTTTGGTCGGGGTGAGATCTAGTGACTTCAACAACTCAGTTAATATTTATAGTTAGTATTATGCTCGCTATAAACATAGGTCTTGCTATGTTTCAAGGTGCCATCTTAGAAGTTAATCCTTCAGGGACTCAGTTTTTTAATGTGAGTGACAGTCCTTATTCGGGCTATATAGAAAACAACACTCTGATTGTTGATGATTCTTATTTGCCCGCTGATGATAGTGTTGAAGGTGATACAAGCGGAAACATATTCACTGATACATATGATAAAATCAAGAGTTGGACTCAGAAAACTCTTGCTCCTTTCAATTTTTTAGCG
>Ga0075116_10000650_pt1 | contig 16033 bp, 27 predicted proteins | sample AntAceMetag02UKC_FD_69786 | JGI IMG/M metagenome (GOLD analysis project Ga0075116, IMG submission 69786) | Saline lake microbial communities from Ace Lake, Antarctica- Antarctic Ace Lake Metagenome 02UKC | ecosystem: Environmental > Aquatic > Non-marine Saline and Alkaline > Saline | place...
CATTAATTCAATTTCATTAACAACGATTGCTTCTTTTGGTTCTTTATAACTTATTCTGTCACCTTTGAACGCTGGGGCTACAAGGCCATCAATGAATTGCTCATCAGTTAGTTAACGTCACCATACATCTTGCCTTCATCGGTGCGCACGTTACTGACTTCACCGATTGGTTTCATTTTGTCAAAGGTTTTGAATAGCGCGTACACCGCGTCCTTGTTATACTTTATTTTAAGGTTTTCGTATTCGTATAATCGTTGTCCTGGTTTTGGGTGTTCTATGTCGCATAGTAAAACGTCTTTGAATATCATTTTTTCATCCTTTTTAACATCTCTTTTATCTGCACCAACTCAGCCATGATTAATGCATTCTCTTCATCTTTAAATGAATAGACAACGTCATTACCACCATTAATGTCATATTCCATCTTGTAGAATAATCCTTTAACCTTAGATTTTAATTCACGTAACGCATACCGTATAGCCCATAATAAACCCTCCTCTTTTAAATTAAATTTAAACTTTCTTAAAGGTTCAACTATATCAAATTCACTCCAACCAATACAATTCCTTAACAGTGGGAATGATATGTTATCTAATTGTTTTTCTGTTAATTGGCAATATATTTTCCGTTTCATGTATAAGTGTAAATAAATATGTAGTTATAAGTGTTTCTATTGTGCTTCAGGAATATAATAATAGCCTTCTTCGTCTCGGCGGTAAAAACGCTTTATACGGGGGATATAAGCCCAACTGAATAATTCATACACTAAACCGTCAGTAGCGCGGACAACAACACTCATGTTATATTTATTGTGCCCCGAGCAGCAACCAAGAGTCTCGAGGCTTGTTCGCTCGTTAATCAAGTTGATTAAGTTAACCATGCTCTTGTCAACGCGCACGGTGTTGCCTTTAATTGATTTCTTTAGTATATGACCAAGGTCTTCAAACTCATGCATGAGTAATTATACCTTATTTGTTTATAAAAACTTAACTCCCGAAAAATATATAAGCATAAAGTGACTATTTAGGTCGTAACGTTTTGGTTAATATTAAGTAACTTGTGGAGAGGAAAACTTTTTACAATTTATTTTTTATTTAACCAGGCCCTCTGTGGTTGGAGGGCCGATCTCCCATATTAATCGAAGTTATGTCGTTGCTCCGCAAGCCAGTCTTTTATCTGAGCCGTGACTTCAACCACTAGTTCATTGTATTTAGAATGATCGTTAATATAGAACTCAGTGAAGGCTTGTTTTATTTTATTGTATTCATCTAAGATTATATCTAGGTAATTTTCATCTTCCTCGTTTAAGATTTCATCCCTAGCGCGCTCTTTAATGTTCTTTAATATCAACTCTTTAGGGGCAGATAGTAAGACGTTGTGTGCGTCGTGGTTAGTCATGCTTAACCGCTTCTTGAATAACTCGTGCTGGTCCTTGAAGTCATCAGTTAATTCAGTAAGTGAACGCTCATCGAATACCCCTGCGCGTTTTAACCCTTTGTCGTAAACGTTAAGGCTTACTGGCGCTCGGTCAACTAGTATCACGTAGTTTTTCGGGAACTTATTGATTAAGTTATTAATCGTCTTGAAGTAAGTGTCGTGCCTGATGAATTGGTTGCTCTCACATGGGTTACTGAGTAGTACTCGCGGGTCCATATCAAGGTTTGTTATCTTAACCGTTGGGTGGTCTAATTCAATGTTATTAATTAAACTAGTTTTTCCTGAGGAGTGGCAACCGCAAATAAATATTAGCACCCTATGATCACCTAATTGTTATTGCTTTGCCAATTATTCCATTAATTTCTAATTTAGAGCAAACGTCTATTAACGCTTTGAATTCAGTCCAGTCGTTAACGCTAAACACGTTATTATTATTGTATTCTTTATTCCACGGCCTAATGAATTGAACTGGGTTAGTTTTATTAATCATTGAGTCTAAATGGTATGTTGCGTCATCAACCATGAAGTCATACTCGTGTGCTATGACCTCTTTGTCTCTAGCGAACCTGATACTATTGTATGGCACTTTTAGTTGAATTAATCTTTCTAGTAATGGTTCTTGACCCTGCTCTTGGTGTGGTACGTGAGCTGTTACTAGTTCAATGAAGTGATCATCATCTATTAATTCTTGCAGTATTCTCGCGCCTTCAGGATCCACTAAGTTGACAGAGTAATCATCCGTTAAGCCGAATACCCCTGTTAATTCTTCTTGATTAGTGTTGTATGCTTCTATGAATCCAACGTTCATGTCTTCAATGGTTTTATTTAACCCGTATCGTTCGTTCATTATTGGCACGAACTGGTCACGATAAAGTGCTAGTAAGCAGCCGTCAATGTCAATTCCTAATTTGTATTTCATTTTTCTTTCTCCAATATAGTATCTAATTTAGCAATTTTCTCTTTAACTTCTTCTATTGAACTTTCATACTGCCTTTTACGTTTCCTTAACTCTTGAGTTGAACTATACCAAAAACCACTTTCCTTATTACCCATAAATAATAATTTAACATTAAATTCTCTACGACCTATATTTAATGTAGCTTTATCTTTACTATAATTTTTAACAATTCGTTCTATCAGCCAATAAGGCAGTAACTTACCCAACCATGTTAAATTCATGTCTTTTCCTCCAAACTAGACCCGCATTCACGGCACATAGATTTAACGTTAACTAATAACTTTTCTAAACCCTCAGCTGGCTTAAAAGTATGGCACATCTTTTTACCATTTTTAACATACCAACCCTTAAAATCAATCCTAACATCATCTAATGTATAAGGGCATAGAGGGATCTTTAATGGGCCCATGCCTGACCGAGCCAGGATTGCTCTAACGTTAGCATAACAACCATTATCTTTACTATACTTGCAGGTATCCATGTTCATTTCTTTTTCTTGAAGAATAAGCATTTTCTTGGAGCATCCAACTCATTCTTAGTAAGTAAGATATCATCTAATAACATGTAAGCCCCGCCATGACTAGTAGGAGTCCACTCGCCTTCCTTACCGCAATGACCCGCGCCAGGGAAAGGCATCTTATATGGTTCACCAACACTAGAAACGTTCTTACCTAATGCTGACACGTTATGTAATATGTCCATACTATCCATACTAAGGTTAAACCCTATCATCGCTAGCTTGCTTCTAATTTTACTAAACGGTGGCGCTAGTGGGGCGATTGGTTTTAGTTCACCCTGCCGGTCAACAAAGTAAAGTGAATCAATCATTAATCTTGCTTGCTTCATGATCTCACTCGTGAATCCACCATGACCTGACTTGATGTAAAAACCTTTTCCTTTAATATCTTCGAATAATTCATCAGGGTTAACCCCTTGATTATCATCAATAATTAAATTACTCATCCTGATGTAATCTAGCATTGCGTGGCCATTAGGTTTACTATCATAAGCTTTAGCGAATGATAGGTCAGTTAGTGTGTCCATAGCAACACCATTTTTAATGATGTGAGTTGGTATTCCTTTGGTGCCTTCATCATCATAGAAGTAACTACCATAAGGGTGCCATCCATCAACCACGTAACTAGGGTCGAATTTAATGCTTAACTTCTTAGCGCTTACTTTATCACCTATGCAGTCACGTAGGAATCTAGCGCCATACTGTTCATCCTCTAAGTCTTGTTCTACGTGGTGGCCTAGTGCTTCGTGAGCGAATAAGCCTGCAACGCCCGGGTTGAGTAATACTTTAATCCTCTTATGTGGTTTCCAGCCAATCTTATCGATTGGTATTGAATTATAGAAGAAGTCGACACTCTCTTCAGCTATGTTAGCTGTTATGTCCTCTATTGAACCAAATTTGCTGTCCATTAAATCATAAAATATATCTAACCCGCAAGCAGCGCCGATAATGCTATCCTTACTGCCAATGAAGTAATTAGTAGCGTCAACAATCCTTTTAGGGTAAGCTATAGTCCGGATAGCGACCCTGGTCCGCGGTATCTCTTGAAAAGTGAGTCCTCCAGCGCTATTACCTATTAATTTAAGATCTAGTGTTGAGTAAACGTCAGCGTAGACCTTCTTTAATTGACCATTGCTAGCTTCCTTAACCATCTGGCCAAGATTAATTAACTCTTTCCCGATTGATCGAATATCCGCGGTCCTGATATCATATTTACTGTCTATCTTAGCGTCTAAGTTAACATCAAAATTATAATCACCGTTCTTCAGTGGGAAACCACTAGTTTGACCACTGTCAGTTAAGAAACTACCTAAGTGGTCTCTAGCGTCTCGTTCAGCTAACTCGAGCGCTACTTTAATACTAGTTTTATTAATGCCTGGGATATCAGCCCAAGTACCGAACGGCGCCTTCCACTCTTTCACTTTAGCGAAGGTGTGGGTTGTGCCTAGCACTAAGCCAGTGTTTGCTACTAAACCACCCTCATCAGTTGACACGTTTAAGGCGTGTAATTCTTGCATTTTAACACACATGAATACGTCATCATAAGTTATTCTTATCGGCATATCTATTTTCTTATTAATATTATTAGCTACTAATTCAGGAAAACGTTTCATATAACCATTTAAGGCGTCTGCAAGGTAATCTTTATCAAGTTCAAGATTCATTTATTCTTCAACCCCCAAATGCAGTAAGCGTTCACGGATAGTATCAACAAACCTGTAGTTATAAGTGTTACGCTTTTAAGTTTCATTTTTTCTTCACCCGAGCCTTTATTGAATAAGCAAAAGCGGTCAACCAATAAAAAATGGTGGGCAAACCAAACAATACACCAATCAAGTTATTCATTAAATAAAAACCATACTGAAAAGTACAAATACTAAGAAAAGTCAATAAACTACCGAGGGGTGAGTAACCATTTAATATAGCGCGATCCTTAATAACTGTTCTAATTAATAATAACGTGCCCGCAAGACAGATAACATTGCCCACAGTCATAACGACATTAATCATGATTATTTAATCTTCTCCTTTTTGATAACATAATTTGGCAGGTCATTAAGTTCTTTAGGTAATAAACCCCTTTTGATCATTTCTTCAGTCTCAACAAGGCATAACATATTCCAAGCACAAGCAACCGCGTGATCTTCACCACGATAACCTTCAAGGAACTTAAACGCATGACGGATAGCTGAGTCTAGATAACGCCTTAATGGTTGGCCTAACCGCCAGTTATCCTCATCGTACTTGACTGCCCCGTTCTGGAAGTGTTTGGCTAATCTCGATAGTGCATATGTGGGGAGTAAATCATAACGTCCTTTCCCGTCTTGAGTATCTCGTTTGCTGCCAGTATTAAATTGTTGTCGCTTACCACTATCCTTTACTTCAGAATAATCAGCCATGATTTAATAATGAAGGGGTAAACATTTATATAGTTTTCTTTATTAACTCTATTTTATTCATATTGCCCCGCCCGGAATTGAACCGGGGCCACTTGATTCAAAGTCAAGTATCGTTGTCCACTAGACCACGGGGCTATTAGACCTGGAAGGATTTGAACCTTCGATCTTCTGGCTCAGAACCAGACGGGATTGACCGCTACCCTACAGGTCTCTATTCAAACCTCTTTATTGTTTCCCTTGTGATGCTTGTGTACTTAACTAGCAATTTCTCAAAATCCTTTACTGAATTTATTATATGTTTCTTTTTTGTCTTAGTGTTAACTAGGTACATGCATCCTTTTCCTTTTTCCATTTTCCAAATACAATTCATATGCGCTCGCAGGGAATCGAACCCCCAGTTTTCCGGTTGCAAACCAGATATCATACCACTAGATCACGAGCCCATTCGCCCCCGCCGGGAATTGAACCCAGGTCCCCACCTTGACAGGATGGGATCTTAACCACTAGACCACGGGGGCAACTTGAGGGTTCAGTCAGGGATTTGCACCCTTATCGCCCACTCCACAGGTGAGAGTTCTACTTTTAAACTAACCGAACCATTAACCGCGAATCGATATAAGTTGAAAGAAATTTGCCGGGCGTTGAGTTTTGATTTTATTGCTGGAGGTTTTGTTGCAAGTCTTCGGCGGCCATGACGTCATGTCCTACCAAGGCGATATCCTGTCCGCCCTGCATAGCACCTGCTAAACCGGCTTGTGCGCCTACTAACTTTTGCCCGATGTTTAAACCAGCATAACTCATAAAAGAATTATAGTTTAATCTGATTTATATACTTTTTGCTAATACTTATAAATTAAGGTGTATTACTACATTTAATGAAAGAATTTCCTTTACCCGTTGTTAAGATTCCTGTTTCTTTTCCTACTCCGTCTGGTGGACTCTTCTGGTCTGATGAATTCTGCCCTAATGGTGATCGTTTGTGTGAGCTTACTTTGCAGGCTTGTTGGGTTGATAATGGTTCTCAGTTGTTCTTGAGTCATTTGCGTGACTGTAGATTGGTTGTTGATCTTGGTGCTTGTTCTGGTGCTTTCTCTTTGTTCGCTTGTAGTCTTGACCCTGAGATTAAGGTTTTGGCTGTTGAGTCTAATCCTCGTAACTTCGCCTTGCTCGTGAAGAACATTCGTGAAAACGGTTTGGTTGGACGGATTTTTCCGGTTAATGTTGGCGTGTACAGCGAGAAGGGTATGGCTTATACTATTGATAATATTACTGGTTCTTATGTTAGGCCTGATGAGCCTCGCCCCACTAACCAACCTACTTTTGATGTTCGTTTGGCTACTCTTGAGGATTTATTCGCTAAGTATGAGATTGATCGTGTTGGTTTCATGAAGGTTGATATTGAGGGTTGTGAGTTCCCCGTGTTTGAAGCAGTTAGTAAGGAGATTATGGATAAGATTGATAATGTTAGTGTTGAGTGTCATACTTGGGGTGCTTTTGATCGTCTTGAGTTGCGTAGGAAATTAGTTGCTAAGTTATCCTTGACTCATGACATTTTGCATCCTGATCGTTTATCTGGTATGGTTGAGGCATCTATAAAAACAAAACCTTTGTAATAATTCACCATTACAATATTTAAATTAACAAGTAGTATATTACCCCTATGGCTCGTAAATTAAACAAGCACCCGCAATTCGCTAAACTAACTAGGTCACTAGCGCGCAATGGTCGTAGCACCCGTGAGATAGCAGATGAGTTAACTAGTAAGGGTTTCCCGATTTCTCATAACGCTATTGGTGAGTTCTTACGGGAGGTAATGGATGGCGCTCATAAATTAATTGCTAATGATGAAATTATAGAGCAAGAAGCTCAGAAAGAGATAATTGATACTGCTAAACAATTGAAGGCAATTAATGATGAGGTATGGTCTATTATTAATCGATTAAAGGAGAACTTTGAGGAATCAGCTTACTATGATATAAAGACTGTTAATGCTATGCTTTCAGCTCTTGATAAAATATCTAAGCAGATAGAATTGCAAAGTAAGATTAGTGGCCGGATATTCACTGGCACCAAGAACGTCACGGTTAACTACCTTGACGTGTCTAGTAAGATGAACGTTTACGTTGATAAGTTCGTTAGCACTCAATTAGATCGCATGGTCCGTGATGGCGTGATTAAATCTGATGAAAAAAAGAAAATGGAACAATACTTATTGATTACCTAAAGGCATTTAAACCCTAAGGTTATAACTTCATATAGGTGAAAGATTTAGTATGTTAGAATTAAAGGATCAATTATTCGTTAGGGTTTTAAAGGATTTTCTTGAAAAACTAGTTTTAGAAGGTAAAATTGGTAGTTGTGCTAAGTTCGCAGAAGAGTCAAATCATTCATTAATGCAGGTGTTAAAATACAAGAAGTACTTGTTAAAACTTGAGTTAATTAGTGAAGTGAGATCGGGTCATTGTAAGATTATTACTTTGACGCCGCTTGGCAAAAAGAAGTTAAAACGCTTTAAGAAATTCCTAGAAGATCTTAGTGATTGAACATGGATGAAAAGAATACGGTATTTATCGGAAAGAAAGAGACGCTGGTCTACGCTACGACAGCATTAATCCTAAGTAGTGATTATGATGATATTTATTTTGCCGCCCGCGGTAATAATATTTCTAAGGCTATTGACGCTGCCTTCATGACTAAAGATCGTTACTTAACTGATTGGGTGGTCCATGAACGTGAAGTGATTATTGGTAATGAAGTTTGTATTAGTAGGGGCCGTGATTGTCCGGTGTCAACAATAAAAGTGAGGATGAGCAAACATGCGGTTGAAGCCACACCAGAAAACTAGAATACTACAGTTCATATACCATTATAAAGGTACTAAAGAATTGTATATAGCTTTAGTTAGTAAGGGGTTAAACGTTGCCCACTCATGTATTTCTCGTTACTTAAAGGATTTAGAACGGCGCGGGTTAATTGAATTATTCGTTGGTAATCACTACCGTCAAAGACGTTATGTTAAGTTAACCGATAAAGGGAGAAAGGTTTGCGTTCACCTTAATGGTTATTTTAAAATAGTTAAGGAGGTGCTTGGATAATATGAATAATCACAAACGGACTAGTGTTGGCGCTAAAACCTTTTACAATTTTGATGGCTTTAATGTTGAGTTAATCAATCATGACGGCCTCATTAGTTTCACTAAACGAGATAAAGATGGTAAAGTTACTGCTTCTTTTCAGATTGATAAAACAATACTAAAGGTGTTAATACTTGAAGGCTTAGTGTTGATCCAAAATAAGTATGAAAAAGAGTGAAGTAACAATCGTTGTTGATAGTCGCGAGCAATTACCTTACGTGTTCGAGAACTCTATTGTTAAGGGATTAAAAACGGGTGATTACGCCCCGCTTGGTTATGAAGATGAGTGTACTATAGAGCGTAAGACATTAGCTGATTTCGCCCAAAGCGTTACCAACAATCGTGAGCGGTTTGAAAGGGAGATCATTAGGGCTAAGGAGACGCTTAAGTTCTTCGCGATAGTTATAGAAATCGGTTATCATAATATTTGGCGAGAGTACTTAAAGTGTAAAGTTTCCAGGAAGGCGTTACTGGGCACGATTCATGCATGGACTGTAAAATTCAATATCCCTATAATCCTTGGTGGTAATAGGACTATGTGTAAACACATCACTAAGTCTTTGTGTGAGAATTATGTTAAATATAAAGAAAATCCTAAATATACTGATGTTTTTGAGTTAACTTACGGAAAGATTTAAATAGTTGATTCTTATTAATTTGTTAATATGCTCGCTACAAAAAGTATTCAAGGAAAGATTATTGGTTTAACTAATTATAAGAGGGGTTTATTGGATAATGAGTATTCTGAGTTTAATCGCTTAGCTCGTTGGGTTAGTGAGTGCAATAAAGAAGGTATTGATGAGTTTGCTGAATATTCTTTTGTTAAAAATAAGTTTATGGTTTATTCACAAACTAAACAACAAGCGTTACGTAATTGTCAATATGCTAACAAAGAACAACCTTTAATTATTTGTCACCAATCAATAAAAATAACAACTAATAATAATAAATTAACATCCCTTTGGGTTAGGATATCTGTTCATGGGGTAAAAGGTGGGATTTGGCTACCAGTTAAAACTAGCAAAGAAAAAATAAAATTAATCAAAGAATGTAAAACAAGAAGCATTAAGATAACAAAGGAAAAAAATGTATATTATATCAACATCATTATTCAAAAAGAAGTAACAATGAAATCATGCTCAAACGTTCTTGCAGTAGATTTAGGGGAAAGATACATGGCTGTTGTCAGTGGCACAGCCCAGAAACAACCCTTATTTCTTGGCAGGGGTGTGCGAGGAATACGTAGGCATTACGCTTGGTTAAGGAAAAGACTTGGAGAAAAGAAGTTGTTAAAGAAGATAAAACAGATAGGGCAAAAGGAATCTAACAAAGTTGATTCCATTCTCCATGTTATCTCCAAAAGGATTGTTGAAGTAGCGAGCAAAACTAATTCAACGATTGTTCTTGGTGACTTGAAAGGGATTAGGAATTCAACTAAGAAAAAGGGCAAACGACTAAATCGAATTGTGGCAAACATGCCTTATTTTAAACTAACAGAGATGATAAAGTACAAAGCCAAGTGGTCTGGAATCGAGGTTAAGAAAGTCAGTGAAGCATACACCAGCAGGACTTGTAGCAAATGTGGTTACTGTGATAAAAAGAACAGGAAAACACAAGGGCAATTCAAATGCCAAGGGTGTGGTCTTGAATTAAACGCTGACTACAATGCCACAAAAAACATAGTCAAGAGGTCATTAGGGCAACACCTTAGTGATGGGGCTTTAGCTTACGCCCATAAATCCATTATAAATGGATAAGCAGCGATAATGTAAGCCGTTAACAAGCATAGGATTATCGTGCAAAGCTAAAGAAAACCTTAAATACGCTGACGTTTTTAAATTAACTTATGGCGACGAAGAATAAATTACTCATTTCTCTTTTCACCCGCAACCGTCCTAAAGCTCTCGCAGTAACCTTAATGAGTCTTTGGAGCCAGAATAATCGTGATTTTGATTTACTCATCGTTGATGACGCTTCTACTCCACCAGTGATTGATGATAAATTCATTAGGATTATTTGCACGCGGTTAAAGCAAGAAGGTGTTAATATTGATTTTGTTCGCAGTGGGGTTAATAATGGTATATCTAAGAATCGCGCTGCAATCCTTAATCGATTAAAAGAGTATGAATTAGTCTTTGACTTGAATGATGATCACTTTCTTGAGCCTGACTGCATTAATTTATTAGTTAAGACGATTGAGAGTACTGACGCGTGCGTTGTTGGCTCGGTTACGCCTTTCTTTTACGCGCCTAACCGTGATGTTTATCGCAGACTACCAACTCACCCGATTAATACTATCTTCATTGATGAGGGCGGCGACCTTAAGCTTAGTCGTGGCGTTGACTTCATTTACATTGATGATAAAGAACAATTATTGACTGAGCCCATCGAGGTTGCTCACGCTAGCCAGTTTATTTACCGGCCTGAATTCGTTGACGAGTTACCTGAGTACTCAGTTCTTGGTTTCACTGAAGAGACAGAACTTTCAATGCGTTGTAAGAAGAATAGCGGCAAGCCAATACTGTTCGTTCCTAACGCGATTAACTGGCATATGCAAGCGCCAACTGGAGGGGTTAGGGAGAGTAAGAACATGGCTTCTTGGGAAGAGATGAAGGCGTCTGACTGGGAGATATTTAAGGGTAATTGGTATGATTGGGTTAAGGAACACCAGGCGGAGTGGTTATGAAAATTAGAAAAGTATTAGGTTATTATCAAAAGAGAAGGTTGATAAGGATATTAACAGAGGAAATTAATAATATTGCTAAAGTTTATAATGCTGAAGGTAAAAAATCAAGACGTAAAGAATATAAATATTTTATACCGCCTGGATTTAATAAAAGCATTATTGGTATGCTTGAGGAGTTTTTATGATAAAGAAGAAGAAAATATTAATTAACATTCACACACACAATAGGCCAGACGCACTAGCAGTCAACTTAACCGGGCTTTACTTCCAAACATTCAGGGACTTTGATATAATGATTGTCGATGACGCTTCTGAAGAGCCAATAGAAGAGGATCCTTTAATCAAGATTTTTGCTGAACGATTTAAGCACGAAGGTGATAAACTTACTTTCATTCGTATGGAAGAGAATCGCGGCATAGCAACTAATAGAGCACTTATCCTGGATAAGATTAAAGAGTATGATTACGTTATGGACTTGAATGATGATCACTTAATGGAGCATAATTGTATTAGCAAACTAGTTAGGACACTAGCTTATGATAACGTGGTTGCTGTCGGCACCGCAACACCAATGTTCTTCTGGCCTTATGAAACTATCTGTAGACCTTACACTGGACAAGTTATTAATGATATGTGGACTAAGGGTGATCAGATAATGCTTAAGCGTGGCATTGATTACTTATACATGAAAGGTGATATGCCGATTAACGAGCCACTCGAGCAACCACACGTTAGTCAATTCATGTACAAACCAGAAAGCCTTAAAAGATTACCAAAGAAATATTCAATACTAGGCTTCACTGAAGAAACGGACTTAGCTCTTAGGTTAGCTAAGAATAGTGGTAAACGACTCGTGTTCCAGCCGGACGCAATCTCATGGCACATGCAATATGAAGTTGGCGGTATCCGTGAGATAAAACCAGCAGCGCATAAACAAATGATAAATGATGATTGGAAGCTTTTTAATAAAACTTGGTATAGGTGGGTTAAGGAAAAGCATGGTGAGCGCGAATGAAACTAAAAGATGATTATTTTGAATCACAACTAAAAGACGCTAAGAGTATTGCTATTGCGGGTTATGATTGTATTTTGAGGATTAAGTTGATTGCTGAAGCAAAAAGATTAAATAAGATTGTTGAAAAATATGATGAAATAGACCCATATGATAATTATGCAAGAGAATCTCGCGCGCAGTATACCTGGCTTGTTGACTTTGCATCCATAACTGAGGAAGAACTAAAATGAAATTCTTATTCTGTTTCCCACAATTCTACGACTTTGAAGAGACAGGTCGATTCGTTAATGAAGCTTTAAAACGAGAAGGCCACGAAACAATAGTCTATGATGACTTATGGCGGGCGGACCACAAAGGTGCACCATACACTAACGTGATGTTGAAGAACATGGTTAAGGAACACGAGCCTGACGTGTTATTAATGCTTAAATCAGAACACATAAGCCCTGAAACCCTTAGTAAGATTCATTGTAAGAAAGTCTTATGGCACCCTGACGTCCGCAAACACGTTCAACCTTGGGTTGTTGATAAAGCAAAAGAGTGCGATTTATTCTACACGATGAGTAAGGGTAGCATGGAGGAGTACGAGAAAGAACTCAATAACGTTAAATACCTTCCTGAAGCTTGCGACCCTAATTACCATTATTATACTGATAACGTTGACTCTATTTTCCAGAGCCCTATTAATTTCATTGGCACGCTTAGGCAGACTAGGATTGACATGGTTAAACGAGTTATTCGCCATGGATTACCTATTAAGGTTTGGGGTTCTATCGGTGATGACGTTAGCCAGCAAGATAAACAAATAATTGGCCATCGTTACATTGGTCGCCAGTTATGGCGTGAGTACCATTCTTATGCCGCTAGTGGCGCTATATCCATTACTTGGGATTGGTGCCCTGAAGTAGAATTGAGTTACTCGGCCAGGATTTATCGAGTAATGGCTAGTAAAGGATTATACTTATGCCGGTACGTTAATGGGATGGAGAAGGTATTCAAACGGGGTGTTCATTGCGACTGGTATTATAATCTTGATGAAATGATAAAAAAATTAAATTATTACCTTGCTAACCCTGATGAAGTTAAGCGGATTGGTGAAGAAGCAAGCAAAAATGTTTTGGCTAAGCACACTTTTGACCATCGAGTTAAAGAATTATTAAAGGACGTTGAGCAATTATGATCGTCACTACCTGCCCAAGATTACCCCATAATGGTGTTTGGCGGCACCTTAAGGAACTAGAAGAAACTACTTTAATGACTAGGCACATTCCATCTGAAGATTTAAAGAATGGTTTGCCTGACGGCACTTCAATGATTATCTTTGGTGGTGGGTGGCTTGGTGATTACGAGAAGATTAATAAGATCGCAGTCACTAATGGTATTAAAACTGGTTTATTATTCTGCAGTCCTTTCGGTCAAGCAGACTTGTGTGGCGAAGGTAAGATATTAATGAAGACTTTTGACATGGTTGGCTTAGGTCACATTAATTACTTGTTCACTGGCGATCTTGCTTTCGCTGAAGTTCTAAAGAAGTTTATGGGCAACAATCGAGTTCACTGGTTGCCACAAACACTCAACACTCATTCGTTTAAATTAATCACTAAACCTAATAATAAAATTGGTTTATTCTGCAGCCCAAACCCTAATAAAAATATATTAAATCAATTAGTGGCCGTGTCTTTAGTTGAAGATCATCACTTAGTGACTAACGCTTTAACTGATAAATTCAGGCGACTAGCTAACGAGTTTAATATCAATTACGATCGTTATGATTGGCTTAGTGATGTTGATTACCAAAAGATTATTTCATCTGTCGGGGTTGGTTTACAAATGTCTTGGAGCGAAGCGTTTGATTACGTTGCGGCAGAGATGAGCTTACAAGGGATTCCAGTTGTAACTGGGAGCACTATTTATTGGAACCTACCGGAGTTAAAAGTAGTTGATTCAGATAACCCTTTAATGATTAAGAAGGCATTAGATTTTTGTTTAAGTAAACTAGGTGATAAAGCGTTCCATAAAAAAGTCAGGGATAACATATTAAAAGAGTTAGACGTTAGGCGCAAGATAACGATCGAATTATTAAACAAAGTATTAGGTTATGACGTGCACTAATTGCCATGGCCCTATTGATGAGAGTTGCCCTAAATATAAAGGTAAAACGGTTTGTTGGGGTTGCTGGAAGACTAGCGCAGCGGGCTTAACCCCTAATTACACTAAAGCCGAGTGGCACCTTACTTACCGTTGTACTCTATCTTGTAGGCCTTGTAGCCGAGCTTGCTTCTTAGCTAAACCACATACAGAGGATATGACTTTAGATGATGCAAGAGAATTCACTAGGCAAGCAGACGGGCTTGGTTGGAAGACTAATATAATAATGATTGGTGGCGAGCCAACAGTTAATCCAGCGTTTATTGATTTTGTTAGGTTAGCTAAGGCTTGGAATAAGGATGGGGGGGATGGGGCTTGTGGTGTCCAAATTTATAGTAATGGTTATGGGGTTAGAGCAAAAAATGAGTGTAAAGCCGCTAATAAGATTGGTGCTGCTATTTTTACAGATGAATGGAAAACCGGCTCACGCAATGAGGAAAGTAATATACAAACTAATCCAGAACAACCTGAGTGGGATATGTATATGTTTGTTGCGCCTCAGGACGCTGGTATCCCTTTCTTTAATGTTTGTTATTGTCATTCATCTAAGGTTTGTGGTTTAGGGGTTGACCATAATGGTTACTCTATTTGCCCTGTGGCTTTATTCTTTGCTTCTTTACACCCAGAGTTAAAGGACACGGTTACTAATGATTTAGCTGATTGTTTTAATGAAGAGTGGGCTAAGAAAGCGAGTATTAAGCAGTGTAACCTTTGTGGTTTCATGTTCCGAAAGCGTTATGGAGTGACTAGGGAACAGATTGATAAGTTCGAAGCTTACGCGGCTACTTGCCCCATCATTGAAGGAATGCCTATGAGCCCGAGTTGGGAGAAAGTATTCAAAGATAAAAAAATTAAGGGGTGTAATTAATGATTGAAGATTTAATTGAGATACTATTTTGTGGCAGTATAATCACTATAATGATCCTATGGGCAATAATTTGGTTTACTACCTGCACCACTGGTAATATTGGAGCTCTTCCTTGGTGGTGTTTGTTAGGATGATTGAAATTAAACATATTGGTAATAAAAGTAGTTGGGATCAACAATTGCTTAGACGAATATTCTTAAAGCATCGTGATAAATTCCAATACGTTAAAGAGTTCACGCAGACCAAAGAAGGAATCTTAATCGTGGCCGGGCGGCAACCACACCACTTAGTACAAGAACGATTAAACCGATTAGAAAAGGTGTTACTAATAATCACTAGTGATGAAGAGTACAGGCCAGAACGGCATTTCACTTTTAAACATGATAACATGGAGGTCTGGGCTACTTACTCTGACACTCATTGGGAAGAGTTACTACCCCAATTTAAGCGATCACTTGGTTGTTACGTTTATGATATAGGGGTTGAAGAATTAAAAAAACATAAAGTTGATATACCTGAAAACTTATGGTTCTTTAGCGGCCAGAATAGTTATCATCGTCGCAAGTGCATTAACCATTTACAAACGTTAAATGATGGTGTATTATCAGCTACACCTGGATTCAATCAGGGCAAGTATGATAAGCCAGAATACTTTAAGATGATGGCTAACTCTAAATTAATCCCTTGCCCAGCAGGTCCTGAATCAGCTGATAGTTTCAGGTTCTTTGAAGCGCTTGAGGCTGGCGTTATCCCTGTCACCGAGGTTTGGTCTAAACGTGATTATGTTGGTTTTAATTATTGGCGATTCTTCTTTAACCGTGCTGAATTTCCTTTCCCAACAATAACTGATGGTTGGGGTGTTTTCAATCAA
>Ga0075116_10000653_pt1 | contig 16014 bp, 23 predicted proteins | sample AntAceMetag02UKC_FD_69786 | JGI IMG/M metagenome (GOLD analysis project Ga0075116, IMG submission 69786) | Saline lake microbial communities from Ace Lake, Antarctica- Antarctic Ace Lake Metagenome 02UKC | ecosystem: Environmental > Aquatic > Non-marine Saline and Alkaline > Saline | place...
GTCAAGGCATTGTACCGATTGGCTCCCATACTAACATAGCACTCGAAGGTCAGTTTTGTCTCAGTTCGCTGGTCAATTTCCTTCATAAGGCGGATTAGTTTCCAGTTCCATTTGTCCGGCCCCCAGATGCAGTTGATATGTATTCCATCATCTTTCAGTGGGGGGCTTTTTCGCGCGTAGTTCGGATAACTTGGGTGCGCACCGATTCCCGGAATCAATACAAGCCGTTCCGAGTAATTTTTCTCCGCATCCTCCGCGATCTCGGAGTCTTGGCCCCCAATGAAGTAATCAATCTTGCTGCCGAACGTTGAAACTGGGTGGCCATACGAAGTGATTTGAATAGGCGCAATACGAAGATTTGATAACCACGGAGATTCATTGTTCATACCTATGTCTGGGAAATATGCCAACTGGAAATCGTTGTCTCGTAATGGATCAATGTTAAGTAATCCTTGGTCATTGAACGCAACCTTATGAACTTTGACGAACGGGTCATAAATCATTGTGTCCGGTACATGTTCGCCAAGATGCACCAATGTCAAACGATATTTCTTACGCAGACGCTCGATCAAAGGTGAACAACTCTTGTGAACTGCACTGTTCGCAAACCACTTGCTCGTAATGATGGCAATGCTATCTCGTGCCGGGATGTTCTTCATCGTAATTTCCGATGTCTTCTCCCGACTGACCTTGTTCAAATGCTCCTTGATTCGCCTATCGCCACCCTCTTCTCCGAGATGATATGTACAGTTAAAGTACAATGGTGTTACTCGCTGATCGGTCAATTCCCATCGCCCATCCATACTCTTCAAATGTTGAGTAACATTTTCTCCAAGCCGTTGTGTTATACAACCGATGGACGGAAGTGTGTAGGTATAATACCATAGCGAGGCAAGTTTAGGATCAATCCCAAAGATTTTATCAACAGGGAGCCGCACTTTGTTCCGAGCAGTATTAAGAAAGAGTACCTTGGCAAAGTTGAACTTTTGTCCAGAGACATGTTGCAATGTGCCATCGGTCGTTTCATAGTGTGAGATTGCCACTAGATTTGCGAAAATATGCGCTCTTGATAACAATAAGCGGGCATACTGCGGTGGAATATTAAAAGCTGGATTGGCCATGATGGCCAGCACAACTGAAACAAAGTCGTCAATGTCGAAACGATGTTTTAGCGAGAAGCCGCGAAAATTGTGTGTTTCAAAGAATCCTAACACTGAATGGATGCCACGGCACACTGCTTCAAGATCACCGCGCAAAAAGATTGAATACAGTTTGCTTACATCCGTGATCGGCAATCCCTCATCTGGGGACGGGGGCATTGTTATAGGCGACACAATAGTTCGCCCGCCCGGAGGGGCTGTCTGAGGTCCGATGGGGCGGCCCGTTAATTTCACACTGGGTTTCTTCTTTGTGTTTTCCTCACGGGCACGCATGCGCGGCAACTTCTTCTTCTTCTTCTTCTTGGTTTTCTTATTTCGTCGGCTCATACTAAATCTCCATAAGGTTTCATAACACCATTGTCAAGCACAAGAAGTACTTCATACGGGATGCCTCGCTTGTTGATCTCATTAAAGATGTCGGTTGCACGCCAGCGGGTGGTAATGACAATCGTGTCAACCTCATCTGTTTTGAGGGTTTCAGGATCACAAATCTCTTGTCCAGTTCCAGGAACGCAAAACCCCCATTTCGCCGGGTCCGAGTCAACGACGCGACCGTAACGTATTTTATAAGCGTTTAGAAATGCAGCACCTTTCCCAGTTCCGCCCCAAAAAGCAACGACTTCGAGGTTACGCCCTCTGAATGTATTGTTTACTAGGACACGACCCCTATCTGCGACGACTTTGAAAGTCTTGGCGACATTTGCTTCGCGAGTCAGTGGGATGCGGTACTTAGCGCCTCCGATCCAGATTGCTACTTCATCGGAATAAGCTGTCATCTCAAAATGGGTATTGTAATCAGCCCCTTCAAACATTGCTCGTAGACTTCTAGGTGTGAAGTTTGAGACATGCTCATACAGTAAATCGGACAAACGAGCCCCTTCTAAACCTTTTGTGAAATTTGGTACTTCCGCGAACACGGCTGGTGGGTGAGGGATGGCGTGCGAATGGTGTGCAATTTGTGCGACGAACTCTTGCGGTTTTTCCAAATGCTCAAGCAAATGACGTACAAGAATAATGTCTGGCTGGTACTGTTCAATATGTATCTCGGGTTTAAAATACCCTTGAATAGTTTCTAACCCATGTTTGCGACATTGTTCGGCCGCTGCTCCCGGCTCGAAAGCGACTCGCCTCCACGTATCTGGTAGAAGGGCCAGAAGACCGCCATCCCCGGCACCGACGTCGATGACTGTTGCGCCTCGTGGATAACGACACATTAGAAGCTCTGCAACCTCTTTAATATGTTCGGCCCAGTTGCCGCCTCTGTTGAACATGAGGTTGTCGCTAGTATCATAAGGTACGTCACTGTAGTCAAACGCCGAATTGAAGACATGGCCGCACCTAATGCAACGGCGGAACACCATCGGGAATCTTGGTGCATTGATTGAACGGCTCTTAGACTTTGAAAGAGTTAGCACGGAAAGAGGTTGGTCGTCCAACGAATAGAATGACTCTGTTAAGTAACTCCCGCAAGCGATACATCGCATAATTGCTCCAATACTTCATCAAGGGAAAATGGACGCCATTGTCCAAACTTCTTATATGCACAGTCGATGCCCACGTCCATTGCGCGTCGACCTGGGTAATATTCATTTAGCTCATCTTCCATTGAGCCGTGAGAGTGTCCGTAAAGGTGGTATGAGCCATGCTGACGCGCAGCCCAAGTGGCCATAGGATAGTGGCAAAGGTGAAACTTGTTGTCACCTAGTTTAGGGAATCTCATGTGCTCCATTGTTGACACATGCTGCGCGGTAGAGGCCGCATCATGGTTGCCGCGACAAAGGTGAATCGTACGTACATTGAGCCGCTGGCGAAAATGCCCGGTTCGGGACGCCTTCCATGAGAAGTCCCCCATGTGATAGAGTACGTCGTTTCGTGCGACAACCGAATTGATTCCGTCAATGAACGCCAGGTTCATTTCGTCAACGTCGCGGAAATTCTCGGCGCGTGCAGGTTGATGCCGCAGAATTGCAGTATGGTTAAAATGTGTATCTGATGTAAACCAAATCACGCTTCAATGATTTCTGTTAAAACCCATTTGTGTTGAACGTCGCCACCCCACGACTCGCCGCGTGGCATTACCTGCTCACGAATACGCACGGACTCCAACCAGTGGCATATACTTGTCTTGAGATTCAATATAGGTAACCAGAGAAAGATTTCGCGGATGCGAGTTTTATCTACTTGTGATTTGTGTACTAATTTACTTTTCCAATGCATTAGTTGTTCCTCAACACGTCAATAGTCTCGTAACCAGGATCACCGAGTACAGCGGTCATAAAACCATACTCCACCGATTCGCGAGCCGTCAAATACCAATTCGGTGAGTCGATGCCGAGTTTTGCCAGTAACCAATTGCGAATACGGCCCGCACTCCAACGGGGGAATTTCGCACTCCCTTTACATGCTTCGATGTAAATATCCAACATGATTTCAGTCTCAGCTTCCAGTTCCCTGGCTTCGGATAAAACAGTTTGAACTTCGCCTTCAAATCCCGCAGTGCCGTGGTGAATCATATACACGGCGTATGGCATCATTACCCGATAGTCAGCGGCGAGTGGCATGATGGACGACATTGATCTGGCTTCGGCATGAGCCAGCACTGTGACCACGCACGGGCTGCACTTGATTCGATCATAAATAGCCAAGCCATAAGGCCATTCGCCACCACACGTACATTGGTGAATCAAGATAGGGGCGCGACCCTCTCCCTCAAGTAGGGTCATGTTCTTGATGAAATTGTTTGCCATTCGATGATCGACCATCACGTCTTCCCATGAATCACCGACGTGACCATGTAGGAAAATTTCACGCGTCACTGGATTAACATTGAAGTTGTGAATATTTGTTAGTATCTCTGCACGCTGTGCCGGTGTTGTCATATCTGCGTCCTTGTTTGCATGTGTTTACCCCGCCATAGGTCGCCACTTATTGAACTACCAGTGGCGTTCCAGTAAAGGTCTTTGTCCTTGTCCCAATAGAAATACAAACTGTTACCTGCGAACTGCTCCCAATACTCTTCAGCTAAAAGGAACGGACCAGCATCGACACGATGCTTTGCGCGCGGATTCCTGTTATCACCGCAACGTTTATCTGGGCAAATGTGACACTGCTGATAGCCTTGCCGACACGCGGCTATTATATCATGGTCCTTGAAAGGGTGTCTTCTCATGCAAGTTTCGCCTTTAGTTCATTGTACCTCAAGACAACCCACTCATCAAGCGAATCGGTAATATGGACTGGCTGTTTGCTCTGCCACGGCATTCCGGCTCGGTCAGTGTCGAGGGCTGTGCCGTGATAAGTTATCTTGACAGAGCCAAGTTTGACACCTGTTTGAGAAAGCTGGTGACGGGTTTCGGCCCGCTGCACGATTCCAGTGATGCCCTTTCGGCATCTGCAAATGCTGCCTATCTTAATCACGTAACGCTCCCTCTAATTTGTAGTATAGTTCTTCGACCTCTAAGGGATTGAGACCCGCCTCATGTGCGGAACTTAGCAAGTTGCGAATGATCTTTGCCAGTATACGAAGCTCATTTGCTGTTAGTTCAACATTGCGGTAGTCACACATTGTCAATCTCCTTCAATATGAGCTTGTAAGGCCGAGCAACAAGGGCCAATGAAAGCAGTGACAAGGTTCTTAGGTTCAGTTATGTTGTACTCGATAGTCGCCATTTCCTCGCCAATCCGAATCACGCAGCGATGCGTGCAAGCATCTTTGACAGCGAGGCTAATCGTGGCCTCGTTACGCGCTAGGAATTGAAAGCATTGAAATAGTGATGTGTACTTTGTTGCGAGTTTTCCATTATCTTCACTCATGCTACTGTCCTCAATGCTTCAAGTAATTGTGAACATCCGTAGCCAAGAACGGCTCCAATAACAAGAAGAACAATAGCCGCCCCAACGGCTAAAATTGCTCCCCAACCCCATTTGCAAAGCTTACCCATCATAATGTACTCCTGATTGCTTGGATTAGGCCGCAGACACAAAATCCAGCTAGTGAGACGAGGATTGTTGTGAGGCTAGCGACTATAGTGTAGGTCACTCCGGTGATAAAATGTTTCCGTAGTTTTCTTTCTGGAAATTGGCTTACTTTCATTGTATTTTCCTAGATGAGAAGATTAACTATTAGACAGTAGGTGACCCGCAAGCCACCTAGAACAAAAAGGCCAATTAAACCAACTAAAGCCCAGTAAAGTCCTTCCGTAAAGAGGTCTCGTTTACGCTTCATCGTAAGCCTCTTGTAATTCACCGAGGGTCATAAGTTCAAGTCGCCGGTTGGCTTTCAGTACTTTGATTACTCGCTCGTCGGTCGGAAGGTGAACCAGGTCGACAATCGTGCAACCTTTATTCATGTCCATACCTATTCGATGAATCCGTGCCTCTGCCTGTATACGGCCTTCGGTAGAGAAATCATTCGAGTAGAACACTGACATTCTGGATTCAGTTAGTGTGAGGGCCATGCCTCCGGACAAGGGGTGGGCGACAAAGCATACTCGCGGGTGACTCTCCGTGTCGGCCCAATAATTGAGTGGCTTTTCATCCTTGATGCGATCCCCGAGATAGCTATATACGTCCCACCCCCGCCCGTCAACCCTTACCACATCCCAACCAGCTTGCTGACAAGTTTTCGTGATTCGGTCAATCGAAGCGGTGAAACCGGCAAACACAACTAAACGCCCAGTCTCTTCATTCTCTTCGAGTAACTCTTTGATTGCATCTTCTTTCGGGCACGGCACTTCTTTCGTGACCCGGACCATATGGGGTACTTGGGCGGTGCCATCGCACGTCGGACAATCGACTGTGCGTTTCTCCAAAGTCTCAACATACTCAGATTCGAGCATGTCAATCATTGTAAATGTACGGTCTTCATCTAGCGGATCGACCCAAATTCCAGTCTTACCATCTGTGCATACTGGACAATGCTCTGTGCCGTCTTCGACATCACGGTACTGGAAACCGTCGCTCAATTCACGGAGCCACGTAAGCCCAGTTATAATATTCGGTGCCGCCTTGGCCAAGGCACTGGCCACGCGAGTCACGGTAGGGGTACATTCGCACTTGATTGTGCGATAAATTTTGTCCGGTAAGTCCACGCAATCCTTCATATGTAGGACAGTTGCTAAACCTTGTAGGCGCTCGTGTAAATATGCTACTTCATTGATACTCTCCTGGAATTGGTGGTATTCTGAGTCACAGAGGACTTCTTGATGTACCATATGGTCCGCGAACTCGCCACAGACAGCACACTTGTTTGAATCATCAAGCCATGATACTCGCTGATAGAACTTGCCGTGCGGAGCTTCCTTCTCGGTGTAGATTCCCAACCGCCGCTCGAAAGACTTCGTATCACCTTCACGCAGGAATCCGGGATAAGCAATCTCACCTTGGCTCCACCAGTTAATAGGCGTCTTAGACGAAGGTGTCCCTGACATTAGAAGTACGTAGCCATCGTTACCATATGTCTCTCTGATGCCGTCAGCGAGGGCCTGGGCGGCTTGTGTCCGTTGTGCCATAGCATTCTTTAATCGGGAAGATTCATCGAAGAAAACTCCTTGCGGCGGGCAATCACCGTCAGTCCAATTCTTCATCTTGGATCGCAGAGCCTCGTAAGTCATCAACAATACGTCTACACCTGTGAGGCCCCATTTGTCGAACTCACGCTCAACGGCCCTGATACCACTCTTGGGCGCAACCCACCACCAATTCTTGACGCCCGACTGTTCCATGCATTCTATAGCGCTGAGAGTTTTTCCCGCGCCCATTTCCGCTGCGATGATCTGATAGTGATAAGTCAGCATCTTGTCTGACATTAACTTCTGGAAGCCGTACAACGGTCTGTCATAGTCGTAATTGCGAAGAGGTTGGTCGAACATCGCATAGGGATTCCCGCCCTTCATGTATTCTAACGTGAATTGATTACGGGGTGAATTAGCAACTGACCAAATCTTTCTTGATGGGTCTTCGTAGCCGTGCCACCGCGCACCTTGCATCGCTTTGATCTCGTCTTTAAGCGCAAATGGACTCTTTAGAAAGGCTATCCGGTTGCCTTCATATGCAATCGTCGCGGGCACTAGTAATTTAGTACCTTTGCGGGTAGTTGTGACGAGCTTGATTTCTACTGGTTCACTCATTGTCGATCTTTGATTTTCTGGGCAAGTTGGTTCAAGTTCGTAAGAACTTCCAAAGCTAGACATTCACCCTCTTTAAGTAAATCGCAGTCCACAGAAACTACTACATCTGGATCAGAGCACATTTCATTTACCGCTTTCAAACTGGCAACGATGCCACCGAAATAACTTATGTAAAACTGATACGAAATATTGATAGTGTCCCCATCGTTAGCTTTTAACCCTACAAGAGTTTGTATTGCATGAAAATGTTTAAGAACACTCTCACCCAATAATTTCATCTTTATGAAGCACACTTCGGTGCGCTCTGGTTCTTGTGATTCTAAGTCAGCGTTGAATTTCATTGCGGACCTTTCAGGAGGAAGGTATTGTCGTCCAGTGGTTGTTTCTTCCGGTTCTTGAAGATATGCCCCAACCCCGCCTGTACTAATTGTGTGTAAATCTTGTTGAAGATTTCTCGTATCTCCCTATCTACGTCGGCTCGGCATCCCCGGCGTACGGCGTTTCGCCAATCTTCGAGTGATCCCATAACTATCGCGAGCCTAGTGTCGCGAACCTGAGTCATAGATGTTGCAAATGGCGTGCCACTGGCTTCTAAAAGGTCAAGGAGCACGGATTCATGGGTCGCGATTAGAAAACCCACTTGGAATAGTTGTAATTGAGACTTGTTATATTCGGCTTTAGTGTACTGATCCTTAAAAGCCGCAAGGATGGCCAACGTATGAGCCGGGGGCGTAAGCTGGAGAGTGTGGGCGTCAGCCTGTGCCGAGACACTATAACCCAACCCTTTCCTCGCCAGAGGTAGAAGGGTTTCCAAGTCGAGCTTCGTCACGCTTATTAGAGCTACTCCCGACATGACAAACTCCAATTCCTAAAAGCCAGTAAACAGCAAACAAGTTCGATGAATACAATGTTCCAGAGGAAAATCTGAACGCCGTATAGTAGCCACAGAAAACTACCAGCAAAGATGCAAGCCCAACTGGCTCGGGCACTCCGGGCAGCCACGGCGTAACCACATATAATCAGGGCATTGCCAATCCACCCTAGCATCAGTCATACTCCACTTCGTCTAGGTCTGTATTTTCAAGGTTAAGTTTCTGCTTCAACTTCATCAGTAGGGCATAGTCTCTAGCAGTCGCTATGCCTTCACTGGTGAGTTGCTCACCCATCCCAAGAACTGTGTATGCTTCTGCTTCGCTTAACTTGATCTTCATTAGAAATTCCAGACTTCGATAAAACGTGCGGGCCAAGCTGCCACGTACTTGAGTATGAAAGCAGGTGACGCGCTGAAACACATCCCGAGCGCCATGGCGTCACTCAGAGCGCACAGACCGCCGCCAACGTAAACGCCAAATAAATAGTAAAGCAAGTTTTTCAATGTGTTCTCCGGTCTTCAAAGGTGTCATAGCCATCGTCGTCTATGTCGGAGATGATGCGAAATTGTGCCCGTCGCCCGGTGCGATCCGCTGAGTGAGCGCTCAAGTATTCATGCAAAGCATCCTCAGTGTCGAATAACGTGACCTTCAATCCGGGTCTTGTTACACTACAAGCCTGAGCGCACATTCCGCCTGGCCCGTCGTCAGTATAGACTAATGCTATCATACCGACACCTCACTAGGCACCAGGACTAAAGTATCGGTCAGCATTTTCTCAATGTCTGTAGCCCACCTATCTGGTAAAACGGTAGGGCGGGTAAATTTGGCGTTGCACTGCATATTTGAACACCAATAACTACCTGCGCGGGCGTCTTGCATAACAGTTTCTTCGCCGCAGCCGGGGCAAATATAAATTCCAGTCATCTGATTCCTTTGAGTAAAAGATTGGCGGGCGGGGACTTGTTATCCCCGCCCTACCAAGCTTGGATTAGCGAGCGCGCCCAGTGGCGGGCTCTTCGACTTTCTCCATGCCTTCATTCTCTTCCTTGGAGGCAGCAAACTTTTCCATTACCGCGACTACCTTATCCATAGGCGGTAGATTCGTGAAAGGCTCCGAGCATTTCACAGCTACGGGGACATGCCAACCATAATCCCCAGCCGTGGCGTAGCGGTTGCGGAGAGTCATAGGCAGTGGTCCACGCTCTGCCGTGGCCAGGAAGGCTACGACCTTGCCGGATTCGTTACGCGCTGACTTGTTGCCCATGAAATACTCATAGAACTCGCCAGTTGAGCGCTCGAATATGAGAAAAGAGGGGCCATACATACAGCCAGAATTGGGCTTACTCGCGGCATCCTTGATGCGGGCAAACTCGGGCTTGGTAGCGTCATAACAGGCAATAATGGCTTCCTTGTCATTCATATCCAGTGCCTTGGCACGAACCGCCAACGGTAGAAGGTCAATCTCAGGACCGAGATCGGTAATCTCTTCACCACCAGGTTGCGGGACTCCATACCTACCAGGGGCAATCTTCCCAGTATCAACGTACTTACCCTTGGTTACAAGCTGCAATCGCTGCAAGTAGTCGGCTCCCTTAGTAATCACGGCCAGTTCGTTGTCACCAACGAGATTCATTGCGGGTAGCTGATTGGCATTAAAAGGTACGAGGTCCAGTTTTTCATCACTCATTCTCAGTCTCCAGTTCTAGATTTGTTGATTCACGTAGTAGTTGATTTACGCAACTGTCTCAGTTTGTCTCTATTCGCTTTTCGTGTCTGTTGTCCCTCCAATATTTTACGGTGTCTGTTTAATAAGTCTTTTTGCTGTGTTGTTATACTAACAGGATCAAGATGCAAAATCCATGCCAAACAGGCATTCCATCCGTCTTTTGGCGATTTTGCATCAACTTTTGTGAGAACTTGCGGCATGGCTTCTGGATGAAAGTACTCCTTCTTAATGACTCGGAACGTTCGCAGGTAGGGGGTTGCTTCCCCAATTGATGCATAATAGTCGGCCATATTGCCATTTTTCACCGCTTCGCGGAAAGCTTTTCTCGCGATCTGGATAGTTTTACAAAATTCACGTCCTTGCAGGTAGCACGCCTGTTGCAGGAAGTCATCTTGTAGCTTGGGCGGCAAGGTGGCGAGGGCGTAAGCGTTTCGCAAAGTCATCTCGCCACGGGCCGTTGCTTTTGCGGCTTCCTTGGTGAGTTTTCGCAACGACAGTATATCTCGCATCCATGACGGGCTCTTATTTACTAGGTGACCTATTTGGGCAGCGGTGAAATCTGGGTTGGCATCTATAATTATTTCAAGCCGGGCAAGGTACTCTAACGGTTTTGTGGTTATCCCCACCGCGTTTGCTTGAACCTGGAATGTCAAGACCTCTGCATCTGTTAGTTCGCGTATAATACAAGGTAACTCGTCAACCTTCAAGCGACTGGCGATCTTGAACCGACAGTATCCATCAACGATCTCAAATACATTTCCCATTGGTCTGACTAGTAAGGAGCCAAGTACCCCAATAGAGTTGATCGAGTTATAGAGTTCCCGGTATTCGACGCTGCGCGGGTTAAGTTCGCGTAACAGGAAGCGACACTCGCGAAGCTGGTCGACGGGTATTTTACGGAAAGCGGTTCTCATACCGTTATAGTCGGCCATTTGGAGCTTTTTCTGCGCGGAAAATGAGTTTTATAGGAAAGTTTTTCTCTGGGTTGACCTTACAATCGCCATAACCGTTCAGGTCAAAGGCCGTTAACAAGAGTACCTGGAACGGAGTACCTCGGTAAGTTCAAGCAGGGTAAGGGGTTAGGAGATGGTAAATTTTACATCATTTTCCAGATATTGAGCTAAGTCTTTACAGTGGCGGAACTTGTGACGATTGAGGGAAAACAAATTAGTTACTGTACCAAGTCGGTAAAGGTTTATTTTATAAAGTAGTAATACGTTTTTCTATATGGCGATTGAGTTGGGCGAGTAACTGTACCTCTACGTCGACATTTTACGTAACTTCAAGCAGCATTTGAAGTTATAGCAATTCAACGCGAGCACTATAAAAATTGCAGTTTTCCTAAGTCCTTGCAGAGCAAGGACTTCCCGAGTTACTCTCAGTAGTTACTCCGTTACTTGCAACGGTTACTTCTCTTCGACCTGAACGGTTATAATAGTTGTAGAGGCCATCCTTTAGACAAACTTCCACACTATTATTGCTTTCCGCGCCGGAAAAGGCTGAATTGGCCTACTATAAGTAGTATGGAGACCACTATTACTGAGAACGATACCTGTTGGCACGCGACTTGCAGTTATAGTGCAGCGTGAAACAATACTTAACCTGGAGAAAAGTCATGCTACAAGGAATCTATCGCGGGACGCGTTCAAAGTTATATGGTGAAAAAGCCCTAGTGCAAGTCTACACTGACCATGTCACAGCCCAATTTGACCATTGGGAAACGGGCATGGCCTTTGGGTGGCATCGTTTCGAGTCAACAGACTTCGAGATACTGCCGAACCCATTTGCGGATGAACCCGTATGAAAACGATTGAACTAACACAAGGCAAAGTCGCATTAGTCGATGACTGCGACTATGCTTATTTGATGCAGTGGAAGTGGTATTACGGTCAAGGGTATGCTAAGCGGCGTAAAAAGAGTGCCCAGGTTTGCATGTATAAAGTCATCCTTGAGCGTATGGGCCATACACCGAGAAAACGCCTTAATGTCAGGTACAAGTTAGATTACCGCCGCGATATTCTTGTTCCGCCACTGGATTTATCGCCCGGCCCGAAAGAGATTCCATTAACCCAAGGCAAAGCAGCACTGGTTGATTTTGAGGATTATGAATATCTGATGCAGTGGAGCTGGTGCGCCTCGAACGGCTTTGCTGTCCGCAGCAAAGGGGGCAAGAATTTCCCGATGTATGTAGCCATTCTTGACCGTATGGGGTACAAGCCTAAACGGTACTTAAACCTCCAAGGAAAGTTTGATTATTGCCGAAGCAACCTTAACCCGCCACTCGATATGTCACCGGGGGAGAAGAAAATTCCCATCTCGGATGGCAGCTACGTTAGCGTCGATTTAGAAGATTATGCGTATCTTATGCAGTTTTCCTGGTCTGCTTCCGGTGGCTACCCTACTAGGAATGTTAATGGTAAAAAGTTAAAGATGCACCGGGAAATTCTTGCGCGGATGGGGTTTATTGATTTTCAAGATGGCGATCACCGTGACCGTGACCCATCTAATAATAGGCGTAAAAACCTCCGCCCCGCGACACGTCGCCAAAACATGATGAACCGCACCGCATACTTTGGATACTCTTCCGAATACAAAGGCGTCAGTTGGAACAAAGCTAGTCAGAAATGGCGAGCTTACATCAAACTGGATAGCAAGCAAAGACATTTAGGACTCCACGACAACGAAGAAGATGCCGCCCAAGCATACAACACAGCCGCCGAAGAACTATTTGGTGAATTTGCCAATCTGAATTCAATCCAAGAAATGCAAGTATAGCACAGCATGCCCGGTACAAATATAATACAAGCCGTTGACAATTTTCTTCACAGTCCGGAGGCCGCGCATCCGAATCCGGGGCTTATTGACCTCTTGTATTCCCAGCAAATCGAAACACAAATCCTTGCCTCGGCGGTTGGTGGTCAGCCCGTAGAGGATAAACGGAATACTTGGACTGATAGCAAGCAAACATGGAGCCACATACGTGTACCATATCAAGCCAACACCGTGCCCACGTTCTACGATAAAGAACTGACGTGGAGATTAGACCAACATGCAGCCCGTATCGGAATTACCGGATGGAATTGGGTCAATCGTGAATCCTATTCACTAGGCTACGATTTTGATGGAATCATTGGTCACGCCCCCGGCACTGGCATCTCAGACGACGCGTTAGCCGAAGTAAAGAGCAAGGCCATGTCACTTCCGTACGTGGATGTCGTCAAGTCCACAAGTGGCAACGGTCTCCACTTTCATGTGAGATTCGACCGAACCAACGCCCCTAAGACAGCAAACCATAATGAGCACGCTGCTCTCGCGAGAGCGGTTCTTGCAAAGATGAGCGCGGACGTCGGCTTCCAGTTTGGCAGTCACCTAGATGTTTGCGGATCGGTCCTATGGATATGGGCCGATGAAATGAATAAGGATAGTTTCGCGTGGGTGAGCAAGGCTAAAGTACCCCTATCTGCTGATGATATTCCTGCGAACTGGAAAGATCATCTGGACGTCGTTAAAGGCACAACTGCTAAGGTACGGGTGCGGGGCATCTCTGATGACGAACAAGACCCGCTCGACGATTTGACTTCCGCGCGCTCACGCGTGCCGCTTGATGATGTACATAAAGCAGTCATCGAGGAATTAGAGCAATCAGGTTATACGACTCTCTGGCTCCAGGATCATTATCTTCTGCAAACACATACTAGAGCCGTTAAAGACCTATGTGACAAGTGGGAGGTAGAAGGGCACCCAATAAAAGGCTTCTTTGATACGCTTGCCACTGGTACAGACAAGGGCAAACCTAATTGTTTCCTAATACCTAGTCCCGAAGGTTCGTTCCAAGTCTTTCGCTTTGGCAAAGGTGTAGCCGAGCATCCGCTATGGAAACAGGATGATAAGAGTTGGACAAACTGTGCGTTCAACAAACAGCCTACACTACCCGAAGCAGCATTGGCACTTGGCGGCGTAGAAGATGTCAAAGGAGGGTTCGTATTTCGCGAAGCCGAGCAAGCCAGGCAAAGTGTCGAGGCTATCGGTTCTAGCTTGACCTTGCCGGATGACAATGATTACACCGGGCGGGGCACGATGCTAAAGAAGCACAAAGATGGCCGCTTAATCGTCGAAATAGATAAAGACAAGGGCGACCGTGGTTTCTCCGACTGGCAAGAGAAGAAGGGCACTTGGGTTCGCATCTTCAATATCAATACTGACGTTGCCGGTAATGAACGAGACTACACTCAGTATGATAGCCTCGTTCGCTCGATCAAGACAGCCTCGAATGTAGATGCTGGCTGGTTTGTCAAAACGATCAGTGGTGAAGGCGTCTGGGTTCAGCACCCGCGCGAGAATGTAAAGAACGTTCTCAAAACCAAAGCCTTGGGTGGCCCCGAGGTAGATATTATCCTGGGCGAGTCGGTGCTTCGCCAATGGACGAAGGTTAATATGCCGTTTCACCCGGAGCATCCGGGAGGTCGGCAATGGAATATCGGGGCCGCTCAGTTGAAGTTCCTACCCGCCGATACCGTTTCGCCAGTGCATCCTCACTGGGATTTGGTTTTCGGGCATTGCGGAGAAGACTTGGATTCAATTGTCAAACGTCAGAAGTGGGCAAAAGACTGGGGCATCCAGACGGGGCAAGAATACCTCGTCGCGTGGCTTGCGTGCCTCATTCGAGAACCTTTCGAGCCGTTGCCTTATCTCTTTATGTATGGACCGCAAGAATCTGGGAAGTCGATCTTCCACGAAGCGATTAGTATTTTGACAACTGGAGGCGTTGTCAAGGCTGATAGGGCATTGACTAACCAAGGTGATTTCAATGGTGAATTAGCCAACGCCGTCTTAGGAGTCGTTGACGAAGTCAACATCGCGCAGCGTGGCCCAGCTGTCTACAACAAGATCAAAGAGTGGACAACAAGCCAGTTCATTAGCATCCACGCGAAAGGGTTGCAAGTCTACCAGCAGCGAAACTGTCTACACTTTATCCAAACAGCCAACGAGAAGGATGCTTGCCCGATTTTTCCTGGTGACACACGAATTACAATGATGCATGTCGCTTCACTGGAAAGGGAAATCCCTAAATATACCTTACTACAAAAGTTAGAAGAAGAAGCACCACATTTCATGGCAACTCTTATGGGTTTGTCACTTCCGGAATCAAATTCAAGATTGCGGATACCAGTTGTTGACACCCTTGGCAAGACGACTGCCCAAGCGACCAATCAAGACCCACTACAAGCTTTTCTTCAAGATGGCTGCTACCTTAACCCAGGCTCACTCGTGCTGGTCAAAGATTTTGTTGATCGGTTCCGCGACGGCCTAACGGACTATGAGAAAATAACCTGGACAAAGCCTAAGATACTCCAGAACATGCCTAAAGAGTGTCCAATGGGAAAAGGCACCGCTAACAAACGTTACTTTGGCAACATCACCCTTAACCCCCCTGAAAATCGTGACCAACCCCCGCTCTTCCTGAGCGACGGTCGCTTGAAAGTACGAAAATAAACTATGCTAACAATTGATATCTGTCGGTCTGTTGATAAGTGTGGGTCGGTCGTTACAGCCGAAGTAATTCACACTCTTGAGCGACCTAACATCCCCGCTGATATTGCTGAACTTATGGAATTAATTGACGGGGAATTCTATGTAATCTCAAACGATGGAGACGATGAATGTTCATTCTAGGGTTAGGCCATTATTCACGGACAGGGAAAGACACACTCGCCAACTATACGGCTCGCATACTACATGACCGTGGCTTTCGTGTCTTGAAGAGACCTTTAGCATGGAAGCTGAAACAGATCACCTATGAACTGTATGCATGGGCCGGGATGAAATCACCCGAACATTACGAAACATTAGAAGGAGCCAAGGACCGGGACATTGTTTTACCTGATTTAGGTATGACTCCCGTAGAAGTCTGGGTAGCGTTCGGCACCAAAGCTGTTAGAGACAATGTCTATGACAGGACTTGGCTCGACTACCTGTTAAATACAGATCATAAGGTGGATGGCACCTCGACTGACGTACTTATAATCCCAGATGTCAGATTCAAGAATGAAGCTGACGCAATTTTATATGCAGGGGGCACACTAATCAAAGTCATTCGCCCCGGCTACGAACCACGAGATACCGTCGCT
>Ga0075116_10000656_pt1 | contig 15958 bp, 36 predicted proteins | sample AntAceMetag02UKC_FD_69786 | JGI IMG/M metagenome (GOLD analysis project Ga0075116, IMG submission 69786) | Saline lake microbial communities from Ace Lake, Antarctica- Antarctic Ace Lake Metagenome 02UKC | ecosystem: Environmental > Aquatic > Non-marine Saline and Alkaline > Saline | place...
TGAGGAAACAAATGTATCCCCATTCAGACCGGATATACTAAGAATAGATGGCTCAATGATTACTTCTGACGTATCAAAAGCAGATGCCGTTGACAACAGAAATACCGATGATAGAAGAAGTATAAATGACATTACACCGGAAATAATATATTTCAAAATTATTTCCCCCTATTCATCTTTTTCATCAATATTTCTCAATTTTTTAAGATGAATATCTCCATCTTCTCCAACGCCAGTTGTTACAAGAACGCAACTGGTCTTTACCATTTTTCCTCCAAGAAGGTCTTTGCACACACGAGCATCTGTCCCTTCCTCCAATGTTATAATATCCTGTCTACCAACCTTATCTTTGTTCCTACGTGACATTACTATCTCTCCTGCGATTTATAATCGCTTTTCTATTTAAATAACTTCCCACACATGGTACTTGTGGGATTCTACTTATATGATTCTAAAGGCTTAACAAATCTGAAATAATTTTTTTGCAAAGGTTGCAGATACTTTTTTTCTACCAATCTATTGATATAATAATCTACTTTTCCTTGGGATTTAAACCAGGCCAAATATTCCAAGATGTACCCATAGATTTCTTCTCTGCTCACCATCCCGCTTCTCTGCGCCATTCGCATGATGTGATATTCAAACGGGTCAAACCCTCTTTTATAATCAACTAGATGATAATTCGTGGGTATTTCAAAACCAACTTTTAACTTTCCATAATGAAACAACAGAAGATATGGCCCCTTGTTTTCTTTTTTTGAACCTTCATCAGTTGTACCATCATTCATCCAGGCGATGAGTTTTTCAATTCTTTCAATTGACTCTTCAGAATCGGGAAACACCCTCTCTTCTTTTAATAAGGAACGGACGATATCCTCAAAAGAAGTAATACCCCCACGTTTAACAATTTTATAAACTATTTGTACAAATGGATTGACTGCCGCAGTAAGCATATCGGAAGGCAAATCCTTCATCTGAACTTCCTCACCGGCCCGTGTCACAATCCATTCTTTTCTATAATACCTTGGATCTGGTTTTGGATCGTACATCTCCTCAGTTTCACGGTTCCATTCGATATATCTCTTCCGTATTCCATTGATATATTCCACGATAACTGCATTCTCAGGAGTGCTATGTTCAATTGCTTCATCCAGGGAATACCCAAAACGATTTGTTTTAATGTATTCGGCCATAAAGTCCCCGCTTCCAATTATTTAAAGAAAATTCTTCATCTAGCTCCCAGGATTCCTGAACCTCAATAACTTGTGTATTCTGCATTTGCCGTATCTTATCATAAATGTCTTTCTCCAATCGCCCCTCCTCAGTCAATACTTGTTCCGTAATTGTTGTTGGTTTCTTTTTCCATAATAGAAAAACAAATGCCCAGTTACTATGCTGGCCAGCTGGTTTATCATGCATCCTCAGAACAGGTGTTGGATCATAACCAACATCCTTTGAAAAACCTTTAAACCAGGACATCTCCACACAACCAAGATTAGCATCAACATCGATTTCATTTATGTTTATTATCCCTTTAGCTTTCAATTTATCAATGATATTCAATCTCACCCTTTTACAAAATGGGCAGACCACTTCGAAATAGAAGTCTAGTTCAAATTTCTGTTGACGATTTGCCCCCACATCAAACATTGATATCACACAAATTTTTTTACCGATTGACCGCCATTTAATAGATGTTTAAAGGCGGCATAGGCATCGATAGATGCTCTTCTACCATAGTATCGTCTGTATTGGTCAAGAATGGTTCTGTTTGCCAGTACTGTCCGCATACGCCTTTTTAAATAATCCCCAAGTTCATCTTTATTATTTGCTACAAGAGAATATAATGCTCTGAATACAACATTTTTAAACGCAGATAATTTAGTAAAATCTTTTAGATCTGTGCTGTTGAATATCTCACATAAGATTAGAAAATTATCCTTAATTTCTGGTACATCTTTTTCTTTAAGTGTCTTCATATATTTTACAAAATCATACATCGTTCTTTTTTCCCCACCTTTATAGGGTTTTTCAAAAGAACCAATATGGGCATTGATCAAATCCCGCATCTTTAGTTTACTGAGACTTCCATAGACGCTACATGGTATCTCTTCGCATAATGTATTAAAAATTTTAATCTCATCTTTGTAACTATTGATGAAGTCATCGGTTGACTGTTTCACTGGAATATTCCATTTCCGATATACTTTTCTTTCCTCATCCGGGGTCAGATTTTTGTATGTTGCCATCCAAATTTTTATTTTTTCTTCAGGAAATGCTTCAAAATAAAGTTTCATTGTTTCTATTCGGTGGTGGCCATCGACTATTCGCAAGGCTGTCCCACTTTTTGAATTTGCAACTAGATTACTATCAAAATGTTCGCCAGCTTTCAGTTGAGACAATAAATTAGAAACCTGTGACTTCCTTAATTTCCGTGGATTCGCAATTGCCAGAGATTCAACTGATTTTTTTGTGAAGGTTACTTCCTCCATCACATAATTATTTTGCATCATTTATTTATTCCCCAATTTTTTCTTATTTTTACCTATGTAGAAATTTATCAATATAATATGGGATACCACCCCTCATTCCAGGTGTGCAATCTAAAAGTTGGGCCGTAGTTGTATCCTCTACAAAACTAAGTAGCGAAGGAATATCATATTTTGCCCCCCCTTTTTTATATTGAATTGTTATAAGATATTTACCCGTTTTTATCAAATCATTATGTCCAAAATCGCTCGCCTTTTTCCCTTTAAGTTTTACTCTATCAAAATTATATACTTTTGACATTTTTTCCAATCCCCCTTTTTTCAATTTTAATTTTATACCTTTACATATTTCATGGATTCTTCCATTGACCTTTCCATGTCTCCAATTATGCTGTTTTTATTTTCACCAAATTCTTCAGCTATCATCATTCTTGCTGTTTGAATCTCCGCTATTGACTCAGGAGTTGCTTCTTTACCGTCACGTATCTCCAATGACACCTCATATGCCTGTTTTATTTTATTTATAATATCATCACTTACCATTTTCTCGCCTCTTTTTTCTAAATAACATCCTTTTTTATCCCGTTCTGAATACTGACATTCTCCATCTTCCCACATCCTACATTCAGTATAGCCACATGGCTCACCCCACTTCTTTGCTTTCTTTCGTACAAAACCTCCACGGGATTTCAGGTTCTGCTTCCATTTTTTTTGTTTTTCTTCCCGTTGAATCCTTTTTCGTTTTACCCGGGATAATTCATCTTTATTTGTTTTTTGCCGTTCTAATTCCAGGATCCTTTCTTTAGAAATTTTTCGACCCATCTCTATTTTTTCTCCTTTAGTTTCTTTGAATAATATTTTAATCGTTCCCGGCCCCGGTTGTTTATAGTGTAGATATAGATACAATCGTTTTCATCGGGTTTTTCCCGTTTTTGTTTAGAGATACAATTGTAACGAACCAATTTATTGACTATCCCCCGTATTCTTTGGCCTGTCAAATTCCTCCGATAGAATTCCTGTTTTACGGCTCTTTTTACATCTATAAAAGAATATTCGTGACCATCTAATAAAGTCAATAAGAATATCCTCAATGGATAATCTTCATAATCCTCAAACTTTTCATCCTTCATCTTCTGTTTCTGGCTCATCCATCAACCTCTCCTTTGCTTTTCGCTCCATTTCTTTTAAATCCATACCCTGTTCCTTCGCCATTTTATTTAATGATTTGTTTTCAGCACCCGGCTCATCATCATCCCCTTTTTGAACATCTTTTTTAAGTATTTCAGGTTTCTTTGGGAGATAATGCTTATCCTGCACATCAACCGACGGGGCTTTTACTACCCCCTTCAGATCCTCCATTCCTTCGATTGATTCAATTGTTGGCTGTGGTTTCTCCTCCACAACAGGCATAAATAACACAGAAAAATGATTGAATAATCCTTCAAAAGATGTCCTAAATGTTTTCACAGTGTTTGTTGAAATCGTGACTTCTTTTGCCTGGGGTAAAATCACCAGACAGGCATTAATAGATGTCAGTATCTCAAGTATTAGAGGTAATCGTTCTTTATCCATCTTTAAAAATAAAGAATCCATCTCCTTCATTTCAAGAAGGTCGTTTCGCATAAGTTCAAGTACCTTACTATTGGATTCATAAAATTCCCCGCCTCCTGCTAAATTAAATTCAGAATAATCATCCATCAGATCGGCGGAAAGTTGTTTTAGCTTACCAAGTATAACTTTCTCAGTATACGCCTCCGCCGGATCGATATTACCACGCAATTGTCTATTCAATTCAAGAAGATACTCATGAATTCGCCTTCTATACATATTTGATTTTCTAAACTTTCTAAGAAGATTTCTTATTTTAAAAAAAATTGGAAAGAATTCGTCGCAAGCAATGCCACGAGTATTATAATACATTACAATATTTTTTTCTACTGATTTTAAATGGCGCAATGCAGACTGTGGATTGTTACAAGCTATTGACTCATACATATTTTCTATATCTGATTTTAAATCAGTTCTTGTTGTAATCCTTATCCCGGTCATACTTTTGTTCCCTTTAAATCAGAAAGTGTAGTCTCTATTTTTTCCAACCGGTTGTTAAATACCTCGAAATTACTATCTTCTGACTCAGTTATCGTATCCGGTAATGTATCCAATAATTTTTCATCGACCTCCTTTTTATTCTCAATTGCATGGAGCACCCTATCGTTATTGGACATTCCACGTACCGTCCCTTTTTCCTGGGCATTTGCAAGCAATTCATCCATAGTAGCTTCAAATTCTAAATTCTTCGCACGCAAGTTCTGATTCGTCGCTTCAAGAGTTCCAATTCGTCCCTGCAAATTACTGTTTTCTCTTGTTAATCTATTAAGAGTTTCACTATTTGATTTAAACCTGCTTTTTGAATTCATTGCTTCACGCTTAAAATGTTCAGCATCAATAAATGACTGCTCTTTTTCCTGTTGAATCCTATGAACTCTATTCTCCGCTGCACTCAATTCATCTTTCATTATATGCACATGACTCAAAAGGTGCATATTCGGAACGAATTGAAAGTTACCTTCATCATCCGATAAATCAAATGTCTTTCGCTCCATAACAAGTACAAAATCATCCTCATGAACGATAACCTCATCCAAATCCCCTGATTTTTTATTATATCTATGGAGACATGTTTCAAAAATCCTATCTTCATCTGGAAGCTTTTCATCATTTATGAATCGATATCCTTTAATCCATCGTTTCCGTTTCCCGGTTGCCTCATCCGGCAATTTCTTATCCGATGTAATATAGCCGAGACATCTGAACCCATGAGCTGTAAAAAGTTCTTTACAACCGTATTCTGCAAGAATGTTCCGACATCTCTCTATCTCTAAAATGGCTTTTGTAATAGTCGCCTCTTTCCCCATTGTTGTACTCTCCTCAGTTACAAATTAATTTACTTTATTGGTTGCGACATCGATGCGTATATCTTCTCAAATGCTTCCGGCCCAATTTTTAGGTTATCTATAGTTACAGGGAGAAAATAAGCGTATGGTTGTCCATCTTTATGCTTATTGTGAAAAAATGCCAAAGTATCTCCAACGTTAGCATCTAAAGAAGCCATAAGTTTCGGCGGCAAACAGATTCTATTTTTAGAACCTATTCTTGCAAGCATTAATTCACCTTCGTGAATTTCCTCAGTTTTCTCTTCTTTTTCCATCTCTCCAATACACCTTCAGGGATTCCCCACCAATCCCAAACATAAATAAAATAATAGATATAAATAACTTTCCCACTTTTCCCGAATTACAAAATTGAGTGGTAATTGTACAACAAATATTATATAGTTTGAACCATATAATTATTAAGGAGAAGCATGGATTTTGCTCAGAGTAAGTTGTTTTTTTATCACCACATATTATCACATGCATCCTAACAGTTGCAAACTGAGTTTTTGCCATGCTTCTCAGATCTCAAAATCTAATAACACACCAGTTCACTTCACCCCGCAAGTTTTATATATTGCAATTAATATATAATGTTTTGATATTATGGATATACAAGTAATATGCATAGTGCCGGTAACTTTTAAAACTTGACTATTTCACCTTTGAGAAAGCACAATACACTGTGCAGAAATTATTCCAAGAGAAAAAACAAGCTGATCCAGTTGATGAACCAGAAACAAAATAAATTTCTCATCCCACATTTCCCAAAAATTTTATAACATTGAGTGTTGTTTCACTATTTCATGGAGTACAACGAAGTCTATGGCAACAAGATCAAAAACATGATTATCTGCCTCACATCGAACTGTAGTTTAAAATGCAAACACTGTTATGAAAACAGACCTGCAAAACCAAAGGAATTATCTCTTGACGACATTCAATGGATACATGATACTTTTGATATCAAAAATGTTAATCTTATGGGGGGGGAACCATTTCTTTATCCTCATTTAGAAGAAGCAATCATGATGTTTAAAAAGGTAACGATTACTACAAATGGTCTTTTCCTTGCAAGCGACAGTGAAAAAGCAAAAGGTTTTTTAGAATTATTTAAAAAAAAGCAAGAACAAAAAGCTGATGGATCTGTCAAAAAGAATTTGTCAGTACAACTCAGTATCGAAGCTGGACCTGAAGAAACAGATTCGATACGTGGTCCTGGTGTCTGGAAACAAGTACTCAAAACTGCAAAACTACTAAAAGAAAATGATGTCGAATGCTATTTCAGATGTAGTTATCATTCTGGCAATCTCAAAATCATTCCAGAACTAATAGATTATATTTCTCAGCCAATGGGCATACCATTAGTTTTATTTCCAAGGATTGATCTTGAACCATTAGACATACGGGAACAGGTATGGCTTTTCAACCGTATTATTGATAAAAACAAAGAATTTGATGGGCGCAATCTCATCGCTCAGCCTCATTTCATGCAGTTCCTTGGAAAAGAAGAGGGGCGTTGTGAAGCCGGCTCTGAACGCCTCTGCATAAACTACAATGGGGATATCACCCCTTGCCATCTTGACACAGAATATATTCTTGGACAAATTGGAATGAAAATTGAAACACTCGACAATACTAGACGGTTATTTCTTTCATCTTCAAAGAAAGTCCAGGATGCTTGCCAGTTCTGTAAAAATGCTGATGTATGCCGTAGTAGCTGCTACGTCGCAAATTCTTATTTTGGATGTCCCAAGACACAATCATACGATATCAATAATTTTGCTTCTGAAAGAAATATAGAAGTATCAACTTTGACACATCAGATATCCAGGATGGGCAATCTGATTAAAGATAGTTTGATATGCTGAAGGAGAACAATATGACTAAATCATATGAAAGAATCAAGAATTTTAGTACTACTATTGCAGTAGAAAAAACCATTGCTGAAATAGAACGTATGCTGTCAAAATATGGCGTTACCAAGATCATGAAGGAATTCGATGAGTTTGGCAATACAAGTAAACTTTTTTTTGCAGTGCTAACGGAACACGGGGAGATGCCGGTGAAACTACCCCTTAATATAGATAAAGTCCTCGAGGTATTCAAGATCCAAGTATCAGATGGTAAGCTCCCCCAAAAGTTTTGGAGTGGTGAATGGGCTGTCGAACAAGCCCATAGAGTTGGCTGGCGCATCATCAAAGATTGGCTTGATGCACAGCTTACCATACTTCAAATAGGTATGGTGAAGGTCCAAGAGATATTCTTACCCTATGCTTATGATGCAAGGTCGGGTCAGACTTTGTTCCAGAAAATGGAAAAGAAAGGATTTGCTGGTTATATCGAAGGCAAAGAAAGTGACATCCAAACAATAAAGAAGGTTGAAAAAACAACCTGATAGCGAACCGTTATTACAACCGGAAAGGGAAAACTGAGTCATTCTTCATAAATCTTTCTACGGATGCTTTCCACATCATCGTTTTCGATAATAACTTCTTGCCCAGTGATTCTATCATTAATTTGCAGGAATGGTACAGTTTCCCGGTCCAGAGTATCAAGAATCTCCTGAGTCACTTTCCTTTCTTCGTAATCAATACCAAGTCCATCAAGTTTATCTCTTAGTTCTGGACAATGCGGACAGCCGTCTTGACTATAAAAAATCGCTTTACAGGAACCATTTTGTATACATTCATCAATTGAAGACATAAAAAGGAAAAAGAGTTGAAGATAATAAAGCTAACTATTTAGAGTTGCACACTTTAGCTGCTTCGATAAATGCTTTCTGATGGAATTTCCTTGGCGACAATTTTTTGTTTTGTGGTTTCTTGATAAGTTTCTTTCTCTGTGCAGGGATCTCTGTTTTCATGCATCTATCTTTCTTCAAGAGTTTTGGAGAGCGTTGTTTCATTGATTTTTTTCTTTTAGCCATCGATTTTCCATCCAGTAAATAATAAAAGAAATAAAATTATCTGAATAATACCTGATTATCCTAGGATCTTGCGTCCGGCTGGTCTTTTGGCAACTGGGCCTTTTCCACCCGGCATTTTTGCTGCTCGTTTCCGGGCCATTCTCATCGCAGGACCACGTTTGCTTTTTTTGGTCCCACGCCCTTTTGATTTCTTTGCAGACTTTAGTGGTTTCAAGTTACAAGATACGTGTCTTTTGCTTGTTTTTTTACAGGTATAAGTTCCGCCATACATTTTTTTGTCCATTTCTCAACACCTTTCTTAAATATTATATCCGATTTCTAAGGTAGATAATATTAAAGAAGCTTATAAATATTGGCTGGGGTAAGTGCCAAAAGTGGGAAGGAAAAAGAGGTTTTATCTAAGATATTATTGATGTTTCAGTTTTTGCACATGTCTTCGCATCAACCGGATCGAAAATCTGATTTTATTTGAATTGAAAAACAATGATTTTTTGCTATGACTATGGAAGCCGCAGATACACCGCCATTTCCCAGTTCGCCTCACCAGTAGTCCTTGCTTGAGTTCCTTGTCCATCAATCTACGTTCAAAAGTTGAATGTCTACTATTTGAAATTGTGTCTCCACTCCCCATGATATCTACCATTTGAATATATCGTTGTGATGGCAACATTTTTCAAAAATAATCATATCTTCTGATTTTACATATCTAAAAATTAGGACAAAATGGGTACCAATATGCACTTCCTTGAAATCCTGATAGGGGACACGCAAGTTCTTGTAATGGTCAGGATCATCGCAGTTTCCAACTTCATTCATCTTCTTTTTTAATATAAGATATCTATTGCGGTCTTTCTTGAAAAGGATGCCTAGTTGTTTTTTTAATCTTCCATCTATTTTAACTGTTCTCATCAAAAAACTCCGAAGATATTACTATTATTGACTTTCTATAGCATTAAACATCTCGTCAACAGAAGAATGTTTATCGTATTTCGCAGTATCTAAATGTTTTTTGAATTCTTTTACAAATTCAGGTTGTAATTCAGGTTGTAATAGTTTATCGCCATAATCTTTTGTTATAAAGTCAATTGCTTCAGATTTGTTTTTCAACGAATGCATTGCTTTAATGATATTCAATATCTTATTTGAACATTCATTGATGTTAATCATAGCTTGAACCATATCTATCAAATATACTATGTGTATATAAAGTATATATAGTTTTCTATTTATGGATGCTATAAGATAGAATCAATCAACGTGGTCTTACAAGTAGATATCCTTCGTCACCATCATCTTTTGTTTCTTCCCCTCTGGCACAATTTACAGTTGTTTTCTTCCGTATCTGGAAACGGTTGGTGAATTGAATAAGGTCGAAACCAATGACATCCTCCCCTGATTAAAATCAGGGGCTTCCAAACGACATTTACATGGTTAATGTGACTGTCGTTGGTGGTTCTTTGCTTCATCGACTCCACTTGCGTTATACTTAGTGCATAACGTAGAGGTGGAATCTCCACAAGCGTAAATTCGGACTTGTCCAGCCCTATCATTTTTTAGAATATTACTTGGTTTTCTATTGATAGAAGCGTTAAGGTCTCTATCAAGTTTCAGTCCACAAATTGGACAGCTGTGTATTCGTTCATTTAATTGTTTCTTGATATATGCACTACAACTACTGCATTGTTGTGTTGATGGTGCAAATGGATCACCAACAATAAACATGCCACCAGCACTCACAGCCTTGTAACATGTCTTCTGTAGAAATCCCCCCCATCCAGCATCAGCAATATGCTTTGCAAGATGATGGTTTTTAAGCATCCCATTAATATTTAGTCCTTCAACTCCTATCTGACCATATGTATCGGCAATGTATCTACTTGCCTTATGCTGAAAATCATGTCGTCTATCTGCTACCTTTTCATGTTCAATGGCAAGTAATAATTTATTCTTGTACTGATTATGGCTCCCTTTTTTCTTTCTACTTAATCTTCGTTGCAATCGTTTCATTCTTTTTTCTTTCTGTTTTAGAAATCGCTTATTTTTTATGATTGTATCATCTGATAAATGAGCGAACTTGGTTAACCCCATATCAATGCCAACTTCTTTATTCTTATATGGATGCTTTGGATTTTTCTGTTCAATTATACAACTAAAACAAACATGCCATTTGTCATTCTTTATTTTTACAGTCATCGTCTTAACTTTTCCTTTGGGCATTCTATTCAATACAATAGGCACGTCACCAATATTACTAATGTATAATTTTTTATCAGAAACAAAATGAAAACCCGACTGTGGATATGTGATGCTTTTGTAGTTTACAGGTTTCTTAAATCTTGGATATCCAACTTTTATTCGTTTTCCTGCCTTCTTTTCTTTTACCCGTCTAAAAAAGTTTTCAAATGCATTGGACAATCTGTCACTGACATTTTGTAGAACCTGAGAATGTATTTCCCTCCACTTTGGATTATCGGCCTTCAACTCTACTATAATATTATTCAAATCAGTTTTTGTTAAATTTTGATTTATTTCCATCCATCTTTCTTGCTTTATATCCAAGAGATTGTTATACATATCACAAGCAAGGTCAAGTTGATGATGCAAAATACGTTGCTGATTTTTAAAAGGATAGATGCGATAGTTATACATTTTGATTATTGTCACATTAACCATACACATTTATATGGTGCATCTTATTATATATAGTTTGTGATTCAAAAGGCAATTCATCCACTGGTTGAAATCAGTGGCATTCTTGCTATAGATTTATAAATCCCCTTTTTGCAACAGTGCAGGGTCTATTGGTTCTGGTTCGTCCATTATCTACACCCATGACACCCGGAGCATTGAAGACAAAAACGGTCCCCGTTAAACTTTTCAATTATCTGCATCGGAAAGTTCATTCCCAATTGTTTCTCAAATAATGGTTTCCGATATTTTTTCATTCCTTCTCCAATCGCAATTTAGTTCCATGCATCTGCCAATAAGAAATCATCATTCGTTTGAGCATAACTTCCTTTTTATGGGCTGGAGCAGGATACCAAACCCCATTCATAAAATCTGACCAGAGTTCATTGCTTCTCCTTGATTTTTCAAGAACATCTGGATTGGGGTAACATTTGCCGTTGGCATATACTCCACCACGTTTTTCACATGTTCCAGCATCTGTTCTAATTCCAACAGTTGACATTATTTTCCCCCGTAAGTATAATAATATAGCCATGTTCCTGGCTGCTGTGCATTCCATTTATTCAGTTCTTTCATGAATTCCAGTTCACTATTCGTCTGAAACGTCTCATCCCCTTTTTTACCTGTTGGCAGATGAATCCACTTATACTTACATGAATACAGCTTTTCACTGTTACCCACATTTGTTGTACAGATGTTTGCAAGCTCATCGAATATTTTTGGCATCTATTTTCTCACCTTTTACATCTTTATTATTTTTCCTTTGTGTATCTTTCCTTTATTTATTTTATCCCCTTTCTTTACTGCTTGTTTTTTAGAACAACTTAAAAATGTCATTTCGTTTTGTAATCTTCCATGAAGCAACCAATATCCTGTTTTTAAACGGCCTGCGTTGCTCCTTGGATGTTTAAGACATTCCTTAGTTTTTTTATTTACCCCGTATTCGCATTTTTTAACCAGTTTCACTTCACCCCCTTACACCAACGGTTTTAAATGGAATCTTATATTTATTTTTTTTACCATACTTGAAAGACATAGCAGTCTGCTTACTAAGTGTATATAACGTGTTTTTTTCTTTAGGATTAATATACGTATATTGAATGCCGCATTTCCGTCCATCACACCACTTATATTGAGTGATATACCCACCGTTTTCACCGAACATTTTTTCAATTATCGATTTTTTATTCGTCATTCTAACCATAATTACTTCACCCACATTTTTTCAACTTCAACTGCCCCAGCTAATTGTTCCTGGGCATACTCTTCATCTCTTAGTTTTAACAAATATTGAAATTCACCAACATGAGTTTTTTCTTCTTTTGAGATATCGAGCAGCATCTTTCGAATCTTTTTATCTGAAGTGGATCCAGCCATTGTTTCATAGAGATTAACAGCATCAAGCTCCGCCATCATGCCAGTACGAAGAAATATTTTATTGCAAGTGTCTTCGTCAAGATATCCGTGAAGACATGCTTGGATTGAATCAAAGAAGTTCATTTCATCATCTTTTTGGCCTAATAGTTTCTGTTTTTTCTTCAATAAATGTTGTTACATTGATTAAGTCTGAATTTTTATTTTTATAGGTAATAGTTGTTCTAACATTTCCAAAATCTATCTTCAATAATTCAATATTTGAATGATGATAGATTCTAGGAATGCATTCATTTCCTATTTTTCTGGTGCCCTTTGGACAAACTAATACATCTTTCATTTTATCCCTTTTGATGTTTCTATTTTATACCCAGCCCTTCATTAATTTTACGTTCCCACGTTTTATTTTGTTGCTTCCCGATGGACCTTTATTTGTAAAAATTAATCCCGCACTTATTCGTTCATCTTGTGTCATTCCAGCAGATTCCATTTTTTTAACCAGTTTCAGCCAGTCGGATTCATTGACCACTACTTTTTGTGGTTCAAGATTCTGATGTCCATCCCAGCCAAGGTCAGCATAAAAGTTCATAATTTTGTTGACAGGATGCTTTCCCCGGATCTCTGGTAATTTTTTATATACTATTCCTTTCTGAGTGATACATTTGCTCTTAACTAGCATCTGACCTTTTTTACATGTTTTTGCATCTTTCATTCTATCCGCCAATCCATTCCTAATTCTTTATCTTCTTTTTCTGCTATTTTTGAAAGTTTTTCACTTAACTGACCATAATCTCCTTCAACTGTATTTATGATTATCTGAAGCGATTGTTTATGAGAACTGCTCTTTCGTGCTTCATCATACCACATTTGTTCCAGCACGTCTAAATCATTTTTTTTAACTGTCCCTAATTTCTGGTATGATTTTGTGTCTTCTACCCGGACATTATCCCTTTTTTGCTTTTTAACGCATCTACCGTTTACTTTCTCAGTCCCCCTTGGGCAAGCTCTGGCATCTTTCATGTTATTCCCATCCTTCAGGATTATCGGATATCCATTTCTTTGCTGCTTCTTCAAGCTTCCTTCCTTTTCTATGCCATGAAATTGATTCGCTATCTCCGGCAGTATTATCCCCAACCCATAGTTCTAGCATTCTTCTATCTTCATCCTCTGATCCTTCAAGAATGAAATCTCTTTTCCCCTTTGTATAATGTGACCAGGAATATCCTTCCATACCAGGAACACGATACCAACCATCTGGTACTGCCCCCATGCCTCGAACTTCATCGATATGTTTAATTGTGCATTGTCTTCTTCTTGAGTCGTAATCGCCATTTATTTTTGCACAGATTTTAGCGTCCATGTTATCTTCCCCTGTTATCTTTTACTTTTTCGCCATTTAATGTGATAATTATAAACACGTTTGCCATCACATTCATCAATATGAGAAAAACCGCCTCGTTTTATGTCAGTAATAACTTTTCCACTTGTACCTTCATGAAACCAGTACCTTGCCTCTTTTTGATTGATTGCTTTTATTACTGCCATATTATTTCCTCTTTTAATCGGTTACATGGAAACCATGTTCTCTTGCATGTTTTCGTAATTCACTCCAACTCTTATGTGGTTTCCATCCATGTACAGTTACAAAAACAGCAGAATCTCTTGCTAAATCAGCAAAACCAATTGTTCTTGCAGAAACTTTGTAATCAAAACCTTTTGAATCTAACCATTCCTTCGTCAACTTTCTTGCATGATGTGTAGTAATTCCACATTTACCTGTTTTATCAGAGTGGTATCCCTTCTTACATACGTTTGCATCCATTATTTCTTCAACTCCTTTTCAGGAAGACAAGTAATGACTCCCGAATCAACATAACATGCAAGTAGATTCCCTTTTCCGAATTCATTAGCAATTATTGCTCTTGGAGATACTGAAACATTTTGGATGTTTTTCAAAAATAAATCCGTACCTGTTAATTCTTCATTTTTTCCTTTATATGGTTTAAGAATACATTTCAGTCGTATACCATTTATCTTTTCACATCGTATGTGATCAATATTTTTATAACCAGTTCCCCAACCCGTAGGTGTTTTTTTCATTTTTTCAAGAGGCATTTTAATCCTTCTCCCAATTTCTTGGAACTTTTTCCATTAATCTATTAGAACCATAACCATGTAATGCGGTGATCCTCCAGGAACCAATATGCGGTGTAAACTTTTTACCACCATGTATTTTATCAAACATCTTCAGTTTTGCCTGTATTGAACATTGAATCGGCTTTGTTGCATCTAAAACAACTTTTCCTTTTTCATCTCTGACAATAAATTGGTTAAATGGATTTCTCAAAGGCGGATGACTGCAATGAATCAGGGATGCCTCTTCTAAAAAAGCAAAATGATAACTACTGCCACCGCCACCTGTAACAACAACGGGTTCATTTTTGAGTTTTAACAGTTCATCTCTTAACTTTTCTGCATCCTTCTTTTTGAAATCAACAAACATATCTGTCTGCGGAGGGATTGGCACTATTTTCCCGACTTTTTCATCGATTTGTGTTCTGTTCCATCCAAAGAGAACATCATAATCTCCACCATATTCTTTTTGCAATTCCCTTTTTGCCGTTTTTTGGCAAGCTTGAAGTTTTTTCCCAGATAGATTATGGCAGCTCTTTTTCATCCCAACGCCCCTTTCACATCGCCAATAAAAGTCACAATTCCGATATCTGCCCGAATAGTCATAATATCTCCCCGTTCACTTAATAATTGCACCCTATTCGGAGTGGTCTTTCCCGAAATAGATTTAAGATTATATATCTCAACTTCACCCCGCCCCACTGTTGCTTTGGCAAATGGTTTCGACCCTTCCGACACGCCAGTCCCCATTGAAAGATAAATAGTCTGATCATTTTTTGAAAAATCACAATCGATATGGCCAAGCCTATGGCTGATTTTACCTTTATGCCCGGCACATATTTGCATGAACTCTTTTTCTAATTTATCTTGGGTTGACATTTTATCCTTCCTTAGACAGTATCTTATTTATTATGTACTTCTTTCTTCCACTCTGGCCATCTAGCACCAGGATCCTCATCTACATTATCGTGATCTCTGATTTCATAATTCCATCCAACTGGGAGATTAAGTATGTCCATATCATCCCGCCTCTTGCATAGACTGTTACTGTTTTTGGTTTTACACAGCTTCCAGTTCCTCCCCTAAAATATCCTACTGGACATGTTCTAGCATCTTTCATTATCTGTTCTCCTTTCCCGAACCACCTTCAAATGTAGCGATATATTGATAAATTGAATGACCGCTCCCCGTTTCAATCGCCATTTTTCTAGCTTTTTCCTTTGCCACATCTAAAATTGAAGACCAGTCCTTCATTTTATCATTTGAGATTATTACAAAATCATCATCAGATAGTGTTTTACATCTACCTTTTACCAGCACCTGACCTTTTTTACATGCTCTAGCATCTTTCATTATGCACCTCTAGTTTTTTCCATACCCAATCCTATGTTCCTTAGATATACCCAAGCATT
>Ga0075116_10000657_pt1 | contig 15934 bp, 29 predicted proteins | sample AntAceMetag02UKC_FD_69786 | JGI IMG/M metagenome (GOLD analysis project Ga0075116, IMG submission 69786) | Saline lake microbial communities from Ace Lake, Antarctica- Antarctic Ace Lake Metagenome 02UKC | ecosystem: Environmental > Aquatic > Non-marine Saline and Alkaline > Saline | place...
GGCAAGCCCCGTGGCTTCTAACTTATTAAATTAGTTAGAACTTTTCCTGTTTTACAGACGACCACCTTTTTCTTCTTAACAGAAGAAAAATGAACCTTATCATCTCCACAGGCGTTACTTCCCGTATGCCCTACGGTAGTTTTGTTATATTTACTTTTTAAAGAACTTGACTATATTCACTCAATCTTTGATTGAGTTTCAAAGTCTGATTCATCCCCAAGGCAAGCCATGGGGTTTTATCAGACATCATATAACAGATTACCTATCTTTTTATTTCTCTGGGAATTATCTTATTTTACCTCTCTTAACTTTCTTCTCTATATATTTAGCAAAAAAGCAATTTTTCTTACCACAGCCAGGACAAGGACCATGATTAGGATCCTCACTTTCTAAGTAATCCTTAGTCCAACCACAATCATTGCAGAAATAAGTTATATATTTTCTATTACTCATCTTTTCTCATTGCAAATAGATAAATAAAAGCTGTCCAACCCAATGCCATAACAATAAAATTCATTGCTGGCATAGGTGAGTTATGCACACATTTTACAAAATTTATGGAAGTTGCCCATATCGAAACAAATATTGATACTAATTTAAATATTACTAACCGCATCTTAACTTCTCCTAATATTCATCTTCTTCTAAATCTTCTTCCAATTCTTTTGCTTGCATTATTTCTGTCTCTTCATTACAAATCTTACACATAGGTATAATCCCTGCAAAACTATCATAACAATCTGTTGTTACAGGTTCATCAACATTAGCTTCAATATGAATTCCTTTCATTGCAGCTTCTACTGCATGATTGAAACATAAGTATCCATCTTTACTCTCGTAATATACTTTAGACATTGTTTATATCTTCCATTACTTCTTCATAAGTTTTATTCTTTATGGCACAAATTAAATTAATAGCAGATAAAATTCTCTCTTCCCAGTTGCCAGATATCTTTCGTGGAATTACCAATATAATAGTATTTCCCATATCATCTGCTTTACCTAAAAACTTATATTCATTATTTGATTCAAAATCTTCATCTATTATCCATCCTTGTGTCTTTAAATAATCCCACATCTCAGCAGGAGAAGGAATATCATAAAGATTTATACGTTCTTCAACTAATTTAATAATACTTTCATAAGTCTCAATTTCACCTTCAATATGTTCTGGTTCATAAGAAGGTTCTTTGGCATCTTCCCTTGTTCTCATAAGAGAATCTTCTACTTCCAACTTCATTTCTTCTAAGGCTTCTCTTACTTTATTCATAATTTCAATATTCATATTATTTCATCCTTATTTATATTTCTCTGGGAAAAATGGACCTTCTTGGATTTGGACCAAGGATCTAAAAGTTATGAGCTTTTCGCTTTAGGCCAGACTAAGCTAAAGGTCCTATTTAATTATATTCCTTCTTTAACTATATTCCAATCAACATGTTTCCAATAGCCAGACCATTTTGCTAACCTCAACAACATGGTTGCTCTTTCTTTACCATAACTTAATATTCTTTCTGCATGTTCTCTGGGAGTAATTTTAACTGTTTCTTCTAAATCTACTAAAGGCATAGACTTAAGTATCTCTTCTTGTTCCTTAGTTCTTTCTTTTGTCTCATTAACTTTTTTCGCGGAAAAAGAGAATTCAGCATCACAATTCTTACATTTCAGTGTCCTAACTCCATTACTCTCACCACATTTATCACAAATTTTCTTGCCTCTAGCCATTTTTATTCTCCTTCAGTTTCTTTTCTATTTTAAAAATCTACCAAAAAGTTGTTTAAAAAGTATTAAAAATGCAAGAAAAATCCTCGCTATTATTAATTTAACAGATATTATTAATATAGAAAATATAATTTTAATCCATGATAAACCCTCTTTAATATATAATATAATATTAAAAACTGTTAATATTAGCCATGAACCAAAATTATTTGCCATCTTGATTCTCTTTCTTAATAAGGGAACTTACTAGTCTTGTTATCTTTTCATTGAATTTAGCACTTACTACTAAAGCTTTTAAAATATTTTTTTGTGTATCTGATATTAATTCAAGTTTCAAAAATACTAAAAACGCAAAACATCCTATTAAAAAACCCTCTTGAACAAATAATATTATAGTAAAAGCTGCTAATGATATCCATCCAATATAATTATCTTTCATTTTTTACTCCTTCAATTTCTTATTTTCTTTAAATATATCTCTTATTTCTTTATAAATCAAAAAAGTAATATATCCGAAATACATCCAAAAGATTGCAGTTAAGAACTCAGCCATTTTTTAACTCTATTATTAATTTTTTGCGAAAATTTAAGAAAACTAGGATATTTGTCCAACCAGTTAACATTATATACCAAATCTTTATTATAATCTCTGGGAAAAAAGTCCTCTCCAGTTCTCTCTTTATATGTCTTCTTTCTTATTGGTATACTATCCTGTTGTACTCTAAGATTCCTTGAAATTCTCATCTCAACTCTACCTGTTTCAATAATATCTCTATACTCTTTTAAGTCTTTTGCTGCTATTTTCCTACTCTCTTTAATATCATTTGAATATGTTATATTATCTTTGTAAAGCTGCCAAGGACTCCAACTCCCATCATTCTCTTTTTCTCTTCTCTCAAGTCCCCATCTATACATTCCATAAGGATAAGAATTTACATATACCTTATTATATCCTTTAGAAGGCTTCTCACCCTCATATTTAATACCACAATGAAAACAATAAATAGGCTTATATTCACATCTTACAGAAATGTGTTCTCCACACTGAAGACATTCATAAACCCCAACTCCGTCATCGTCATATGCACAGTATCTATAATATGGTATATTCATAATTTAATCCTGCTTGCAATTCTTTTTGCACCATTCAACTACTTCAATATTCTTGTCTACGTAATTACCTTGATAATCTTTTTTAAGGGTGTATCCACATCCTACACATTGAAAACGATCAACATCTCCATATTCAATTGTGGAAGGTTCCCAATCAAAATCTCCATCATCACTCAAAGAACTAATGACTGAAGTAACACAAACATCTTTTTCAACACACTCTAGTCTTGTCTCTCTGCACACAGGACAGAAAAATTTTACTTCTTTTATTTTATCTGACATCTCAACTCCTTCAAAATTAAATTATATCATTTCCCTTCTTCACTTACTTTTTATTTCTCTGGGAAAGTTATAAACTCCTCAACTTATCATATCTATTTTTTAATAAGTTTCCCATCTTAAATCTTTTTAAGCTCCTTAAGTTCTTCAAAATGCTCATCTTAACGTTAAAGAAGGTATCATGATAACTTCTGTGAGCTCCACCCAGAGGCTCCCCAATTACCTCATCTACTAAATTTAACTTTAATAACTCCTTACTTGTTAACTTGAGGGATTTAGCAGCCTCTGTAGCAAACTTCCCATCTTTCCATAGAATTGCCGAACAACCTTCAGGACTAATAACTGAGTAATATGAGTACTCCAACATACTTAACTTATCACCAACTCCTATACCTAAAGCTCCACCCGATCCACCTTCTCCGATTACAACACATATGATAGGAACTTTTAATTTACTCATCTCGAACATGTTTCTAGAAATAGATCTAGATATACCTCTCTCTTCAGAACCAAGTCCAGGATAAGCTCCAGGAGTGTCTATTAAAGTTATAACTGGTATATTAAACTTCTCAGCAAACTTCATCTTACTTAAAGCTTTTCGATATCCTTCAGGATGAGCCGATCCAAAGTTTCTTTCTATATTCTCTTCAGTTGTTTTTCCCTTGTTATGACCGATTATCATAACTTTTTCTCTTCCTATCTCCCCTAATCCACAGATCAAAGATTTGTCATCTCCAAAATATTTATCTCCGTGCAACTCTTTAAAATCATTGATCATATATTTTAAATAGTCTTGAAGGATAGGTCTCTGAGGATGTCTGGATACTTGAACTGTCTCCCAAGGAGTTAAGTTCTTATAAGTCTTTTTCAGTGTTGCAAATTTGAGCTTTTGCAGTTTTTTAATTTCTGGCGAAAAAGAAATTCCCTTGCTACTATTCAGTGTCTTAAGTTCTGACATCTGAAGGTCAAGAGTTTCAATATCTTTCTCAAATTCTAAATATATTCTTTTCATCTTATTCATAATAAATGGAGATAACTGGAATCGAACCAGCGACGCTGAGTACTTCACACTCACGCTCTACCAAAACTGAGCTATATCTCCTTGATTATAACATTATCTATTTTCACTTTCTCTGGGAAAAAAGCACCGTGAGAGATTTGCACTCTCATCCACGGGTTACAAATCCGTAATTCTGCTATTGAACTAACGGTGCGTTGATTTAATAACTTTTTCTTACATTTATTAAAAAAACTTATCTCGCCACCAAAGAAAATGACCCCAGTGGTTATCAAGTTTATATTTATCATCTTCAGGAACACCAGTCCAAGAATTAATATCTTCTAAAAGAGCTGGACAAGGTTTATCTTTTGCTAATAATTCATATGCACATTTTATAAGTATAAATTTTTTCTTTGCATCAGTGTTATCCTGATCCTTATCTGGATGATATTTTAAAGAAGCTCTTCGATATGCTTTTTTTAATTCAATTTGAGATGCATTATCTTTAACTTCAAGAATTTGACAAGCTAAATGACGAGTTTGTAAATCAAGTAATATTGGTTCCATAAAATTAAAATTATTAATTTTCATAATTTCTAACCTACTTTCTATCAAAAATAATTAGTATTAATAGTACTTAATTTAAGTGCTATAGTTGAAAATAATGGAGGTAACAGGAGTCGATACCTGCAATCTTCCACTGGTTATTAACCCGTAGATGTGTTTCTCAAAACACCTTACCCCCTAATGGACCGTGGGGGAGTCGAACCCCCGTTTTCTGTTCGCAAGACAGATGTAATCCCATTATACCAACAGCCCTTTGTTGATTGCTTTAATATCTAAGTTGTATCTCTTAGTCCATTTTCTTACGGCATTATCTGATACCCCATATTTTTTTCCTATTTTAACAAGAGATTGAGTTTTTACTAATTCGATTAATTCTTCCTTATTAGGTCTTACTACTGTTCTCCTAAATATTGCACCACATTCAGAAGAACAACATTTTTGTTTTTTACTCCAAGGAATATAATATTTATTACAAATTAAACATATTTTAGGCTTCTTTTCTTCTCCTTTACTTCTTTTACATTTATCTAAACATCCTTTTTTCCATTTTCTAACTTCATTTTTTAATTCTTTTTCAAAAATTATAGCAGGAATATTAAAAATAACTCCAGTACGATGACAAAGATTATGACACCATACACATAATATTCTTAAATTACCAACATCATTGTTATTGTGATCATTATCATAATGATGAATATCTAACATTCTTGCATCCTTATCATAATTACAATTTTGACATTGATTATCAGCTTTTTTATAAAGAATATATTTTCTTTGTTTATGATGAAAAGAGTTATCATTGGTCCAACTCCTTCTTTTCGCAAGAAATCTATTTTTACATAAATTGTCACAGAAAAATAAACCTGTTCTACTATTTCTCTGAGCAGTAGTATTTTTAATAAGTTTCTTATTACAATAATTACATTTAACAATTATATTCTTGGAATTCTTTTTTAAATAAAGTTGATGACACAATCTATTGCAAAAATGTAATTTATATTTTTTTAAATTTCGTTCTGTTTTAAAAATATCTTTAGAACAAAAAGAACAAGATGAGTTAGGTTCCATATTTTTCTCCTATATAAATAATTATTCTATTTATATATTCAATATTTCGAACCTATATCCTTTTTCTTTTATATTCCAAAGTGCAATGCTTCTTGTTTTTTATAATAAAAAAGACTCTCCCGATTTGGATTCGAACCAAAGTTCTCAAGTTCCCAAAACTTGCGTGATGACCAGACTTCACTATCGAGAGTTACTCAGAGTGTCTGGATTTGAACCAGAATTTCGAGTTTCCAGAACTCGCAGCTTACCAGATTAGCCCACACTCTGTTAAACTGTCGGATCCACACCTTCAGGACTTAATGTAACATATAAATATGGTACTGCCTAACGTCCAGGTTTCGTCCCTTGTGAGGGAAGGAAGTGCTTTTTTAATGCCTGCCGACACTTTTATGAAGATAAAACTTCAATAGTAGAGATCAGAATTGAACTGATATCTTCTTTCTTATGAGAAAAGTGCATTGCCGTTATGCTACTCTACTGAAAAAATAGAACAAAAGAATATAAACTCTGGAACTCTCAATCTTATGTTGAAAGTCAGGGATCCAGATATCCCTACTTATATTCTCTTGCTCTTCTTATTTTATTAAAATAGGACTCGAACCTACATCTCTGCTCTTTGCACAGTGTTTTTCCTATTTAAACTATCTATTAAAATAATAATTAGCGGGAGGGGGAATCGAACCAAACCCGTGGAACGGCTTATGAGACCGTGCTGGGACCACTCCAGTCTATCCCGCGATTATTTTATTATGTGCATGTTCTTTTCTATGACAATTAGCACAAAGAACTTCACATTTTGCAATTTCTTTTAAGATACGTGCTTTACCCCATCCTTTACGATACACCTGAGATATCTCTATCTCTTTCTCTTGTGGATCTTTATGATGAAAATCTAAACAAACAGTATCATTCTCAGGACAACGATTACATTTCAGAGTTTTTTTGAGATCGCTAATAAACTTTCTTAATTCTTTTTTTCGTTCTTTAGCTTTTGATTTATAATAATCTCTATTATTCTGATAATGTAATTTTTGATATTCCCGATTCTTTAATTTTTGATATTCTTTATCTTTATAAGGCATATACTATAATTTGACATTTTTGCCTTATATCCTTTAATTAAATAGTAATATCAGGACTCGAACCTGAAATATAACCTTATGAAGGTCATGTGTTACCTATTACACTATATTACCTCGATAATGAAAAAGCTCTTATATAAAAATATGGATACGTTATAAGAATTAGAGATTTGGGAAATTATAGATCCAACCCTTCGGATCGACGCCTTAGGGAAATTAAACTATCATTAAAGTCTTCCCAGCCCGGTAACTAAATTAATAAAACCGGGTGTTTCCTTTAACAACGTGTTTAATTTTACAGTGTCATTGCGATAACTAATTCTAATCAACCCATATTAGTAACTTAATGTGGATACGTTATGTGAGAAAGCGTTTGTGAAATTTCAGGTTTCGATAACTTTCAAACTTCAACCCACTTATAGTAATGTTTTAAAAGTGAGACAGTATATTACCCGAAGAGTAATTCTGCCTCACGGAGGAGGAGAGATTTTTATATAAGACACTTATTTCATTATCAAAGAACTCTCGTATTATACTCTAAACTACTTTCGCTTGCAAGTCTTTTTTCATATTTTGTAAAAAAACTTTAAAATACTACGGACGGGAATCGAACCCGCAATATCTGCCTTGAAAGGGCAGTGACTCTACCTAATTCGTCTACCGTAGCGTTTGATGCTTCTTTCTACCAGCAAAAGTCTTTTGTTGACTATTACAATTCGGACATAATAACCTTAAGTTTTCTTTTCTATTATCATCTCTTACTCCATTAATATGATCTAAAACCATAACTAATTTTTTTTCTTGCCATTCAGGAAATAATCCGCAAATATCACATTTATTTTCTAACATACCATTTCTTATCAATCTTCTTTTAAGATGACCTCTAGAATAAGTTGAATTTCTTACCATTACTACTTCTAAAGGAAGTTTTTTCTTAGGGAAATTTCTCCCTTTATTGCTATCTTTTCCTAAAGGAATATGAGAAAAATCAATATTTTCATATCTTAATCTTTTTTTTAATGTTTTATAATTACCACTTGCTACTGCAAAATTAAAATATTTTAGTATTTGAGATAAAGAAGAACTATTTTTAACTATATTTTTAAATTCTTCTATTGGACATAACCATATTTTACTTGTTCTTTTTCTCATATTGGTCTCCTATATAAATAAAATTATTTCTATTTATATATTCAACCTAATAGTTATCATTCCCTTTTTTTATTTTTGAATGATAACCACTTATTTACTTTTAAAATAACAGTGCTATATATCATAATTTTTTTCTCTGGGAAACAACGGAAGGTAAAAGAATCGAACTCTCAACCCGTCAAGGCTGGCACGGTTTTCAAGACCGCTTATCCCCATGGATGCTACCTTCCATCAAATAACCATCAAATAAGTAAGTCCTTATCAGTGCTATACTTATGATTTCTACTACTTATTTTATAGTTACTTATCAAATAAGAAACGGATAGGAAAGGATTCGAACCTTCAAGCCCTTACGGAACAACATCTTAGCAGGATGCTTAAGTCGCCAATCTAGTGCCTATCCTTAAAAATGGGGACCGAAGGATTCGAACCTTCAATAGTCATAAATGACGCCTGGTGTACAGTCAAACTTGCTCACCTTCTTATAATTCTTCTAATACGAATATAGAATAAATCATAAGTGGAAATCAATTCAGTGTTATATTTATTCAATTTTCCCACCTATCCTTTAAGACTAGTAGTACTCATCAAAACCTATAACACCTATCTTTATCCATACTGGGTCCCCTTAAACGACCTATGTGGGTATCGATCCCACTACTCAACATCGACAGTGTTGTGTGATACCAGTTCACCAATAGGCCAGAAAATAGATGTGGAAGGTAATGCTCCTCCTTCTCTGCGTTATCAGCACAGTGCTTTACTATTTAAGCTACACATCCCTAAAACAGAGAGAAGCAGTTGATACGATATAATATAAATTATATACCACCTCTCCCTGTACTTTTCAGAGAAATTATTTAAACCCTATTAACTTGTCAAAGATTGCTACTGCCTCTCCAGGACTCGGACCTGGAATAACAGATTCAGCGTCTGCTGTGTTACCAATTACACTAAGAGGCAACAGGAGTACTAGGATTTGAACCCAGATTTGAAGATTTGGAATCTTCCGTGCTACCAGATTACACTATACTCCTAAAAAATTATTTTACTAAACCTAGCTTTTTAGCTCTTTTCTTAACAGCATTACCTGAAATATTCAATTATTAAGTCTATACCATAATGTGCTAGAAGCAATATTATATTTATTTGAAATCTCTTTTAAAGTTAAATGTTCTCTATCTTTTATTAATATTTCTTTTGTAGGTATTTCTTTTTTCCTCAAAGATAACATCCCACATTTTTTGCTACAAAACTTTTGTCTTTTATTTTTATAAACAAACTGTTTATTACAAAATAAACAAACTTTAGGCTTTCTTTCTACTTTTTGCATTGATAAAAGATATTCCCTTTTTTCCCAAGTTTCTTTATCATGAATTTCTGCATGACAATTTTTACAAAGCAACATACATTTATCTACTTCTTTTTTTAATCTATCTATACCAATTGTTAATCCTTTAGCAGCTATTCCAAATTCTTTTTTAGATGGATCTTTGTGATGAAAATCGAAAACACTTAAAAACTGTATTTTGTTATATCCACATATTTCACATTCGCTACCTTTATATTCTATAAGTTTTTGCTTTTTTTTAATTCTCCATCTTAATACTTTTTCAGAATTTTTGCTCATTTTAATACTCCTAATAATAGTAAACGTTCTTTGTTTACCATTCCAAGAAACATTAAAATCTCCTTTATTTTTTAATTAATTCCAGGGGGAGGAATCGAACCTCCAACGGGGATAAATCCCAACAGATTAACAATCTGCCGCCTGCTACCAATGTCGGCTTCCCTGGAGTAAATATTTCAGATAATACTATTCAATTTTCAAAGATCAAACTACCCTGCCAGGACTCGAACCTGGAATAAAAGGATCAAAACCTTTCGTGCTACCAATTACACTACAAGGTATTAAACATCATCACATTTATAACACAGTGCCATATCGTTCTTATAAACAACTTTAGGAGTACCACAACTTGTACACTTCCCAGTTAACTTCCTATAAACTTTTAAAATTATATTAAACATCTTTATCTCTAAATACCCGAGGCAGGGCTCGGACCTGCGACCTTACGAATGTAAACCGTATATTCTTCCAACTGAATTACTCGGGCATTATTCTTTCTATTAATTTTTCATTAAACTTACTATACTCAATTTCTATTTCTTTTTTTATATTATTATATTTAAATTCTTGAAATTTTCTTTTGATCAGTTCATATTCTTTCTTGTTCTGAATTTTTATTATTATGACTGATCGATATTTCATTATATTTATCCAGTGTTATAGTTTTAGGCTTACCAGGTTCTTCTTGTTCTGCTTGAACCTCTTTTACCAACTTTACCATATTATCTAAAAAACTATTCATTTAAATCCTCAAACAATTCTTTTAAAGAACTATATACTTTTAAATCTTTATTATCTTCTGCTTCTTTCATTGCTTCTTCTGTTATTTTATTACCTTTTTTACGTTCTTCTTCTAAAGATTTAATTCTTTCTGGTTTTCCTTTAATATATCTATTATTTGAACCTCCTCTACCACAAGGGTAGAGGATTCTTACGAACTACAAACTAATGTTTGTATATTTAGTAAGCTAACCTCGTCGTCCCGACGATTCTTTTTTAATATTCTTCAATAGAATACTTTGGTTTTCTTAAATATTTTTATTAACTTTAGAGTTTTACTTACAAAAGTTAAACTGTTTGACAGTTTTACTTGTAAAACCACATACTCTGGACTTTTCAAAGAACTAATTAAATATTATATTATATACTTTTACTTTTCAAGTGAAATACTTTTTATTTTTAGAAGAACTATTAAATGTTTTCCCTACGTTCAAACAAGTCTGATTCATCCTCTCCCACAAGGGGAGAGGTTTTCTCAGACAAATATATAAAATTTTTACAGCATTAGTTATTTTCATTTTATTTCTTTCCATAAAAAAAGACGACTCGATTATGAGCCGCCTTTTAACATAAATATATACTTAACATTAAAAGGCGGTTTCTCCCGGTTTGCAGGCAAACCAATTACTACCTTGTTCATTATAGACAGGTAGCATTCTCTGAGGAATTGTATCCTCTGAGGATAAGAGATAACAAGATATATTTTCGTAATTTTGCACTTTTAATGACCCTTTTATAGTTTCTTTCTTAACTAATTATAAACTCTTCGTAATAATCCTTCTTTTTTCTTTAATTTTTTTTCCTCTGGGAAAATAATAACATTCAGGGTAGGATTTACACCTACATTTACAAGCTTATAGGCAAGTAGTCTTAATTAGACGACCTGAATATATTTTGGCATTGGAGGTAGGAGTTGCACCTACATTTTCGTTTAATACAACGGTGTCCTAATTATTTAGACGACTCCAATATATTTTGGTGTAAGGGGTAGGATTTGCACCTACATCTTCGGGCCAAACGCCCGGTGTCCTAATTAGACGACCCTAACATAAACGTAAGGGATGGGGTTCGAACCACATATCTCCTTCTCCTCGTAAGTCGAAGGACTCTACCATTGAGCTACCCAAACAAAAATGAAAAGAAAATAAGTTAGCGGAAGAAGTTCGAAGTTCTCACAAATAAGTTCCTAAAAATCTAATAGTCATAATAAATTAAAACTACAGTTCCAGTATTTTTTTTCCTTAATAAGACCTAATGCTACTCGCTTTAATTAATTAATAATTAGGAATAGATTAATTAATAATTCCAGTATGCTACTTGTCTATTAAGCTTATAATTTACATAATTCATAAATCCCACTATAAATGGGCTCTATATCATATACTTTATTATAATACACCAACTTATTAACTTTTCAAAGATAGAAATATATAATTAAATATATTTCTCTGGGAACTTTTTAAGATTACTCTTAATATGTTCCCTATTTTTAAATACTTCGACGAAGTATTTGAGAGGCATTACTGCCAACTAAACTTAAATATATCATAAAATCTTTCACTTTCAAATACTTTTTTAAAAAATAGTTCTAATAAGTTTTCGAAGTATTCCTTTACCACTTTCAATATTTACATAACCCTTTTCTTCTACTTCCAGATGTTTCCTTAATCTTATTGCAGCTCTCATGCTATTATCTTCTTGCCATCTTTTATGTTCTTTTAAACTTTTAAGTTTTTCATCTTCATTTGTTACTAAACCCATAATCTTACAATACTTATCATCACCTAAGTAATTTTCAGATACTAATTTAGCTCCTTCATCAGTATGTTCCCAAAAAGAAGCTCTATTTGAGTCTCCATATCTATTTTTACCCATCTCAGCTATAAACCAATTATCTCTAACATAAAAATTCTTACTCTTACGACTGATAAATACTTCAACATCAACTAAATGAGGAAAAGTAGTGCTACCTCTTGCTGTTCCATCTTTAGTTAACTGACATAAAAATATTATATGACAATTAACTTTTCTACATACAGTTCTATATTGTTCTACTAAATTTTCTATTGCATCTTCAGAAGCAGATCTATATTCTTTAATCATATTCACACTATCGATTACAACTACATCAGGCACAACTTGTTCAATATCTTTAATTTGTTGAGCCATTGGTCTTGAATTACTAACATAAAGAGTGTTAGAAATTTGATTATTATCTGTTTTAAACCAGTTCTTAAATTCTGATAGAGGAGTCTCATTTTGAAAATATAGTACCTTATAACCTTGAAAAGTTAATATTTTACTTATTTCCATAGATATTCTACTTTTACCAACTCCTTTTTCACCTGCCCAAACTGATAATTTTCCTGCTGGAAATCCCCAATTCGTACCAGTATTGCCATACATCCAATCAAAATCCTTATATCCTGTAGATATTCTCTGAACATCAATAGATTGTACATCACTTAGTCGTTGTAAACCTACTGGGTCATCAATTACTCTTTTATTAACAGGAACCCTATTAACTGGAGTTCTATTGACAGGGGCTCTATTAACAGGCTTATTAACTGTCTTAGGAGATAATACAGCCTTATCTAACCATATTTTAGTAGGAACATAACCTAGTCTTCGAACTCTATCTGATGCATTCTTTGTATTCCAACCAAACATAACTCCTTCTACTTTACTTCCATCTTTTTTTGTAGCTTCATAGTTATATAAAGGTTTATTTACAAATTTTTCTTCTTCTACTACTTTTTTCTTAAAAAATCTCATACTCTTCCTTTTTTTGCGGAAATAAAAATTTTACTTATTACCTATATATTTTCCATAAGGTGTAGGTATATCTATATAATTACCATTACCAGTCATATATTGCTTCTTTTTGCTCTGGGAAGCATCACATTTCAAGCATACCCTATGTTTACATCTGTATTTAACTCCATAAGTAAACCAAGCAGCCCAATTATGAAGACCCATCTTACACCAAATTGTTTTCTTTTTCTTATCCATACTACCTATCTTTTACTTATTATTTCTCTGGGAAATATATCTTGCATTATCTTCTCTTGAACTTCAATTTCTATTGCTTTTGATATAGGAATAGTCATTCTTACCCAAGTTTTTTCCCAAATATCTCCTGGAGGATTAAAACCAGCAAGACCAGCAAGATATGTTGTATTAAACATTTCTTCAGATATGGAGTTCATCTTCTACTTTCCATCTCATTTCTTTAACTATTTTATCAGCCATTCTATTATATATTTTATTATTTATTTTATAATATATTCCACTATTTATTATTCTTTCTATTCTGCTATTTATTTTCTTACTTATTTCAAGATATGTTATTTTATTTATCTCTTCAAATATTGAGTTCATCTTCTACTTTCCATCTCATTTCAGTACCAATAGTTATTTTCCATCTTATTTTACTATTTATATAATAATATATTAAATCTGATATTTTATCATATATTTCTTTATTTATTGGATCATAGATTTCAGAATTTATCTTAATCCAAGTTTCTTTTCTTATTGAGTTCATTTATTTTTTCCGCGAAAAAGATTAAAATCCATCTTTTCTATTATCTATGTAAATCTTTACCCTCTACTTCTTCCCTAAGTCCTATAATTATATCATCTATAACATCTATTCTAATATTATCCCAGATCATAAGAGCTATCCCATCTGCAGCTATTCCCAGAAAATTACTAGACTGAACATCTATATAACTATGTATCTTATTAACCTGTTTATACATCTCTTCTATTATTTCAATTTCTTCTATTATTTCAATTTCTTCTATTATTTTAATCATCTTCAACCTCAATATATTTAACCATATCAGCTCCTAATATATATCGAACTCCCTCAATACCTATTATAATAGTGTTATTTTTGTTCTTTGTTAATATCTTTACCACTGATCCAATCCTTACTCCCATCCCTACTAATCTTCTCTTATAAGATAAAGTGCTACCAAACTTAATTATCTTAACTGTCTTACCCTGTTTAACGTCTAATAACTGCATTCTCCTACCTCTTCTTGTATCTTATGTTTTATATCAAAGCGGATCCGACCATCCAGATTATGAGAAGTAGCATCATATGTCTTATAATATATTGCATATACATCATTATATATTTGACTATATATCTTCTTATATATTTCATTATTTATAGTTTTCATATTTATTTTCGCGAAAATAATAAATTTATTCCTCTACTATTTCTTCACGAATTTTAATATTTATATAATGATATATTTCCCAATATATTGATGGATATGCTTCCCACTGTGTTCCTTTGAATATATCCTTATGTATTCGATGAACTTCTTTCCATATACTTTGCATTATATCTCTAACTCTTCCTCTATCTTAATGCCTATATCATTATACAGAATATCAGACAAATCATTATATAGCTTATTATTAATAATAAGATTTAAATCTGTAGAAACCATAAGACGAATAGCCCTATTAAACATAGTAGGATGTAAACTATTAAACATAGTAGGATGTAAACTATTAAACATAAAATCATCTATACTCTTTAAATTCATCTTTTTATCTCTATTATAAGTTTATTTCCATTATTCCAATTTATTTTATATTGATATCATTATTTTTCTCGATAAAATTAAATTTAATTCTCCACACTCTCAGTGCTAGTAATATTTATAACCTCAACCTCCCTCTTAACCCTCTTAGGCTTCGGATAAGCACTTATATCAAATGTAGGCTCAATACTAGTAGTATTTAACCTGTAATACCAGCGACCATCCTTAACCCTTCTAATGTTAATGGAAGAACCTAACTGACTTAACTTATAACCACAAGGATTAAGACCACCAAGACGCTGTATAACACGATAATTCTGCTCTATCCTACCCTGCTCGTCCTTCGCAGTTAAAGCAGTCTGTCCACCCTTCTCCCTAGGCAACTTACTACAAAATTTCTGCCAAGATGATTTCCCAGTCTTCTTGTCAATCACCTTACTCATTACTTCTGCTATCTTATTTATAACTATTACCTGTTCATGCCAACTATTACTACCTAATAAATATAAACTCTGAACACATCCAAAATATATCCCAGATCCCCTAAATGGATTAAAAAATCTATCTCCAGCTAACTTCTTAATATCAGCAGAAATATCCTTAACTGACTCATTAAAAGCTATTCTCTTCTTCTCCATATCTAATTCTGTCATATGATAACGTCTAGGAATGATATTGTTGTTTCTCCTGTTAATAATGTTTATCCTCTCACAACTTGATTTCTCAGTCTCAGACATAACTTCATTATAACTTTTCATTACTTCTGACATCTTAATAACTCCTAAAAATTAGCAATTTGTTCAATTAACCTTTGTTTTATTAATGTAAAATCTTCTTCAAAATCTCCTATTTTATACAATTTACGATGATTTGATGATGAATAAAAATGCCTTTTTGAATTAATATCCATTTGGTTATATAGTATATTTCCCCAAGTTTTAGCTATTTCATAAATTATTGATTTCATCATATC
>Ga0075116_10000660_pt1 | contig 15863 bp, 29 predicted proteins | sample AntAceMetag02UKC_FD_69786 | JGI IMG/M metagenome (GOLD analysis project Ga0075116, IMG submission 69786) | Saline lake microbial communities from Ace Lake, Antarctica- Antarctic Ace Lake Metagenome 02UKC | ecosystem: Environmental > Aquatic > Non-marine Saline and Alkaline > Saline | place...
GAGGGTTCGAATCCCTCCTTCCCCACTATGCTCAGGTAATCATACCTGGGCTTTTTTTGTTTAATAAGGAGAGAGACTATGGCTAAGGTTAAGGGTGCGGAGATGTTGGTGCCAGTGGAGAATGTAGTAAATGGTCAATATTTTCTGTTTGAGAACGATGTTTATAGTCGTCATCGTATGATAATTGATGGTCAGGATGGTGCTAATGCTGTCGATGGTAGTAATCGTTTCTATACTAGGCAATTTGCTATAGACGGTCAGTGGAAGGTCCAAGTATTAAGACATTGCGAAATTATTATTAAGACAAATGATAAGGCTGTGGGTATTCGCTGACTAGGACCACGTTCGGACTGCGATTGGGCAAGATAAGGTGGGACATATATTTTTGCTGCATGAACCAGGCCCAGACTATTCGCTGACTGTGACTATACTAGACTGCCATCTAGCTAGATGAGGGAGGACAAAGAGTATCCCCCTAGAAGAGGGGTTTCGTCGTAAGTCGTTACCCCATAAGCACTTACATCCATTATACCATGATTCGACGTAAAGTCAATGGTAGTAAGGGTTTAAGTGTGGGGCCGCCGGGCGTGACGTAACCCGTTGCTACATAACAGGTTATGAAAAATCCCCCCTTGCGGGGGGATGCTCAATCACATTGAGTTGCTATATAGCCGATTACAACGATTATAGCTATACTAATTAGCACAGACAATAAAGGTTATTCTCGACCAAAAATGCAATTATACCATCGGTCGCGTATGCGTCGATGATATCGTTGACGGCAAGCGTTTTCGGTAGGCTTAGGACATTTAGCCGGGTTGAGGGTACAATAAAAACTGGCCCGATGTGAGCTGTTGCAAACGAGCGATAGCATCCTCTTGTTACATCCCACCCATTGTAAGTATGTTCCCCAACTTTGTTTATGAGTACCACAAGCCGAACGGCCCCTGGATATTCACCACCCTTGTAGGGAAACATGACTACCTTACCATAGTATCCTGATAGGTCTCTTGTCATTAGTATTACTCCGTGAGGAAAAAAGACCCCCCCGCCCCTCTAAGTAGGGGGCGGGGGGCGTTAAGGGTGCTAGACTACTCAGCTTCCGGGGTTTCCGGTTCCGAGTCCTCAGCATCACCTTCCGCAGCCGCAGCCGCAGCCGCAGCGGTACGCTTAGCGGTACGCACCGCCTTCTTTTCGGCCAGCTTGACCGATTCAGCCGCAATGTCTTCGGCCGACTTACCCCGAAGGGTGGCCAGCAACTCAAGAGCATTGTCCGCTTGCAACTTAGCACCACCACCGCGGGCCATCTGCTTCAACGGAATAGCCTTACGAATGACTACGCCCTCAGCGTTAAACTCAGCCGAACGATACTTACTCGCCCGTGCCTGAACACTGGATTCCTTCAACCCGGTTTTCTTGGCAACTTCAGCGATAGTTTCGCTGGATTCCCAAGCCGTGATGAAAGGAACCATAAGAACCCGCACACGCTTTTCGCCTTCTGCCATTTTGGCACTCCTCAAAAAAAGTAAAGTAAAGTGAAATTCAAACGACTACTGTATTGTACCACATTTTCGTGGTGTGTCAAGCCCCATTCTTGAAAAACTGAAAACCTTTTCTAATCCACTGCCAGGGGCCGACGGCTTGCTTGCGATAGGCAACTAGCCTACCGTCCGGCAGTGTGATAGCAATTCCTTCGGGAAGGTCGTGCTTGACTGTGTTGTTTTTTCGACAGGCTTGGTTGTCCAATTTCATTAGATGATACCCCCCAAAATCAGACAAGAGACTACCGTGTTGTTTCCACATTCCTCGCACCATCTCCTATCTTGGTCGGGTTCCATTTCTGTGGTGTATTCACACCCTGGGGTGGTACAGATAGCCGGGACTACACTGTCACAGATTGACTCTTGGAACATTTCCAAATCATCCTCAAAACCGAAGTCATCGGCTAGTTTTTGTAGCAAATCGGCGTTTGTCATTTTGTCGCTCCGGGGTTCGTGTTGTTTCCTCTCATGCCCCCATTATACTACTATTATCGGCTATGTCAAGAGGGTATCATGAGATTATTTTGGATTTGTCGTAAGTCCAGGCTATTAAACGAGTTGCGTCACGCCCCGCTGCCCATGCCGTAAACCCTTGCTATGCAAGGGCTTACGTCGAATCTAGATTTTCTCAATTTTTAGTACGTGTTCCCAGCGAAAAGCACCACCTACAAACCACCTCGGACATTTTGAGGATGTCATAATAACCATATAGTCTGCACCAATATAATGGGAATTATGCAGATGAAAGTTGGAGACAAGGTAAGTATCAGCAACAATACTTTCAGTATATTACATTGTAAGTAGATACAGATTTTTGTTCATAATATTGCTTCCAAATAAGGGTGTCCGTCATCAAGAATCCCTCCAGTAGTGGGGCAATCCTCGACTGCTTCGGTTATGTCGCATTGGTAAAATTCACCATCGAAACATAGTGAAACATGGCAATCTAGTGTACCATCATCACCAATTTGATTCAGATAGTCTCTTAATTCTCGAAACGTCATTGCAGGCGGCCGTACATTTTGCTCGGGCATATGTTCCCTTTCCTCTTAAGAGTGTAAGGGCTGCCGCAGCCGGAGTATTTTTTGGTTGAATGCCATGCAACAATAGGGCGAAGCTACCCCCTATAGTGGCCGCATGACTATCATCATGGTCGATTGGCAGGCCCTCGGATTCGGTTTCAGTAAAAACAACTTTGGCGGTGCGGATATTTAGTGGCTTGATTAGCTGGTCAAACATTCCGCCAAGACTGGCAGTAACCAAAAAGTTAGGCCGAATAATACCCTTAGATAAATCAGCACACTCGATTGTACTGAGAAAATGTAGCGATTTTGTGTAGCAGTAGAAAAGAATGTTCGGCTTGTTTTCGGCTAGCTTGTCGATAGTTTGGAGCAATCGCATAGTATAAAAATCACCAGCAACAAACAGGCGAACGATACCCGTGTTTGCCGGCAGACTACGCTCGAATAGAGCATACGTTGCCTTTAGACTACGGCACGCTTTGAGCATAGCCAGGTTGTGTTGCCTTGCCCGTCTAACGGCGGGATAAACTATTTCCTGACTGGCGGAAAAACACCTAAACTTACAATGGGGGCCGTCTTGGATTCTCCACCCCTCCGGGGTTTCGACTGCCATAGACTTACAATCCTTAGCTCCTGGACACGTTACGCCGGCGGGTAGGTCGAAACTATAGATTTTGTGTTTCGATTGCAAATACTGTGCGACTGTCACCAATGACGCTAGGTGGCGGGTTTTCGCATTTTGTGGACTGAACTTGAGCACTTTGTTTCTCCGTTGTTGAATTAAAAAAAACAAGCAAGGGCACGAATCCGACTATAACGGCTCTTGTTTAGACGTAGGTACGCGGCCCGATTGTTCCTAGGTTGCACAATCGTTCTTGCTTGTCCTTTGCTCTTATGCCCCCATTATACTATACTTATCGGCATTGTCAAGGGGGTTCTTGAGAATAATTTAGATTCGTCATAAGTCGTTATGGTATAAGGGGTTACGTCACCGCCTGCACACCATGACGCAAACCCTTACATAGTAAGGGCTTACGTCTAAACTCAACCATCGAAGTCGATACAGATTAGTCGGTCGTTTTTCCATCCCCAGTTGCCGGCAAAAGAATCGTCAAAGTAAAACCCAATTTGTTCCTCTAGGTTAGACCTTAGTTCCGATTCCAAATCCTCAAAATCTTTGTGTAAGCCATCCCAGTATTCATTATCACGCCCATTTGGTTTACGTATTTCGTGATACATACAACGGTTGGCGACGGTTTCGACTACTTCGGTAATGAAGCAGTAATAGGTATTGCCTTTGACTTCGATATCAAACCGAGGTCCAACATCTGGTCCCAATGGGGGGTCACAATCGGCCGCCTTTAATTGCCACGAATGGTTATGGTTGCGGGTGTGTTCGTGTCGATATACCTTGACTCCCCATATACCATCGAGGTCGATAAAGCAACACGAACCACCACGGGGCAATGACTCAGTGAATAGTTCGTCAGACCTACGTTCTATGGTTGCTATTGCTACTTCACGCATGACTAGCCCCCCTGGTACGCCTTGCCACGTTTGCAGCGGAATTTGGAAGCCTGGCGGGAGGTAGCGGGGATGTCAACCTTTTCGCACGCTGCGATGAATGCCTGATTTGTCTTGGCAAACTCAGCGTTAGACTGACCAATTTGGGTTTTGGTGGATTCGACCTTGGCGGCCTTGAGAGCATCGGTCCGATAGCTCTCAGACTTATTGTGCCACTTAACGCCACCGGAGAGAGACTGACTGACCTTTTCTTTGCGTGCCATACGATTGCTCCTTTAGAAGCTCGACTATGGAAATAGTAAGTAAAACAACAGGTCTCTGTGCTTTCCGTTTTCGATGTTTCTATTGCGGTCCAAACGGATAAGCCTCACTTTGCCTAGTGATTCGTGGCCACTCCTCACTAGACTGGCATTTTCATGCCAAGTCATTTTGTTTCTGAAGGCGAGTGGCCGAAGAATGACTCCGGCTTGGCTATCGGGCCCGGATGCTTTGTAAGGAGTGCAGCCGATATCTGCGTCCCTTTTGTCATCCCTAGGTGTCCACTCGCCATGTCCTCATTATACTATAGTTATCGGCTATGTCAAGAGGTAAACTTGAGAAAAAGGATTGTGCGTAAGTCGTTATGTAGTAAGGGGTTATGTCGTGTCCCGCTCGCTATGCCGTAAACCCCTGCTGTGCAAGGGTTTACGTTGAATGGAGTGGGTTTATTCTTTAAGTTGGTTTAATGACAATGCTAGTTTGATTGCTGTATAATTAGCCTCTCTAGTAGTTTTACAGCAAATTGCTATTGCTTTAATGCCAGTTGCTTGTTGATATCTATGGCATTGTGATTCGGCTTGTTTTTTTACAGACCAACTATCGTTATTTTTAATTTCAATAATAAGGATAGGATGGTGTGGGATAGTTTTTGCAGAAACCAGAATATCTACTCTGCCAAGATTACCTTGAAATGGTACTTCACAATGAACATGAAAATCATGTCGTTTTAATACTATGGCAACCTCAAGGCGAATATCTCCTTCTGTGGTTTTATGACTAAAGCCATGATGCTTATCTAGTTGAGAAATTAGACTGTTTTTCCATCTAGATAAAACACTTGCACAAGTATTACACATAGTAATATTGCCTACAGTATCCCATTTATCTTCAAGCTCCTCTGGAAGATGTGTTCGATATTTTGTAACCCATGCTACTAATCTATGTATACTAGAATTTGCGTTACCCCATCGTTGTAGATAGTATTCTGCGGCCTCTGTAACAGAACTAAAGTCTTTCATTGAATTCTTTTCAAACCAAAGGGTTTACGTCAAAAGGGGTTACACCACGTTGAATATTGCTTTTCGGTGATTTGCCTGTCCTTACAAAGCATATCTGTGTAATTGTTCCACGCTTCACACTTGGCGGGGATATCACCAACGGGCAAATGAGGTAGGATGTTTTCGCGGAACTCTGCAAACGCTTGTGCTTTGGTCATTCCATTTCCTCCAAGTGTGCCTTGAATTGATTGCGTCGTGTACGTTGTCTTTTGGTACGCTTGTCCTGATGCTCACCGCTACCACTTTGATGGTTGGTGTGTCCCTTCTTACCATCCCATGGTGATTTAACATCAAGATTAATTGTCTCTTTTGGCTTTTTGCGTCGGCGGCTCATCTTACATCCAATTCGCTTAGGGTTTCTCGCAACCACTCGTCGGCTTCTTCAACCGTATGGTCGCCCAAGTCCTTATGCCACTCACTCATTATAGCATATTGTGCCAGCTTGTCAAGCCCTGATTTTTGCCCATCATTGTCTTTTATGGCAATTTTCCTCTGCCTTAACGTGAGTTGATTAAACCACCCCACAAATAGGGGGGAGGGTGTTGCAGTAAGAATAGCACACGCTCGAAACCCGCACTGTATCACTCTCAGGGCGTCAAATATACCCTCTACAATAATCAGCGGACTATCGCTGGCTACCTCACGACCCGCACATCTAGCTAGATAAGGCGAGACATACTCCATACCCCAAAACGCCAATGGCCTATACCCCGGACTAATCCAGGTATAATATCGACCAAGGTTACTACGGATTTTAGGCTGGTCCCAAGCATATCTTTGATATCCGCGATATGCTTTATCTACCCCAAATAGGGGGAACGTGACTATCTCACAAACATAGTCAATCCAATGACTAATATCTTCGGTTAGTCCACGCTCTAATAGATGTTGGACGAATGGTGTTCTCATTTGTTACACCTTGGTTCGTGTGTCTTATGCCTTCATTATACTATACTTATCGGCATTGTCAACCCCCTTACTTGAGGTTATTTGGATTGTTCATAAGTCCTTATGTAGTAAGGGTTTACGTTGCGGGCAGCGGGGCATGACGCAACCCCTTGCATAGCAAGGGGTTACGCCGAATGATTACTTCTGGCGGGATGCCGCCCACTCAGCTTTGGTGACGGGGTGTCCCTGAATCGGTTTATTCGTCCAATGACTTGAGATAGTTTTCGACGTATTGCTTTGCATAATGCAGAGTGATATGCATACGTTGCCGAATCATCCGAATAGCTGTGATTTTGGACTCGGTGCGTGCCATTTCACGCTCTTCGAAATTCAGCTCGGTGCCATAGTCCAGGTCTGTTTCCGGCGGCGGCGGCGGAATTGTCTTTTCAATTTCCAGCTTGACGTGTCGCCTGATACAGCGGGCCAAGTGGTGTTGACACACTCGGTCTTCGACTGATGCCAAGAGTTCAAACAATCGGTTAATCATGATTACTTTTTTCCTTTGGTGCGGAAACAGTTGGTGGCGTTAAACTCAGCGACTTGCCCAGGGTCGTCAGACACCAGAAGGTGCTTGACTTCGCGGCCATTGGCGTTGATTACTGGTTTGCCGTTTTTGTCACGCAAAACCTTATGGTAACCGAACTTAAATAACTTGCGGGATTGTGCCATATAACTAGCTTTCCTTTTTGATACATTGGAGTGAGTGTTGACGAGCTAAGTGGTAAGGTTTTTCATTTAGGGGGCCGCGGTCAATGACTATACCGCAGTTGGGACATTTCCATTCCAAGGTGGGCAACCAGCCGTCGCGGTAGTTTTCGACTACTTTGTCAATATGTCTCACGGTTTGCCCTCCCATGGCACGAGTTTTGACAACGATACATCGGCCAGCTTGTCTGAATCCCAGTAGCGGATTCGGGCGTGTATCTCACCGCTGATATACAGCGTTTTATACACGATAGCCTTGAGGCCAGTGGGGGTTCTCACAAATCCGCTGCTTTCGGCTAGTTGAGCGGTCGTCATTGTTTTTGCTCCCAGGGTGTTGTGTCTTATGCCCTGATTATACTATACTTATCGGCCATGTCAAGCCCCTAACTTGAATTATTTTGGATTAAGTGTAAGTCCTTTGGTAATCAGGGTTTACGTCACGCCCCGCTCAACACAACCTAAGTTATTACTATCAAACGAGTTATAATAAAACGAAAACCCCCCGCCATTGATATTCGGCGGGGGGCTGAATGTTGTGGGAAGTGGGGGCTAAACTTAGGAATAATTATTAAATTATTACCCTAAAATGTCACGCCACGCAGTCGCTAGCAACTACGTTTCCCCATGTTCCCACAAGTACGTTGTTCTTCGGGCGGTCGCTCGGCTGTTCTTTATATGGAATTGGCTAAAGCAACCAGCGAGGCCCTAAGTCTTGTACCCCATTCTCGGGTTATGATATTAGTTATTGTATCTGTCGCGTCTCACATGCTCTCATTCTATCATATATATCGGCTATGTCAACCCCAAAACTTGAATTTTTAGATTCGTCGTAAGTCGTTTCCAGGTAAGGAGTTATGTCTCGTCGTGCGGGCGTAGACGCAACCCCTTGCATAGCAAGGGGTTACGCCGAAAGGTTAGACCTTATACAGAATCTTCGGGTCCACGTTTTGATACACTTGAGGGCTTACCATGCCGTTTGTGTTGAGACATCGCAAGTTACATGTACCATCCTTATTGACACTTTCGACACGCCAACGGTCACTCGTATTAACTGTGGACTTCACTGCATCGCCAGTTGCCAACAGTGGCTTAGCCTCTTTTGGCTTACGTCGTTGCGGTGCCATGTTGTATTTGGGCCGCTTGACTGCCACCTTGACATCCCCAATAATGTCAAAGGTATCCAACCTATGGCCGTTGGGATTCGGGGCGACTAGTAACACACCAGTATGAGCCAGCTTGTGGACCGACCCCTGACTTCGGCACCGACGACCATACTTGTGAACAGCGAGAATACGCTGTCCGTCCAGAACATCGCCAGCCTTTAGACTAGCGGCATACACAGTAACGGTTCTCATTTTGTAACCTTTCATGTGAAAAAAGAAAAAATAAGCCTACGGGGAGCAACCCCTGAATTCGGGTAGCGTACCTCCCCGCAGACTATCACAACTCACCACGCCATTTCATCGCAGTCGTCATCATGGCGGCCGTCATCGCCATAATCGTTATCTTCATCCTCGAAGTAGTCATCATAGTAGGGGTCGACTACATTCTCTTCGTAATCGGCTACCCCATCGTAATCCTCATCGGGTTCACAGTATGCACACCCGCCGGGACTGTCATTACAATTCGGGCAGACCAGTTCGTCATCGGCCAGAATCACATCCTCTCGGGGGTCTACATTTTCTTCACGAAACATTTCCAAGTTCCTTTGTGTTAGGTGGTGTTGCTTTCCATGCCCTCATTATACTATATTTATCGGCTATCTCAACCCCTCTCTTGAGGTTTTCTTTGTTTTTTTAGTTTCGTCGTAAGCCCTTTGATAGTAAGGCTTTACGTCACGCCCCGCACCGTATGACGTAACCCACTATGTCATAATGGGTTACGTTGAATCAGTTGGCACATGCCTTTCTAAATCGTTTTTCATCAAAGAGGGGATTTTCTTTTGCGAATTCTGTCACAAAGTCGTCAATCAAGTCTGCTGTACGGATAATCTTTCCGTCATTGTGGTCTCGGATAAGGCCGGCGACCAATTCATAGAACTTTTTGCTCATTTTTTCATCCTACATCGGTGTTTGGGTTCCAGGTACTCAGGGCAATCCACAGTTTGTACGGCGGCCATCTTATCTTTTCGGGCCTGTATCTTATCGCGGATACCTTGAGCCCTCTTGTCGGCACAAGCTAAGTGGGCATACACGCCTTTGGGGTGTCGCATTCCCATGGATTTGCCGCATACATCACAATATACTTCTTTCTTCTGCATCATATTCTCATTATACCACAATCCTGTGGCTTGTCAAGGGGTGTTCTACAGGATTCGCTGACTGTTAGACTATCTGGACGTCGCAAGAAGCTTGATTAGCTAAGACTAATCCCCTTTGTAGGCGTCGAATACTAAGTGTAGAAAACCAATGAATCCAATGGTGAGGAGTAACGCAAGGCCATATTCTAGCATTAGACTATTCCTATGTAAAAACTAACCCCGCCGTAGCGGGGTGGGTTTCGCCATGTCCCAGTGACGCCAAGCATATCAGGATGCTTTGAACACCGTCTGACATTTGTATGTATGGGCAGCGGGCTTGTGGCCGTTCAGGCCATGTGCTCATTATACTACTATTATCGGCGTTTACAACCCCACTCTTGAGGTTATTTTGGATTCATCGTAAGTCCAGGCTATCAAAGGAGTTATGTCGTGGCCCGCCGGCCGTGCCGTAACTCCCTACGCCGTAAGGAGTTACGTTGAATACCCAATTTGGGTGGGTGTCAATACCTCATTGGTAGCCCTCCTTTTGTGAGAATCTAACCCCAAATACAGCATCCATGACGCATGTTGCCCATATGGTTCATTTGAGGGATAGTGTGCCCCTCATTCAGGCGGGTGTAATACCACTTGAGCATACCCCTCCACCTGGCGGGACTAATATGCTCTGGTGTTTTTCCATCATACATGATATATGTCAGGAAATGTTGAATTCGCATGACTAGTCCTGATAGGTTAAGACAGGGCAACTTGCGTCCAGCCGGAATCAGGGGTTCATCAGCAGCGGTTGCCCCGCCTTGTTTCGTGGATGATAAAATCCCCCCTGATAGGGCAGGGCTAACCTACGGGGCAGCTTATTACTGCTAACCGTTGGTGCTTCACCTGTACCCTACCAATGGGGGACTACAACACCCCCGTTGTTTTGTTAACCGAATAATTCGAGGATGTCACACTGACACCACTCTTTTGGGGCATCACACCCATCACAAAAGTCGGTCCCGATATCATCGGGGAAGTTAGCCCCCAGTTTGGCGAGGACTATGGTTCCGAGGATAACGCGGTCAAACGCAAACCGCCTATATCCTCCCGCTCCCTCATTTGCGGTAAAGTCCCAAACCCACGCGGTTGACTCATCTTTGTCATTGACTCTGAAGTGTCGGGGGCCACCAGACCCCCCGGTGTACTCAGCTTTGAAACATTTGTCAACGCCCAAAGCATTCTCGACTCTTGCGGCATAGCTCGGCATAATAGCTCCTTTGGGGGTGTTGGGCAACCATCCGCTCACCCCTCTTCCGGGGGGCAGGCGGGCGGCCCCCCTTGCGGGGGGACTACCCTATCTTGACTCGCGGGCGTACCATTCCCGCATGGCCTCAGTTATCTCATTGTCATCCAGGGGGTGTGCCATTTCCCAGCGGTCAAGCATAGAATTGACTTCGAGTTGTTTTTCAGTCGGGCGGTAACTTGTGCGGACTAGTGTTTGGCAGGCGACAACCGCTTGCACAACCAGATAGTCCGCCGGTTCCACTCCCCCTTCTTCGGGGCCCGACATACTAGCCGGTCTGAGGGGTGAGACTTCGATATCCAAGGCCCACGTTAGTTCTACCCATTCCAGGGGGTTCGTCACTACCTCGATGGTGTATCCCCCACACGGGGGACATTGCTGAGTCATGGTAGTACCTCTTGTTAGGGGTGTTTGGGGGTTCTTTTCTCTCCCCCGTCTCATGCCTTCATTATACTATAGTTATCGGCTATGTCAAGCACGTAACTTGAATAATTCTAGAATAATCCTAAGTCTAGGCTATCAAAGGGCTTATGGCGACTCAAGGTGCTAACGCACTAAGTGTTACTACACTACGGTAGTGCTAACACACCTAGTGTATTTTCACTAAGTGTGCTCACCCTAGTTCGCTGGCGGGGTGGCGCACCCCCCGGTGGAAGAAGCAAGTTAAGCTGGGACAAATAGGATGACTACATAAAAAAGCCCCCCTTTCGGGGGGCGACTTACCCAACTAGCCTAACCTTCCCCTTTCCTATGAAGGGCACAGTCGGTCAGGCTTACCTCAAGTTCCTCGACTTCCTCACCGTCGCAGAACCCCTTTTCAGCCAACTCGATGTAGTGTGCAAGGTTTTCCTTCCTTCTCCGTTCTTCCTCTTTTGCCCAGCTTGCCTCTTCCCCGCGAGCATCCAGGCCCATGCGGGTTGCCGACTGTCGCTTAACAGCCCAGAGGTCGTGGGTTGCCCCGTTTACCTCAACCACCGGGATGGTAAATAGGGCAAACTCGGCAAATGACAGCTCCCTGCAAAGGTGGGCACCCAAGGGGGGCAGGGCACCCATGGCATCTTGGGGGATGCCGGTAATTTGGGCGAACTCGGAGTTGCTGAACATCTGTATGCTCCTCTTGTGGGGGTGTTGTTGACTCTCTTTGACCCCTTACTCTGGGGGGCAGGGAGAGGCACCCCTCTTGCGAGGGGCACCCCACTTGGACTACTCAGTCTAGGGGGTGAAGTACCCCTCCACAGGACTAAGGTCGTCCATCTTTCCGAAGTAGAAGAACCTAAATCCCCCAATCGCCCCAGTCTTCCTATCTTTCGCGTGGGGGTCGTACCCCACGAAGTGACTACCACTCACGAGGGTGGGCTTGTCCCCAGTCGGGGGGTGGACCGTAGCCCACCTATATCGCGGGGCTTGGTCTTTCTTCCCAAAGTACCAAAACCCCCAGGTTTTCCCATACCCGCCACATTCTATGGCTTGACTAATCGACGCAGTGCCGCAGAACCGCGGAGCTTGCGTATCTTGCGTAGCTTGCCCACTCTTCCAGGTCTGGGTTTCCGCCATAATGAGTACTCCTCTAGTGGGGTGCCGTAGTTCGGGTGGGGGGTTTACTCACCCCCCTGCCTCCCCCGAACCCCTCTATAGTATTATACAGGGGTAGTCAAGGGTTAGCCTATGCCACCCATAGGAGGGGTAGTCGTAAGTCGTTATGCCATAAGGGGTTACGTCACGTCACCCCCCCAAACGGGTGTAAAGGACACTTCCGTTTCCGGTACGGGGGGGTAGGTCAACCTAATGTACCCAAACACCCCATAGTAACATACCTATCTAGCGCAGCTTACCCATCTTACCATTTGTACTACCTCAGAGGGGGTTGCCACCTATGGGGATTCCAAAAAATAATTAGAGGTACTTCGCTAGCAGGGGCACATACCCCCCGGCGGACGAAGCTAGTTAAGCTGGGACAACTGGGCAAGGTGTGCTGTTTGAGTAGTATAGATAAGCTGGGTACTCTGGGATACTCACCCCTCTATGTAACCCCCACTTAAGGACGATTCGACGTAAAGCCTTTGATAGCAAGAGGTTAAGTCACGTCACGCAGTACGAGTTGTAAGTCCTTATGTAATAACAACTTACGATGAATACCAAAAGCAAAAGGCCCTCCCCCTCAAGTGAGGGGGAGGGTACGCTACCCTAGGGGCAGAAACACTCCGCCCATTGTGCCAATTCAATCTCTCTAATCTCTTGTGCAATGTCACTAGCCAGACTTTTCCACTCCACAATCGAGAAGTCTTTTTCCATGACTGACATACCACGTCCGACTCTAGCCTTGACGACCGTTTCTCCGTCTCTTGTAACCACTTGCAAGCTGAGATTCATTGTTTGCATGGTAACCACTCCAAGTAAAAGTAAGGGTTTCAGCCGCCGTCTACCCCCTTAGCAGGGGGCAGGCGGCGACTCCCCCTCTTACGAAGGGGAGCCTGGTGCTGGTTAACCATCGGCTATTTCGACAACCAGAACACAACCCTTGTTGTCCTCGACTGTGGCAATTAACTCACCAAGGCCGTCCTTTTTAACTTCCAGCTTTAAGACGACTGCCATAATACGAATCCAGTCCCTCGCTGGGGTGAATCCGTTGACGCGAATGGGTGCTTGGTCCAACATGGCGATAAACAAACTTGTCTCATAGGGGCTGTAATGCATTCCGACTCTCCAAAAAAGAGGATTGTAGTTAGCCGCCACCCACCCCCTCCAGCGAGGGGGCAGGCGGCGACTCCCCTCTTGCGAGGGGAGCCCCTGGTTATCATCCGACCACTATGTCAGAATGTCGGGTGAACATGCGGGCTAGCTCAAGGGTTCTCCAATCGCCCAAACCACACCCGTAGCGGGCGGGGGCATTGTAGTCGTATCCCTTGACGACCAGCACCCCACGCCGGAGGTATACCCTGGCCCCCTCATGGTTCAGACTCCAACTGTGGTAGGTAACGGTGCCGTTCTTGTCCCTATGGCTGAACGCGATACAACCCGGCGTCGCTCCCTCGAAACGTTTCAAGCTAAGTGGCAGGGCTCCCATTGTCGCTACTCCTTTTCAGAAGGGAAGAATCGGGCCGCAAACCTTTTTGCCCGATACTTTGCATAATAGCTTTGCCTTGCAATACCCCGTTCCCCGTTACGTCGGGGCCGTTTGCTACCGTCGGGGCGTTGTTGTTTGTGTTTCATGTGTCCCTCTACCCTACAGTTTACCACCAAAGGTGGGGTAATACTTAAGTAGTTACACACCAACAATTTACGTCGAAAAATACCCCATTGTACCCATTGTGAATTGGGCCACACCCCCCGATGTAATCCCTTTGATAGCAATAGGTTACGTCGATTGAAAATACTTTATTTTCTATTCGAGGGGGATAATCGGTGCCGGTTTGCATGGTTGACATACAGTAGATTGAGGGGATTGTCAAGGGGTTCCCCGAAGCACACTCGCTGTACCCGAAGCACACTCGCTGTACCCGATGAACCCAGGGGGTTTTTTCAATGTAAAAAGGGTAGGTACTTTAGGTAAGATTTCTGGCAGGGGTTCAGGCTAAGTGGTGAGCCTCATTTATCATAAATACCCCCACCTATTTATTGAAATGGCCACTTTTACGGCAATGTATACACATCCGATGAATATCTATAGACACAAATGAGTCTAATCGTTGTTATAGAAACATTGTATCTTTCGGCAATAGTTTTGTATGTTTCACCTTTTGCAGCCGCTTCAATAATCTTAGGATATTCTAATTGAGATATTTTAAATACAGGTTTAGATGGGATTGTTAAAGCTTTTTCTACATCATAACCAATAGTAAATAACCTAACCTTTAGGGTTGATTCTGATGCTACACATCTTTTATCTAATAGCCATTCTCGCACTGTTTTTTGTTCTCCAAAAGCTTCAAATGTTTTTGTAGAAAACGGGGTTTTTCTTATGAATGGGGTTGTAATAATTTTTTCAATATTATTATCATTTAAGTTTGTTGTTTTGACTCTTTGTTTTAGTCTAAATAGTGTAATAATACACCTGTTATCTAAAACCCACTCGGATAAAGATTTATACTCTCCAAAGGCTACATATGTCCTCTTGCGTTGTGCGGGCCTTAATGTAACATGTTGTTGTAAATACCTTTTAATACTTACACCGTCTCTATTGTATTTTTTACCTAGACTATTGTAAGTCATACCACTATTGTATAATTTAATCATTTCATCTTTATAGATATCCAAAGGGTGGGGTTTATGCCCATTATTAATTATAGCGGTTCCTAGTTGCAAATGTTTGGGGTTACAACATAATGGGTTATTACATAAATGACAAACTGCATAACCAAATGGGTCTCGTCCATCTAAAAACACTGCCAGGCGATGAGGCGTATACTGCTTATTGTCAAACCTTATTCTGCCATATTTGCCATTACTATCTAATGGCCCTTTCCAATTCCAACATTCATCGTCCCCTTTTTTATCTATTAAATCTAATATCTTTTGTCTCTCTAGTGGTAGTAAACGTAATTTAGTATGTTGTATCGGGGGAGAATTATACAATTTGTCTTCAGGCCACGACCTTGTAAATCTTTGTTCATATAACTCAGTTTTGTATTTATCACACACAAATAATAACGCAACTACAAAATCTGATTTATTCCAATTAGATTGTAGTTTTTTAGTACAATGTGAATCAACCCTTAAGCGACTTAAATGATTTTGTATTCTATTAGCAATATTCGCACTACTACCTATATAGATACAATTAGTTTTAATGTTTAATAAACCATAAACACCAGCAAAAGACCATTCTATAGATTTATCTAAAGTACATGTTTTTAAAATGTTAGGTTTAATTAGCCTTAATTGTTTTAATTTATTACGTATGGAACTTTTAGACTTATGTAATAATATTGCTAATTCTACTATTGTTAAATCACATAAGTTTTGTTTAAGCAACTCTACTTCACTAGTAGTCCATTGTGTTTTAGTTTTACGTCTTTTCTTATCTAAAGAACCTGCTGGTCTTCCCATATCTACGCCTCATTCAAAAATGTGAAATATACCACCTTTATCAAATACACCATATTAACAAACAGTCACTTTTATTTAACACCTTTCCTCACAATCCACGTCTTCGAAATGTTTAGTTTCAACAGCTCCTCCAAAGCCACATGCTCTACTCTCCTCCTCCAATTTATGCAGCAAAAAACACTACCGTGACCACCTGTGATTAACATATAATGCCCGCGCGGA
>Ga0075116_10000661_pt1 | contig 15844 bp, 17 predicted proteins | sample AntAceMetag02UKC_FD_69786 | JGI IMG/M metagenome (GOLD analysis project Ga0075116, IMG submission 69786) | Saline lake microbial communities from Ace Lake, Antarctica- Antarctic Ace Lake Metagenome 02UKC | ecosystem: Environmental > Aquatic > Non-marine Saline and Alkaline > Saline | place...
ATCGAGTTATTGATTTTAGCAGAAAGGGTCGTTATTGTCGCAATGAAGATTTATTAAAAAAAGAGATTAAAAAGATTTCAGAGAAGATAGAGCTAGAAGAGAATTTGGACATACATAGCCTTATTATAGATTTGAGAAACACATTCGAGAAGGATGGAGATATTGCTTACAACATAAAAGACCAGTTACTCAAGGGGAAAAGTTTGCTCGATTTTGACGCTTGGATATTGAATGTTGCTGATTTTATAGTAACCTACAGTATAAAATATAAAGATACAAATATTGAGCTTCTTTCTCCTGGCAAAAAGGGAATAGTTTTGCTCCTTATGTATCTTGCTTTAGATAGAGAAGGCGATATTCCACTTATAATTGATCAACCCGAGGAAAATTTAGACAATAAATCAGTATACTTGCATCTAATAGATTATTTTAAACAAGCAAAGAAGAGACGACAGATTATTGTTGTGACACATAATCCCAATCTTGTTTTAAATACAGATGCAGAGCAAGTTATTGTCGCGAACTTTGAAGCCAATCCTAAATCCGGGGAATCTAGAATAACATATGTGAGCGGCGCAATTGAAAATTCGTTCATAAAAGAAAGTCTAGAGAAACCATTGTTCCAACAAGGTATACGAGAACACGGGGCAGACATATTAGAAGGTGGAAAGGAAGCTTTTGTCAAAAGAAAAGATAGATATGAATATTAATAAGAAGCAGGTTTTTAGAAAAAATGCAGAACCTGCCACCATGCCAGATCTAGATTTTTGGGATTTTATAATGAAAGGTGGCGATGAGTTGCTCAATAGTGAGGCATGTTTTAATTGCGGTGAGTTGATTTTTATGGATCAAGAAGAGGGGGTTAAATAATGAACAGAAGAAATGTATTAATACAAGTTGCAGAAGATTGCCCAGAAAATAAAGGTACGAAGCCAATATCTGAACGTATGCATGGTACAATTTCTTGTATTCAGTTTGAAGAACTTTCAAAAAATGCCTATAAATATAATGAAGAAGAGTTTCAAAAACAGGTTCATCATATTCGAAGAGGGAAAACGGAGTTGAATATAACTAAATATGACATTCGCAGAAGCGAGCTTTGTAAGAAATGGGGATGGGGCATACATATCAACGAAGAGAGCAAGCTTGCCTTAGCTGGATGTGAAACAGAAAGATATAAAGAACTTAATGATGACCCATTAGTACAAAAACTCGGTGCCTACAAGGCACATAAAACCTAAGCTAAAAAACAAGTAGTTAATATGAAGATTATACATTTTTCAGATACTCATTTAGGATATGGTGAATATTCGAAAGTTGATGCTGTATCAGGTATTAATCAGAGAGAACTGGATGTTTATGCAGCGTTTAAACAGGCCATAGATTTAATTTTAAAAAAGAAACCCGACCTTGTTATTCACGCTGGAGATCTTTTTGATAGCCCTCGTCCGAACAACAGGGCTATCCATATAGCTCTTTCTGAATTGCAGAGACTATCTATCAATGGGATACCAACTGTAATTATCTCCGGGAATCATTCAACGCCACGCATTGTCGCCTCAGGTTCAATATTCGAAGCCCTTACAATACTTCCAAACATCTACCCTGTTTATAAAAAACAATACGAAAAAATAAAAATAGGTGATGCTGCTGTACACATTGTGCCCCACGCGTCTTCCGATACAGAACTCTGTACAGAACTTAAAAAAGTTAAGCTAGATCCTAAGGCGAAATTTAACATCCTAGGTCTGCATGTCGGCGTTACATGGGACGACGTATATAAAATGGGAGAATTTAGTGAACTGATTATTCCGGGGAAAATCCTTTCTCGCTTCAAAAACTTCGACTATATTGCTCTCGGGCATTGGCATCGTTTCCTGACGCTTAGGGGTATTTCCAACGCTTACTATAGTGGCTCCACAGAGAGGTTTACATTTCGTGAGGAGGGTTACCCTAAAGGAGTAGTATTTTCTGATTTAGCCAAACACAAGACAGAATTTTACCCAATAGAGGTTCGAAAGATGGTTAAATTAGGTCCGGTAAATTGTGCAAAGAAAGATGCTTCTGAAATATTGGATATGATAAGCGAACTGAAAGCTCAGAATAAGATTGAGGGGCAGATCATACAGCTCAAATTAGAAAACCTTGCCCGGGCCACATATGTTCAATTGGATCTACGAGAGATACGCGCATTATTGGCCGAAGCTTTTCATGTTGATATTCATCCGGAGCTGATATTGGAAGATGATAACACTTCTACGACTGATGTAGCCATCGGCGCCTTACCGTTGGAATTTGAGAGATTTTTAGCAGGCTTGGACTTATCGGACAAGGATAAAAAAGAACTCATCGGCCTTGGGACGCTCTATATTAACCAAGCACAAGAAAAGGAGCAGCTGTGATAATTCGGCGGATTACTTTAAACAATTTTCGCAGATTCAAACAGCTTGATCTTGTTGACCTTCCAGTTGGACTTATTGGTATCATTGGAGAAAATGGGTCTGGTAAATCAACTATTCTTGAAGCCGCAGGCTGGGCATTATATGGGACATATGCGTTAACAGGAAGGACCGAGAAGGAAGGAGTGAAAACTCAAGGAGCTGGCGCTGATGAAAATTGTGAAGTGACGCTTGAATTTGAAATGGCAGAAGATACGTACAAGATTGTTCGGAGATTACATGGAAAGCGGGCTATTGCACAGGCATTTATCTATAAGAACGGTGAAGACAAGGTTGTTGCGGAAAGAGAGGATGGTGTTAACACTTACGTTTCAAAGCTTTTTGGAATGGACCGAGCTACATTTTTCGCATCTGTATTTGCAAGACAGAAAGAACTGGATCTGTTAACATCACATAATCCGGGGGAGAGGCAAAAGATTATAAGGCGCTTGCTGCGCATCGATCTAATTGATTCAGCAATTACGGAGATCAGACGAGACAATCGTCTTAAAAAGCAAATGGCCGAAAATCTTAAAGAGATGCTAGTAGATGTTACAGCAGTTACCGAGGAGATTAAGGAACTTTCAAAGAAAAAGAGACTAGCATCTAAGCAAAAAAAGGCAGATGAAAAAAAATTTGAAGATATTAAAACTGAGCTTAAATCCGCTAAAGCTACAAAACAAGAGTTGGAATCTAAAAGAAAAGCTTTTCAGAAGATTCATACAGGTCTTATTAGCATTGAGAAAGAGATCCAAAATAAATCAGAACAAACAAGAAAAAGAACGGAAGAACTCAAAGAGCTCCAAGCAGAAAAAAAAGAGCTCATTAAGATAAAACCTAAGGGGACTGAATACTTGTCTGTAAAAGAAGCTTTGGAAAAGCTCGAAGAAATGAGAGGTTTATACGAAGAAAAGAAAAATCTCGAAAAAAATCTTGAAGAGCACCTGAATGTCCAATCTAAGATTCTTCAACGGAAGCAGCAACTGGTTGGTAGCTTATCCGGATATAAGGGGCTGGCAGAGAAAAAGAAGAAATTAGAAATTGAATTGAAAAACGAAAGATTAAACCTGAATCGTGTATCGAAAGATCTTAATACGCTATCTGCCAAGGCCGAGGCATGCCGTGAGTCCATTGCCCAGCTAGAGGATAAGAAAAAAAATATTAAAAAGCTTGGCCCCGAGAGCAAATGCCCTGAGTGTTCACAGGATCTCGGAGTTAACTATGAGCACATATTAGAACATTTCGATAAGGAGATCACAAAGCAACAGCAGGCCATCGCTGATTTAGATACCAAAAGCAAAGAACAAAAAGCAAAATCAAAAAGTGTTGAGAAATGTATCGAAGACATAGAATCAAAGTTAGAAGGATTCCGCGAAGATGAAAAAAGAGAAGCAGGCATAAAGAGCAAATTAGATACAGAGGAGAAGCGTCTTGTGTCGCTTACAGAAAGTATCAAGCGTAAAAAAGCTAGAATGGATGAAATCGGTAAATTACAATTCTCTGAAACAAAGTATGAAGAATTAAAAAAGCAGAATAAAGACCTTTTAAAATTCCATGAACAGATTATGAAATTACGGATTAAGACAGCTAGAATTCCATCTCTTGCAAAAGAAATCAAAGTGTTTGATGAGCAAGTAGCCGAACTAAACAAAGAAAAAATATCAAAAGAAAAAGAACAAAAAGACATCGGTTTTAGCGATAAGGAGCAGGAAGTTGCTGAGACGCATTATGAGGATTTACAAAACAAGGCTCATAAACAAGAGATGGGCATAGAAGATATAAAGCATCAGATCGGAACAATAAAACTGCAGATAGCACAAAAAGAGGATGAGCTAAAACGCCAAAAGGAAACTCAGAAAAAATGGAAGACGGCTGATAATGATGCAAAGAAGCTGACTGTTTTAGATGATTTGATGGACAGGTTTCGTCAAAATTTAGCAAGCCGGATAAGGCCAATGTTAATAGCTCGAACAAGTCAGCTTGTAGCCGGAACTACAGGTGGCCGCTATGCGGCGGTTGATCTTGATGAGGAATATAATGTCTATGTATATGATGGTACAGAGAGTTTTCCTATTAAGAGATTCTCAGGCGGAGAACAGGATCTGGTGAACTTATGTCTTCGGGTTGCTATTTCACAGGTTATCAGTGAGCAGAATAGCAGAACAGGGATCAATTTTATTGCACTTGATGAAATATTCGGAAGCCAGGATGCTGGCCGCAAAGAAAGTATCTTAAGGGCCTTGAATAATCTTTCTGGGCAATTCCGGCAGATTTTTTTGATTACGCATCACGAAGATCTCAAGGATTCAATGCAGCATGTCCTAGTTGTGGAGGAAGTCGAAGAAGGCATGTCTACGGCAGTTTTTGCATCTAGCTGATAGTAGTAGAAAATAAGAAGCCCATTTTTTTGAAATACACAAATGCCTTAATAGTGAGAACCTTCCTGAAGCAGATGAAGACTGCGATTATTGCGCCTACAGGCAAGAAATAAAAAATCCCAAAAAATTCCTTGACAAAACATTTCTGATAGTGTATAATTTATTGCGCTGGCATAGAAAGGCTTCTCCATGACTGAAGAAAAATTTGAACAATTCAATATTATAAACGCTTGTTTAAAGAAACACGGGAAAACCAGATCTTGGCTTAATACCATAAATTATCGTTTTAAAGTTATGCCTAAGGCTACCAGGCAGACAAAGTTATCCTTTTCATTCGAAGGAGATCGGATTAAGCTTGATAAAAATGGAAAGCCTGCTTTATCTAAACAAGGAAGCTTGACTTTTTATCCAAAGGGGACAGCGGACTATATAGAAACTCTTATCCTGCTACATAAGAATGGGAAGCCATTTAAAGAGATAAAGGAAGAGCTAAATGATAGACTACAAGCCTTAAACCAGGTTGTTGACTCAAGCCTTATAGGAGATAAGAGGGTAAAAGAAGCTGGGTTCATTTATAATTACCGCGCGGCAATAAGAATCTGCAAGAAATTTGATCTTTTGGGAAAAAATCAACTAATATCAAAACAATGGGAAAATCTTCTTGAGGACAGAACGAAGCTGGGTAAAAAATATTACGCCGCTGTTAAAAAAATGCGGCAATTTAGTAAGCGCAATTACCCGGAACCATATAGGGATGCCGAGGAAGAGAAAAATAGATTTGGGGTGAAGCTTGATTTTATCCACGTAGTTATGGAGACAGTTATAAGGCACGTTTTAGGTTTTCTTAAAGCAAGATATCCAGAGGAGAGTGGATATATGAAACATTGGTTGGAGGCAGTTCGGGAAATAGAGAAAGAGGACAGACACAGGTAATTTTTTTTAACCTACAATGCCAGCGCAAAATATAATGTACTGTCATAGAAAGGAATACGCATATGGATTACGATGAACTACCTTTATGGATACGCATGTTCAATGATTGGCTTATGGGCATGACGATTGAAGAAAGAATCAAAAATTTACCAAAGGGGAAGCTCGAAATGTGTATTAAGTGCGGCGAAATATTTTTTGACTTGGAGACTCCCGAGCAACGGCGCTGGGTTAGTTGTTTTACGCTGTATAGTAAACACGAGTGCAGAAAACTTGAAAACTACATAATTTTAATAAAGCCATATAGGAGTGGTGTCTTGGCGATGGTTACCTATCAGGATTCAGAGCCCATGGTAGACGCCATCTGTGAGTTTTTCAAAAAATGTGCACTGGGCAAGTATCATGAAATTGTTAAACATTCTCGTTCACGATTTTAATAGGCCTAAAAATGGAGGTTATTATGGATGCTATCATGGAAATAAAAAAAATACCGGTTACAGAGATTAACCCGGCCCCATACAATCCGCGCAAGGATTTGCAACCGGGAGATAGTGAGTATGAACAGCTACAAAAGAGCATAGAGGAGTTTGGTTATGTCGAACCATTGGTCTGGAATAAGCGCTCAGGAACGCTTATTTCGGGGCACCAGCGTTTAAAGGTTCTTAAAGCTCAAGGCGTAAAGGAAGTCGAGGTTAGCGTAGTCGATCTTTCAGCTGAGAAAGAAAAAGTTCTAAATATCGCGCTTAACAAGATCAAAGGCCGCTGGGATGAGAAAAAGCTATCCGGCATTTTATTTGAATTAACCAAAATGCCCGATTTTGACGTTGGTTTAACGGGTTTTGAAGCACCCGAGATAAGCGAGTTGTTTGATAAGTACTCTCTGGTAAAAGGAGACGACGACTTTGATTTTGACGCTGCGCTTGCGGCCATAAAAGAGCCGGTCACAAGGAAAGGTGATTTAATTCAGCTCGGCCCTCACCGGATTTTATGTGGAGACTCATCAAACCCGGAAGACGTAAAAACCCTTATGGGTGAATACAAAGCAGAGCTTCTGAATACTGATTTTCCATATAACGTCGATTACTATGGAGGCAATCGTCCTCATGCAAACGGCCGGCCTAAACAAAGTCGCCAGTGGGAACGAATTTACTCTGACAATATGCAACAGGATGAATATGAGGCATGGATGCATAAAGTGCTCAGAAACATTAAGGGGTATCTAAAGCAGGGGGCTGCGGTATATATTTGGCAAGGTCATCGGCAAATACCGCCAATGTATCAAATATTAATAGAGCTTGGATTTCACATTTCCTCGATCATATGCTGGCTTAAGGAATCCGCTGCTATTTCATACGGCGACTATTCATTTAGGACGGAACATGCGCTTTATGGGTGGCTGGAGGGTGCAGCACACTATTTCGCAGGGAAGCCTGGTGAAGGTAATGTTTGGGAGGTAAGACGAGATGCTACCTCAACCTATATTCATCCAACCCAAAAGCCGGTTGAACTTGCTCAACGCGCAATTCGCAACAGCTCCCAGCGCAATTCTATAGTTTTGGATACCTTTTTAGGATCTGGCTCAACCCTAATTGCCTGCGCAAGTTTAGGTAGAAGATGTTTTGGCCTTGAGCTAGATGCAAAGTTTATTGATGCGCTTGTATTTAGATATATTGCTTATGTGGGTAAAGATAAGGTCTCAAGAGACATTGTGAAACGTTATTTGAAGGAGGACTAACAATGACTACGAATAACACCAATAATCCTGAGCGTTCTGCTGTAGAGCTGATCCAGGAAATCAGTAGTGGCTTGCTCAACCCCAGAACACTTGACAAATTAACCCGACAGCGCTGTGTTGAACTCCTAATCGCCGAAGGGTATAACTATCAACATATAAGTCAGGTGCTAAAGATTTCCGAGAAGACCGTTTCCCGCGACATGAAGGAGATACGCGCACGCAATGAACTTGTGCCAAATATTGAATTTGCTAAAGAGACGATCGGCGATCTATTCCGGCAGGGCTTAAACCATCATGCGTATCTTATGCGTGTGGCACGCTCAAAAGACGCGTCTAATTCCGAAAAGATACAAGCGGAGTTTGCAGCATGGAAGGTGCTAAAAGAACTTATAGAGAAACTTCAGTCTTTAGGATATCTGCCATCAAAGCCCACCGAGATTGCCGGTAGCTTTTATCACCACACCGATAATGAAGAAAATAATTCTCCGGAAGCAATGCGCAAGATGCTTCTTGGTATTGAAGAGGCAGCAAAAGATGCAGGTGTTTTAAATAAAGAGATGGTTGCAAAGATAGAGCTATTAAAAGCACGCATTGCTCAGTCGGAGATTGTAGTAGATATAAAACAGTTAGAAGATAAAACCTTAAAAGAAAGAGAGGAAAACCATGAAGAAGGACATAAATAGCAGTATCAGAGAATTACAAAAGGAAGTAGCGCGTAAGAGCCTTAAGGTTTTTGCGACTACCTATTTCAAGCATTATATTAAATGCAGCTTTGCAGATTTTCACCTTGAGTTATTTGATTATCTGAGCGAAATTACCTTAAAACGAGGTAGGCAGCTTGCAATTGCCGCACCCCGAGCAAACGCTAAAAGTAGTATAGTAAGCCTCATGTATGCGCTCTGGTGTATTTGTTATGGGTATGAGAAGTGTGTTGTGCTTTTTTCAAGCACCCGGAAGCAATCAGGGAAGCTGCTCGGTCACATTAAGGATGAGTTGAACTCTAACATGGAGCTTAAAAGAGACTTTCCTGAAGTTTGCGAGCCGCCGAATCCGCGTTGGAGAAACGATGAGATTATTACCAAAAATAGAGTTAATGTTACGTCATCAAGCGTAGAACACGGTATAAGGGGGATCCGGCATAAGGAAAGCCGCCCAGGTCTCATTATTCTTGATGATGTTGAGGCTACTGAAAGTATCCGTAGCCAGGAGCAAAGAGAAAAGATTTATGACTGGTTTACGAAAATGGTGTTGAACCTCGGCTCAGAGAAGAGCAATTACATTGTTGTGGGGACAATTCTTCATTTTGATTCTTTGCTTGCAAAGATTATCTCAGATGAGGAGTTTCCTGGATGGGAGAAAAAGATTTATAAGTCGGTTAAAAGTTTTTCGGCCAATCCGCTCCTCTGGGATAAGTGGGAACAGATTTATCGGGGCAAGGATCTCTATAATGAAGATTCAGGGCCTGATGTTGCGAAGAAGTTCTTTGAGGATAATAAGGATAAGATGCTTGAAGGTACCGAGGTTTTATGGCCTGAAAAAGAACCCTATTATGAGCTCATGTTGATGAAGGCCCAAAAGGGCAACCTTAGTTTTGATTCCGAGAAACAGAATGAGCCCAAGGATACAAGCGGCCAGTCAGTCGATATGAAGAAGGTCATATTTTGGGAAGATAAGCATCAAGCATTGGAAGAACTTCAAGCGTTCTTAGGGACTCGTAAGGTGGTGCTTGGCGCCTGCGATCCCAGTATTGGTAAAGGCAAAAAGAGTGATTATTCCGCTATTGTTAATGTGTTTATGGATTACACCAGTAAGGATATTTACGTTGTCGATGCTGACGTGGGACGGTGGGATGTGCATACGTTGGTTGAGCGAATTTGCATACACCATAAGACGCGTAATTTCGTTACCTTTCTCTATGAAGCAAATGCAGCGCAAGCATGGTTAGGTGATATAATTAAGAAAGCACCGACAACTATACCTTTAAAACCGATTACCAATAATACACCAAAGGACTCGCGGATTATGAGACTCATGGTGCTGATAGAACAAGGCAAGGTGAAGCTTTCACGAAGACTTATCGAATTTAACCGGCAGCTGGAACAATATCCGAACGGTGCACATGATGACGCCATCGACGCTTTGTCCATGTTAATTGATATTGCAGAGAATTTTTCGAGGCTCGATGTTGAAAAGGCAAAGAAGATGATAGAGGCAGTTAATGGACTAAGTCCGGAAAAAGATCCTAATGTCTTCTTTATCCATGGAGGCAAGTTTATTTCTAATCCATTTCGTCTTCTCAAAGTAAAATAGACAAAAAATACCCCTTGATATATTAGCTCCTACCATTATATAATTTAACCTACCAGACGACAGAATGCTGTCGCGCCTTTATGTTAGTATGTCCACGCTTGTTCAGGCACAAACATCTTTTGTTTTGTATTCGGTCTATATAACTTGACTATTAGCTTGTTGTATGGATATATGGGTTGTGCTGGAGTGTGGTTTAAGTGATGGAGAAAGGTATTTATGGATCGCGATATAAACTCTCAGGAGGTTATATTAAGAATGCGGTAGTAACCGCTATCCGCAGAGTTGCTTATAGAAATTCGAATATATTGACATTAGATGATCTTATCTTTGGTGCTGAGACTGAAAAACAGGGCATGTTCGGTAAGAAAGGTAAAAGAACTGTTATTGGATTTTCAAACAGAGCCTAACGAAAGGAGGCCATTATGTGGAGACAGGGAGATTTGCTTATAATAAAGGCCGGAGCGATCCCAAAGGATGCTGTAAAACAGAACCACCGTGTTCTGGCAGAAGGGGAAGCGACAGGGCATATGCATGAATTGGATTCAGGGGTTCTTTATGAGAGTAACGGTACATTATATTTTTCCGTTTTGAATAAGACAACCACGCTTAATCACCCAGAACACAATGCGATAACGTTTAAGCCAGGTGCGTACAAAGTAATACGTCAAAGAGAGTATGAACCAAGCGGATGGAAACAGGTTGGTGACTAATCCAAAAGTCGAAGCGTTATTAGGCCATGTCTGGCTGCGGGGCAGGCTCAAATGCATATATACTGAACCAGACAAAAAGAGTGGCGAAGCAGCCGGTTATTATGAAAATGGGCGTTTGAGATTTAAATACCCGACATCCAATAGTAATTTTCATGGCATGGGGCAGATTTGGTATGAGGATGGAACTCTTCAGGGCGAAGAGCAGTATTATAACGGTCAACTCCATGGTGTATCAAGGCAGTACTGCCCTGACGGGTGGCTGTTTTCAGAGAGTAATTATAGAAATGGTTTATATCACGGCCCGAAGAAAGAGTGGCATAGGAACGGAGAATTGAAGTCGCTAAAGCCTTATATCAATGACAGACTTCATGGCGCATGGACAGAGTGGTATGAAAATGGCGCCATGAAGATGCAAATGAATTTTTCCAATGGCTTAAGACATGGCTTTTATAAGAAATGGGACACAGAAGGAAAGCTTATCTTGAAGCTCATATATGTCAGAAATACGAAAATAAGCAACCGTCTCTATGTGCTTATGAAGGATAAGGAACTGACGGTACAAGATATACTCAAAATCAAGAATTCGGCTGTAAGAAGGATATGTCTGGAAGGGTTGGGATATGCCAGGTTTCTTTTACAAATCGAGCATGAAATAATAGATAAAGATGGCGAATACGAGCTTATAAGGGTAGATTGGCATAAGCGGGAAGAGCCAATGTGTCTTGTAAAGGTCAAATGTTCTTCAACAGGGGCATACTATACATTGAGAGTGCCCCCTCATATGAAAACAGTAAAACAGGCAGTGGCGTGGACTTTTCATATGAAAAAGAATGAATACAGCCCGCTGGAGGAGACATAAAAAGCCGAAGGATATAGCCAGTGCATATTAAAGTAACATTTCTGATTTTAATGTATGAAAAAGTGGATTTATTATTCTTATAAAGGGATGCTGGAGGTTTATATAGAGCTTCTAAAAACAGGTATTAGAGATGTTTGCATGCCTAATTGGGGATTATCTTCCAAAAATGATTTGGATTTTGTTGATAGAGAAGCTAAAAGCAATAATTTTTGTACCCTAACTGTTAAATATAAACGGACTGTTAAAAGGAGTAAGAAGATGTTTTTTAGCTATCAAAAGATAATTTTTGCTAAAGGAGCAGAAAATAAAGCATTAAAGCTTAAAAAATTGCTTCAAAAAACGCATAAAGAAAATGATGACATAAGGAATATCGGAAGGTTATTTGGTTATAGAGAAGATAAAATAACCAAGTTTTTAAAAGACAGAAAAGGGGGTTAAGAAAGGGGTAAGCCAGCGTGAATGCGTGCTAAGTGAATGGAGGAAGAAGAATTGTTAGAGATTAGGCAAAACCATGAAGATACATTGCTTGACGGCAGACTGATATACGCCACACGCAAGAAAAAGGGTTTTTCAGGTGTGATGGGATATCATAAAAACGGTAATCTTCATTTCAGATATCCTATGCATAACGGTAAATTTCATGGCGTATGCAAGACTTGGCATGAAAACAGTGTCCTTGCTATAAAAGAGGTTTTTGATAAGGGAAAACTTATCGGCATAAAAAAGACATGGCATCCTTGCGGTAAGCTGGAGTCCGGTGCATACTATGGCCCTGGTGGCTTAGAAGGCGCTGTTAGAAAATGGCATGAAAACGGCCAACTGCAGCTGGAGGGTTTTTATGTAAAAGGCTGCCTTGAAGGCATTGTTACCGCATGGGATAAGAACGGTAGACTTCACTTAAAGAAACAATTTGAAAAAGGTTTTCTTTCAGGGGCAATGATGACTTGGGATTGCTTTGGCCGTAAAATTAGCCTATCAAATTATAGGTCAGGTTTTCTTGAAGGTGCTCACCAGGAATGGCACGAGAACGGTAACTTAAAAATGCGATGCTTTTACCGAAAAGATGTTCTGGATGGTCTAAAGACAGAGTGGTACCCCGAAGGCAAAGTTTACACACAGTCACCCTATGTACATGGGTTTTTACATGGTGTTAAGCGAATATGGAACACAGAAGGCAAATGTATCAGCGAGATAATATATGTGAGTGGTGTACAGCAGTTAGCTGAGATTCAAAATATTATTAGCAGCATAAAAACAGGAAGTCTGAAAGCACAAGATATATTACGCATGAAAAATACTGCAGTTAGAAGAATATGCTTGGAGAAATTTGGCTACGCAAGGTTCTTAGCACAGATGGAACACTCGGTTCTCGATGTTGACGGCGAAAACGAGCTTGTAAGGATTGACTGGCGAAAAGACGAAGAGCCAATATATCTGATTAAAGTCAAGTGCCCGTCAACGGGTGCTTTTTACGCTTTAAAAGTACCGCCACGTACAAAAACAGTTAAGCAGGCTATTGCTTGGACATTTGGCGTCAAAAAAAGCGAATATGCTCCACAAGTTGAAACGTAGACCTCTGCAACGGAATACATTGACAAGGTGAAAAGGTGTGGTACAATAAGAATGTAGTTAAATTTCGTCCCGAGTTTAGAAGGGGTAAATCCCGGACGTTTTCGCCAAAGCGGATCAGCTTCAGGCTGAAAAAAAAGTAAAACCTTCGTTGGTCAAAAGGCCGGCGAGGGTTTTTGTATTTTAATGAAAGGAGGACAGGATGGAAGGCTTAAAAGTTTTGCGCAGTACCCAGATAATCGTACTGGGAGTTTGTTTTGTGATTGCCACAATAGTTTCAACAGTAATTTTATCAAAAGGGCTTTTGCAGATCAAGAAGTTCTCAAGCGAGGTAGTAACTGTTACCGGTTCAGCCGAAAAGAAGATACTTTCGGATTACATTGTCTGGAATGCCGAGTTTTCAAGGCAGGAGGTAGACTTAAAGGTAGGATACAAAAAGCTGCAGGATGATTTAAATAAGGTCAAAGTTTACCTTACCCCTAAAGGCATAAAAGAAGATGAATTAATAGTTTCTCAGGTTAATACCAGAGTCCTCTATAAGAAGAACGAAAAAGGCAATGACACTAACGAAGTCGAGGGTTACAGGTTATCACAGGGCATAGAGGTAAAATCCTATGATGTTAAGAAGGTTGAAGATGTCTCTAGGCAGTCGACGGAATTAATAGAACAGGATATTCAATTTATTTCTAATGCTCCTGAATACTTCTATACCAAGCTTGCAGAGCTAAAGATTGAGATGTTAGCTAGCGCAACAGAAGATGCCAAGAAACGCGCCATCACCATGGCTCAGTCGACTGGTAACAAGATAGGGGCAATTAGGTCAGCAAAGATGGGGACTTTCCAAATAACTCCTGTTAATTCATACGATGTATCGTGGTATGGCGAAAACGATACTTCATCCTATGAGAAAAAAGTTATGGCTGTTGTAAATTCCAGTTTTGCGATAGAATAGACATATGACTAATAATCAGGAAAAAGCCATTTCTGTCTTAATTAAAAAAGGCGAAAACCTTCTTGACAAACCTCGCCAAAGAACGTTGTTTACGGGCGATAAAGATGCTGATAATTTACTGAACGATATAAAAGATTATCCGCATGCTTACGTTTTAGCTTGCATAATGGATCGGCAGATTAAAGCTGAAAGGGCTTGGGCAATACCATATAAGGTCTCCAAAGAAATAGGAGGTTTTGAGTTTTCTAAATTGCGCAGCTTGACTCCTGATAAGGTTAATCTAATATTCAAAACACATAATATGCATCGTTTTAATGAAGAAATGGCTAATAACTTTTATTTAGCTATACAAAAAATACACAACGGTTATGGCGATGATGTTTCGCGAATCTGGAGCAATAGTCCTCCAAGCGCGGCGATTGTCAGAAGGTTCCTTGAATTTAGGGGAGTTGGTGTAAAGATTGCGACTATAGCTGTTAATATTTTGGCCAGGGACTTTAAAATTTCGATGAAAGATCATATTTGCATAGATATCTCTCCAGATACGCATGTAAAGAGAGTGTTTAAAAGATTAGGGTTTATTCCAGTTGAGGCTAGTAATGATGAGCTCATTTATTGTGCTAGAGAATTAAATCCAGAATATCCAGGTGTTTTCGATCTGTCATGTTGGGAGATCGGAAGAAATTGGTGCAGGCCAAATAACCCAGAATGCAATGAATGTTATTTGGGCAAACTTTGCCCAAAGATTTTCTAAATGAAAATAATTTGTTCTAGTTGCAAACAAGTCATAGGAGAACAAAAACCTTTTAACGATTCATCCGAGGTTAAAGCTAAATGCATTTCTTGTCTGGATAAAGAAAGGGAAGAAGCTCACAAAGCGAAGCCAATTCCAAAACTAGGTAAAGAACGAGAAGTAGTATTTGAAAATGGATTGAAGGGTAAATTATCAATAGCTGGTAAGGAAACCGATGAGCTTTCATTTTGGGATCTGATTGTTGCTGGTAAGAAATTTTCTTGTTCGGAAGAAGAACAGGATAAGGCAGAGAAATACCTAAATAAGTTGACCAAAAATGATGTAGATGTAACCTTTCTGCATTCTATGAGCATTAAGCTTGATAAGTCGCTGGATGGCCGCAGAAAAAAGAAACAAGCACCTCCTGTTGAAGGAAAGAAGCCAAAAAAAGACATTACTTATAATTGCACAGTAAGAGTCCCAAAACAATATGTCCTACTTATGTTTAAAGACAAGGCTTCTAGCATGCAGCAGTTTGCAGGTATATTGGCAGATGTAGCACTTAGGATGTATAAGGAAGAATGCCAAAAAGCCGTAGAAAATGATGGATAAACAATCCCAAATCAAAGAGTGGTTGCGATTATACGGCCGCCACATAAAAAGGAAATCTTTTTGACAATTTAGATAACGAGGTATATAATTATACTACCTTAGGTCTTTCAGCCCCGAAACTTCGGGGCGTAGCCTAGTTTGGCTTAAGGCGCCTGCTTTGGGAGTAAGGCATTATAGGAGAGTTAGAACCTGGTAACCGCCGTTGCATATGAAATTATCTAATACTGCTTGTATTGGTCCCCCATTACAAGGTGTTTATAGTTGTAACGAATTTTAAGGAAAAGAGCCTATGTTAGGATATTTGATTTTATTATTTACTGTGGCCCCAATCGCAGAACTGGCTCTTTTGATAAAAATCGGGCAGTATATAGGAGTAGGTTATACGCTTGGAATTGTAGTCCTTACCGGTGTTGCAGGTGCATATTTAGCCAAGTTACAGGGCCTTATTACTCTGCGCAGAATTCAGGAAGATATAAACAATGGCAGGATGCCGGCAGACAAGTTGTTCGACGGCGTTTTGATTTTATGTAGTGGTATATTACTTTTGACCCCTGGCCTTATAACTGATCTGATAGGCTTTATGGGGCTGATTCCAATTACACGAAATTGGTTTAAAGG
>Ga0075116_10000664_pt1 | contig 15830 bp, 14 predicted proteins | sample AntAceMetag02UKC_FD_69786 | JGI IMG/M metagenome (GOLD analysis project Ga0075116, IMG submission 69786) | Saline lake microbial communities from Ace Lake, Antarctica- Antarctic Ace Lake Metagenome 02UKC | ecosystem: Environmental > Aquatic > Non-marine Saline and Alkaline > Saline | place...
TCCTGCTCTTAATGAGAAGAAGAATAATACTGTTATGAATGTACCTAGCATTGCTTCATATGTGTCACTTATTTTGTATTTTGCCATTTTAATAATACCTCTGTCTTGGTGGTGGTTGCATTGCACCTTTTAATCTTGATATCATAAATAATATTGCGAATCCCGCACCAATTAAAACAGGTAATCCATATGTGTCGATAAGGCTCTTAAAATATGCTGCGCCTCCTACTAATACTATACCATATATTACTGCAGTAATTCCAGGCATTAACCCTGCGCCAGGTATAAATATAATTAATAATATCCCAACTACAATTAATATTACTCCTATAAGTGCTCCTCCAACTAATATATTTCCCCTACCTACTGGTGGAAACATAAAATATAATAATGCTAATAGTACTAAGCCTATTATGATACCTTTAAAATCTTTATTCAATTCTTTCATGATGAGGCCCCCATATACCATTTTAATATAACGATGAATACAATTACAGCAATAGCTAATTTTACAGGATCATTTTTAACTTTTGTTAATTCTTTTCTTAATTTCTTTCTATATCCGTTAATCATTGACCTTGAATTATAAGGGTATATCCAAATACCTGTTAAGAATACACCAATTCCCATTAAGTAAGTTAATCCTAGTGAAAGTAGTAAATCTATTCCAAAACATACATGTATCTTGTTAGCTATCCATATAGAAATAACATCTGTTGGATCTGGAACAATAGGTGGTAATGAAAATAATATACCTATAACTATCAATATCTTTGCTATCATTCTAGCACGGTCTCTAGATAATCCCATCCAACTATTAGTTTTCGGGTTTCCGTCTAAGTCAAATCCATATATTCTGAATGCCATATTTATCTTTTTGTACTCCATCTTAGGTCTTTATAAGACCTTTTCTTTCTTTTGTGTTTCGTGAATTCTTTGTAAAGGAAATATCCCCCTACACACATCACGGCTAATTGTAACAATTCCATATTTACCTCCTAAGTCTAACTCTAACTATTTATTCTTATTTATTTACAACTTTAGTCATGAACTTTTTAGTTCTCTTTGGTTTGTTACTTTTATGATATCTTTCTAATGGACCAACATTTACTCCTCTTTGGAATCCTAATTGATCATAATAATTATCTTGAAATGCAACTAGCTGTGCTCTTGATAAATCACTATCTTTTGGATACTCTCCAGTTTCTGAAAGTATTTGTTCTTTTAATGGAGTATAAAAACTATGGCCTAGTTTAATCCCTTTCCCAATTCTTTTTCCCCTTTTTGACATTGATAATAATACTCCACCTTTTGCTTTTACAGGATATCTCTCAATTCTACCAACTCCAGGTTTAGAATATACTGTCATTCTTCTCTTAACTTTACCTTTTCTACCTTTGATTCCTTTGTTAACTAGGATTCTCTTCTTTCCTTTCTTTGTCCTGATTGTTCTATAATGTGCTTTTGGTCTTCTTCTCATTTATACATCCTCTCATAAGTACGTTCAATAACTGGTTTGCCTGTTTTAGGATTGATATCATCTGTTTCTTTTTGTACTTCAAGCACAACATAATCTTTTTCTTTTGGTTTCTTTTCTATGATTTTCTCCTTTGATTCTAAATAAGATTCAAAAGCATCTTCTAATTTTTCTTGTCGTTCTTCATCATCATCATGGTCATCGTGGTCATCATCTTTCTCAATCTTTATCTTTGCGAATTTAGTTGGAAATGTAGGAAGTTTTGTTCTTTTTCTTTTTCTGAATTTGTTTTTATTAATTGATTGAGCAATTAAACCTTTTTTATTAACTAAAAATGAATGGTCATCAACATATACTAGTGAATCATTTGGATCATCTCTACCTAAATATCTGCCACCCACAATCATTGGTATTTTTGAATAAGACACTTTTAATCTTTTTCTTTTCATCCTACCTTTGATTCCTTTGTTAACTAGGATTCTCTTCTTTCCTTTTTTAGTTTTGATTGTTCGATAATGTGCTTTTGGTCTCGCTCGTTTCATTTTCTTTGTTCACCTTTATTCATATGGATCTACTAACCAATCTACCAAATATCCTGCAGTAATATATATCACTAAGTTTAAAAATAAAATATTAGTTGGAATCCCCATTATAATTGACTCTGTTGTCCAAACTCCTTGTAATAAGCTTCCTGGTGAAGCTAAATAAAATAATTCTTTTGGCAGTGTGTAAAAGGTTTGATTTAGTAAATTCATAATTAAGATAACTAAGCTGTATGTAGCAGCACCTACTAGTGCACCTTCCTTACTTGCTTTTGCCCTTCTTATTAAATCATATTTTCTTTTTGCCATTTAATACCCACAATATCCTTGAATACATAATTGTCCATCAAAACAATCTCTATGGTCATCACATAACCTTGTACAGAATGATTCATCTGGATCAATACTTAATCTTGCAACATTATCAACGTCACAAACATCTAATAATCCTTTACAATTACTATCTGAGATACATTCAACTAAAAATAAATATTCATACTTATAATCTACAAACTCTTGAATCCCTGAAGCATCTTCATAAATAAATTGAATTAAAATTAAATTACTTTGAGTAATTTCTCCTGTTAAATCAATTTCATCTGTTTTGTATATAAAAGATTCGCCAGGCCCCATAACTTTATTTGAAGTGTGCCTATATACTAATTTATCATTTTTATATACATCAATATATTTCAATACTGAATTTATTCCAAAAGGACTTGTTGTAACTGCTCTAAACACTGCAAGACTTTCATCTGCTTCTGCTTCATAAGCTGATTGCATAAGTACACTATGTCCGTTAAGAGAGTCACCATTTAGTGATTGTACTAGTTCAACTCCAAATATTCTTTGAAGTGATTGAGTATGTACTGGATTTCCTCCTTCATCAAACATAACTACTGAAAATATTTCTGATCCTGAGTTTAACATGAAATATAAGACAAATACTACAATTAATGCAATTATAGATTTAGTGGTATCTTTCTGACTCATGCGAAGACACCTCTTATAATTGGCATATAATATGGACTAAACATTACATAAGCTAAAATTGCAGCACTAATAAATATAATCCAATAACTATTATCAACATCATCAAACACATAAGTGTTTATGTTTACTTGACTTTCTTTTGGTTCAGGAATTATTGACCCTAATACTGAATATATTATGAAATGTGCCCATGCAATAAATCCAACATATTGAATTAATAACATATCAGGTTTATAATTAGCAATAATAACAAATAGAACTACATTTGCAATTAATCCTCCTATTCTATACTTAGCCCTCATAGCTGAAGCTGAAGGGATTATTCCAAATTTAAATTTAATTTCTTCTGGGAAATGGCCCAATTCGTGAATTGTTATCACTATTAGAAGTGCGATGTATCCTAAGATTATCGTTGTTATCATTCCTTGTGCCTCGTTAAATCTCCCCGTGGTTGAAAGGTAGGGCTATTTAGCTTACACAATAATTAATTTGTTATCTTTCTTCTTTTCTCCAACCAAGTATCTTCACCAATTTTTCCTAAGTAAAATAAAGTATCTACTTCTTTGGTTGATGCTCCTTTTGGAACAACTAATTTTGTACTTGGTCTTTTTCTTTTGATTCTTTTTGAGCGTAATTTTCTTTTTACTGGTTTCTTTACTTTCAATTTTAATGGTTTAATTGTCTTATATTTCAAAACTCTTGACCCTCTAAAATTACCAAGATTATCATGCGCGACTTGAAATTTACCAACAGTTTTATACCTAATTTTTTTACCTAACTTTCTTACTTTTCTCTTATGAGGCTTAACTTTATACCTCTTCCCTTTTTTATTTTTTCTAGTATATTTTGAAACCTTGACTTTTTTTGTTACTTTTTTAGCTGCGATCTTAATCCCCCCAATGACATAAACCATCATTTACACAACATTGCATTAATGGTGAACTTGTAGTATCAATTAAATTAATTGAGCCGATATAATCTAATGGTTGATATAATAAACATACGGTTTCTTGATTTTTTCCTGATGTAACACAATCATCACCCTCATATACTGTTCCACCAAAGTATGGTTCTTGATAGTTTGGCCATCCACATGGGTCTGTACCTATTAATGGGTTTGGTTCAGTTATTTCTTCATTATCATCTATATAATCTGTAGCTTCTGCAGCAACATCAGCTACAACATCAGTTACATTATCATTGTTAGTAAATCTATCTTTAATACTATCAGTTCCAGATTTAATTGCATCTTTTGTTTTTTCATTTGATAAAAATGATACTACTGCTTCTCTTCCTTTATCGAATTCAATTGGTGCAACATACCAAAATATTGCTAATAATACAGCAATAATTAAAATGGTTTTTCCTATTTCCATTTACGTTTCCTCTTCTTTTTATATTTTGGTTCGACAGGTTTTATTCTTACATTCATAGGTTGATTTGGATTATTATTTATATATACAATAAAACCTAATTCCTCTAATTTCTTTTTCCAATTTTCTTCAAAATTAGGACCTATAGAAGAATGAAAGGCCTTATCCAACATAGAAAACAAATGGGTGGCTGGAAGTTTAGATAAGGCCTTAGATGATGGGGTTTTTATGATTTGAAATGATTTTCCATCTCTAAATATAATTTCTGCTTGTTGATCTTTATTATCAAGTAAAGCCATTACATCTTCAGGAGATGGTGGACTAATTTTTCTATCAGGATGTGTATGATATTGTACTTCAAAATCAGGTGGTAAGTCAATTTCATATGTAGAACCAGGAGCAACATTAATATTTTCTATTCTACCTTTCTTATCAAAGTCTATTCCACCACCAAATTCATAAGTAAATTTATTTGGATCAGAAATATAATTGAAAACTTTTCTATGAGATTTAGTAATAGTCCCTCGGACTTTTGTTTTTCTAGAAGGTTTTTTTATCTTGGGATTGATTAGAATTTTCTTCTTTCCCTTTTTAGTGTGAACTCTACGGTAATGTCTACTAGGTCTATTTCTACGTGTATTTCTTTTAGACATATTAGTGCCACCCAATAAAGCCTGTGTAATATATAATATTTATGAGTATATGGGATATATAAATGTTTCTATTTTTTCTCTCCAAAAAAGTAATAAAGTACAAGGAACCCAATAATTCCATAAAAAACACCATTAGCTAAGTAATCTTTATAATATAAACATTGACGTTCTCCTGCCTTCAAACATTTAAAATAATCTCCAGGTGTTAACTTTATATCACTATTACAATTCAAATACGTTTCTGTTGCATCTACTACTCCATTTCCACACGTTTCACTTTCACTTAGATATAAACCACATCCAACAACAGTTATTGGCTTATGTTCAATATAATCACATCCATTCAATTCTTTACAAGTTCTATATTGATAATCTCCATCACATAATCCATAATCTGTACAACTCCAATTCTCTTCACAATCATAATCATCAGCAGATACAAAATTCATTAATAAAATTAGAAGGAATACATATGTCCCTACTAAAAATTTACTTTTTTTCTTTTTTTTGCCTAACTTCATATTGATATACCGATAAGATTCCTACAATGATTAATAATCCTACTAAAAATACTGGGAACCAATTCTGACTCCAGTTACATTCTACGTCTGGATCCCAAACACAACTAATTAAAGTATCATAGTTAACTTTACAATCTTGCCAACAAGATGCTGGATTCTCGTTTGCTTGACATATGTTATCTCCACAATAACCAGTTATATTTGTAGTTGATATAGGAATAACTCTTGGTGTAGGTCCGCCACCACCACCACCGCCTCCACCTTCTTCTTCGTCATCAGGAACAGTTGTAACAGTGAATTGATCAGCAGACCCTCTAAACATGTAAGATTGACCATCTGTTGTATTTGTTACAATGAATTTAATAGTCCATGCACCTGTTAATGCTGTTGATATTGAAAAATTATATTTACCTATTGCAGAAACATAATTTGTTTCATTTACTGTTTGTGAACTAAAAGGATCTCTTATAGTTATAAAAGACTTATCAATAGCCGAGACATTATTTACTAAATAAGATATATTGATAGCTGTGTTCACATATTTATTAGTTGAATAAGTAGGAATTTGATTTCTTAAATGATTAGATGCGTTATACTTGATAGAATATGTTCTACTATCATATCCTCTTGCACTACAAGTTATATTTTCTCCGTGTGTTCCTACTCCTGAACTTACAATAAATGTTGATGTTGCACTTTCTGCTTGTAAAACAGAACCTCCGTAATCAAATGTATATTTATATTGAATTGTGTCGCCATCTGAATCGTTTGCCCCATTAAGTCCACAAGTATAAGTATTTATTAATCCTGTTGTTGTAACGTTAATTGTTGTGTTACTTGCAGTAATATTATGATTTACTAAAAACCCTTTAGATTCTATTGAAGAAGATTGATTTAATTCATCGTGTATCATAAAATATGCTGTATAAGAATGGTCATCTGTTTGTTGTGTTGTATAAGTACAATTAGCTGGTGATGTTAAAACTGTTGAATTACATAGTTGAGCATCTCCACATCCAGACGTATTTATACTAGATGAATTACATACATAATGAGTATATGTTCCTGCAGGTAATTCAGGATCTGACCATGTCCAATTAAATTGTATTGTTTTACCGGCATCTACTTCAGTTTCTGTTGTTATTACAGAAATAGTTGGTGATGAACTACTTACATTAACAGCAGAAGAGTTAATAGAAGTACTATTTGCTTCTCCATCCCATACTGTAACTTCACACTTCCATAATTCATTTGCAGATGTGTTCCCCCCTCCTACTTGAAAAATTGTAATTGGCATTAGATTCGAACTATTATACCATCTATAATAAACATCAGATTCAGCATCACTATCTGCATCAGAATAACTATAAGTACAATTTAAGTCTTCACTTGCATCTGGTGAGACAGGTATAACTGCAACATCGCTCGCTATAGGAATTGTATTGACAACACTAATATAAGATTCTTTAGTTGAAGAATTTACAGTGCCGTCTCCAATTTTAATTTGACATAGAATATAATCTGCTTTTGTACAATCTGCATCCCCACTACAATCAAAAGTGCTTGTTGTTGACCAAGATTGTAAAACTGTTGCATTATCAGTATCTAAATATTGATAATAATTAGTTGTTCCATCTCCATCTCCATCAGCTACACTATTAGCTGTACAAGTTAAAATATCAGTTTTTTGTGCTGGTGGAGTATCTCCACTTACTCCAACTGTGACACTTGTAAATGTAGGTACTAAGTTTTGAATAATTTGAGAAGTATTACCTAATGTATCTGCGTAATTTCCTCCATCAGTTACATTAACTACACATGATACATTCTCTGCTTTTTCAAAATTACCTGATGTTAAAGTAGGCCAGTTAGTTCCGTCCCAAGTATCTGTTTCTACATTCACTCCATCAACATACCACTTTATGGTTGTATCATTTTGAACATGGCCATCTGCATCAGTAAAAGTCCAGTCGCAGGTTAAGGTGGAATTTGTGTATGCTGTATCTGGTGTAATGTTTACATTTGATACAGATGGCGCGGTGTTCATTGAAATATTATAAGTATTATAAGTAACGATATCAGTTCCATCAGAAACATTTGCATACCATTGGAAATCTGTACCAATTGTTGTTGCTACTCCACAACTAACTACTGTTCCTGCAGATATAGAAGTATTTGTACAAAAGATTGCTCCTGATGTTGTATTTATAAAAGAAACTGTTCCTGTATCAGAATCAGTATCATTATAAGTTACATTAATAACATAGTTTCCAGTCCATATTGTTGCTTGAGTATTGTTTGTTGGTATAAATCCTTGTAACCATGGTTCTAAATTAGATATTAACATTGATGTATTAACTGGAGTACCATATTGAATATTATCATTGGGTGTAACTACACAAGTAACATTTTCTCCTTTTGCATAATTTCCTGATGAAAGTGTAGGATAATCTCCTGATGAGTAATATTCTGTTGTAATAAACGCTCCTTCAACATACCAATCTACTTTAGTATCTGTTTGAGATTCGCTATTTGTATCTGTATATGTCCAGTCACATACTAAAGAGCTTGTGTTTGTATATGCAGTGTCAGGTGTAATGTTTATGTTTGTAACTACAGGAAGATAATTCATTGAAAAATTATACACTCCAGATGAAATTGTTGTTGGTCCATCTGTTACATTTACATACCAATTGAAATATCCACCTATCGCATCATTAATTGAACATCTAACTGTTGAACCACTTGATATGGAAGTATTTGTACAGAATATAGATCCATCTGAACTATTTATAAAATATACAGTTCCTAAATCAGAATCAGTATCTGAATAAGTTACATTCAAAATATAACTACTAAAATAAATATCACCAGTATTATTTGCTGGTTCATGTCCAGTTTGAATAGGATCTAAGTTTGAAATTAATATTGAGGTGTTGATAAGTGTACCATTTTGTACACCATCGTTTGGAGTTACCACACAACTTACATTATTATTCTTTGCAAAGTTTCCTGATGTTAATGTTGGATAAACTCCGCTTGTGTATGTATCTTGTTCAACAAATGATCCTGCTACGTACCAATCTACATATGTTGATGCTTCAGCTTCACTATTTCCATCAGAGTATGTCCAATCACAAGTCAAGGTTGATGTGGTATAAGCTGTGTCTGGAGTTATATTGATATTTGTTGCTAATGCTGGTATGTTCATTGAAAAATTATAAGTTGTATAATTAACAGTTGATGTACCGTCAGTAACATTTGCATACCAATTGAAATATCCTCCTAAAGAATTACTGATTGCACAACCTACTGTTGTTCCGGTAGATACTGATGTATTTGTACAGAAAATTGAACCATCTGACGCATTTACAAAAGAAATTGTACCAGCATCTGAATCTGTATCTGTATATGTTACATTTAAAACGTAATTACTATAATATATATCTGCTGTATCGTTTGCTGGTACAAATGAACTTAAGATTGGGTCAAGATTTGTTATTAACATCGAAGTATTTAAAATATTAGAATAAGCTATTCCATCATAACCTTTAATCACACAACTTACATTTTGAGTTTTTGCAAAGTTTGATGAAGCTAATATAGGATATGTGCCACCAGTATAATTAGTTGATTGAACTAAGCTTCCTGCGACATACCAATCTGCTTGAACTTGACCATCAGTATATCCATCTGCGTCTGCATAAGTCCAATCACATGTTAATGTTGAATTTGTGTATGATGTGTCTGGTGTGATATTTATATTAGAAAGTACGGGAATCGAATTCATAGTAAAGTTATTTGTTCCTAAATATGTTACAGTAGATCCATCTGAAACATTTACATACCAATCAACATCTAATCCTGCTGATGGTGATATAAGACATCCTACTTTTGTCCCTGTAGATATTGAAGTATTTGTACAAAATATAGAATCATCTGTTGAGTTAACAAAAGACATTGATCCTGAATCTGAATCTATATCTGTATAAGTAGTATTTAAAGTAACGTCTCCTGAATATATCTTAGTTATATTCCATTTTATAGATTCTTCCATTAATGAATCTGTGCCACCAACATAATCTATTTGTTGCCACCCAGTATTATTTTGACAATAAATTGTTGCAGATGTATCAGTTACTGTTTTAGCATATATATTTACATAACTAGTATTTGCACTCCAACAAGAATCCGGAATTATAACGGTTTGTTTTGCTGGGAAAGTATATGCCCAATAAAATACTGCACTATGTGAATTAGTTGGTTTTTGATAAGTTGCATATGCGTCTATATTCCCAAAACTTCCACTAGACCATGCATCATTATAGAATAAAGAACAAGTTGCACTTCCTGAACAACTATAATCTCCTCCATCTAATCCCCCACATGATCCTGATATATTTGCTTGTTCTTGAGTACAATCTGAATTAGTTGTATTTACCGGTACAAAACTTGAAGGCACTGGTGCTGTATTTAAAATTAACATTGATGTATTAGTAATAGTTCCATTATTTTTTCCATCTCTTGGTGTAACTACACATGATACGTTATTATTTTTTGCAAAGTTTCCTGATGTAAGTGTTGGGTATGCTCCACTTGTATAAGTATCTTGCTCAACATGAGAACCCTCAACATACCAGTCTACATATGAATTTGTTTGTGAATCTGAATCACCATCTGCATATGTCCAATCACATGTTAATGTTGATATAGTATAAGCTGTATCTGGTGTGATATTAATATTTGTAGCTGTAGGAAATGTGTTCATTGAAGCATTATAAGTTCCATAAGTTACTATGTCTTCTCCATCTGTTACATTTGCATACCATAATATATCTGTACTAGGAGAACTTGATACTCCACAACTTACGGTTGTACTTGTCGCTACTGAAGTATTCGTACAAAAGATTGCTCCTGATGTTGCATTTACAAATGAGATTGTTCCTGTATCAGAATCAGTATCTGTGTAAGTTATATTTAAAATATAATTTGAATACCAAATATCTTCTGTATTATTCGCTGGATCAAATGATGCTAAGATAGGTGCAGTATTTGAAATTAACATTGATGTATTAACAATAGCTCCATAATTGATATTATCATAAGGAGTTACTACACAACTAACATTATTATCTTTTACAAAATTTGATTCACCTAATGTTGGGAAAGATCCTGATGAATAATAATCTGTTGAAGTTAATGATCCATCTACATACCATCTAACTATTGAACTAGCTTGATTATCATTTTCTGCATCTGCATATGTCCAATCACATGTTAAAGTTGTTGTTGTATATGCTGTGTCTGGTGTTATATTGATGTTTGATGCGACTGGTAGTGAGTTAACAGTAATATTATATATTCCCGAATTAATAATATCTTCACTATCTGACACGTTAATATACCATTGGTCATCTTCGCCACTTGTCAATCCTTCCCACAAACATCTAACTGTTGTTCCAGAAGATATTGAAGTATTAGTACATATAATAGAATTATCACTTGCATTAATAAATGAAACTTCTAAAATATCAGAATTATCATCTGTAACAGTTGCGTTCAAAGATATTGATACACCTGTTATATCATTTGAAACTTTAGTATTATTTGTTGGCACAATATCTGAATATTCTGGGGGTGAATTTGCTATTGAAAAATTATAAGTACCTGACATATTTGTTGTAACTTGATCTGTTATATTAAAATACCAAAGATTAGATACTGAATTATCTAATCCTCCCCATAAACACCTAATTGTATCTCCACTATAATGTCTTATAAAATCAGAATCACCATAAATATCTGAAGTATTAGAACATATAATAGAATTATCACTTGCATTATAAAAAATAATATCTAATGGATCTGCGGTGTTCAGGTCTGTAAGAGTTACATTTAATAAAACATTAATTGTTGGTGCTAAGTTTGTATTATTAGCTGGTGCAACAGCACTATAATAGGGTGTATAATCTGTTACATTAAAATTAAAATCATCAAAATAACTTGTATTAGAAAAACCATATAAATCTAATACATAAATATATGAAATGTTATATTGACCACCTTGTTGAGTAGAATAAAAATCTTTTTCAAATTTATTATCTAATTCATTACCCCACACACATACACCACAATCATCACATGCATCTTCTGTTGAATTATCACAGGCAGGAGTTCCCCCGCAAGATACAGTAGATATATTACTTTCTCCACCAGCAATTGCTACCCAAGAATATGTATCATCTGCGTCATCACAAGTTGCTGTAGAATCTGCATCATCTTCACAATTTGCAGTAAACTTACCAGAATTATCTATTGTAACCTCACAAGCACAAGCATCATATGCTGTTGCTGCTGAATCAGTATCTTGATGTGTTATCTTAACAACATAATTAGTATCTGTGAAATTAGTTGTAAAACTATGTGACCATGCTGCTCCTGGAGCAACTTCAAGTCCTGCTTTTATCTCTAAAGTATTTGTAGTATATTCACCAAGTGTAAAAGCACACCATGAATATTCATCAATAGGTTCATTATTACCATAATCATCATTAACATATGTAATAAAACTTGTCGCATTCTTACTTAATGTAATTGATACTATAGACGCATCACTATCATGTGCTGGCGTAGCAACAACACTATAAGTAGAATTTGGGAAAGGAGTAGTAAAATCAATTGTATCTCCTATTGTTGATGTTGAAATAAGACCACATTTTATATATTTACTCCCACCAACAATATATTCACCAGTAGGGATAGCAAAAGACATCGTAGCATCTCCGTCATCACTTCCACCATCATCTTCAACAATAATATCATATCCTGTTGTGGTTTTAGTAGTATATGATGGTGCATATAAATGGTCAGACGCATCTGTATAAGGTTGAACCATTACAGAATAATCAGTATCAGGTAAAGTGGTTGTGAATACAAGTGGAACAGTATTACCATTTACTAATGTTGTACTTGAATTACCTTTATAGAATGAAGTATTAATATATGTTAAACCACATCCACTACAATCTGCACATTGATTATCAATATCACAATCTGCACAAGTACCATTATTTGGATTAGTTGTACATTCATCCACAGTAATTAGAGATGCTGTTTCACTACCTGCCGTATTATCTTTAGGATATACTATATTAATTTGACCTCCAATAAGTGTGTGGTCTTCAGGATAAACAGAAAAGTTAATGGTTACTCCATTATTAGGTTCTAATTGAGTAGTATTAATATTAGTTTCATTAATAATCATATTTGTGGCAAGGGCATATGTCACTGTCAAATATGGATGATAAGGTAAAAAACCTGTTTGACTATCCATGAAAACACTTGCCCAATTAACCGAATCACCTATTCTTAATACACCAGTAGTTGACTCTTTTGAATATCCACTAACAGGTGGTAAGTCAGGGTCTAAAAAATTCATACTAAGATAAGATACTTGGCTTGCATGATGTGCTTTGTATATATCTGTTACATTAAAATGTAAATATATATTTTCGTCATCAGGATCAAAATAATTTGGAGTTTCTACTGTTTTTGTGTAAGAATATAAAAGAGCGGCAGCATCATTATCTATATCAACTGCTTGACTTGCTAAATGATAAAAATTAATATATCCATTTCCAGCATTATCAGATGTATAATATCTATACAAACTAATGTTTGCATATGTAATTACTGCAGCAGCTGGTAAAGGTGTTCCAGTATTGAACTGTATATAAGATTGATATCTTTGGAATGCATAATTATCCTTTGTTTGTACATCTGTAACCCCATCACTAGTATTAAACAGAACTGTCGGATCTATTTTAATAGGATATATAGTATTTGTATCATTTAACCATGAATAAGGTACTTTGATTATTGTTCTTAAACTTCCACCAGCAAGCATAGATAATGTTTTATTTAATTTGATTTGATTTCCTATTGCATCATATCCAAAAAGTTCTGGAATATAATATACTGTATTATTATTAGAATCTATAAATAATATTTCATCTGTTGTTGATAAATCCTTATCTTCGAATGTTCTAAACTCTTTAAATGGTGTTTTTGTTAATTTTCCAATACTAATCCCTAATGAATTTGAACCAACATCTTCTTGATAAAATGCTTGTGTATCAAATGTTATTTCCATATCAATTTCTTCATCAAGTGGCCCATCATAACAATTATCATACCTTTCTTGTAAAAATGTTCTATCTGCTATAACAACTTCTTCTTTTAATTGATCTCCTAAGTATTGATAAACAAGATCCGCAAAATGATTTCCTCCATCTTGATAGTTAATCCATTGTGTTGGATATGTTGCTACATTATCTTCAAAAAGTAATGTTGATGCTTGTTTTGCTGCAATTCTTTTTCCAAAATTGCTCCCTACACAATCTTTATCAAAATTAATATATCTATCAGAAGCAGTATTAGGTGTGAACATAAGAATATAATCGTCTTTAACTATTGCAGCTGGTCGTGAACCAGGAGTTAATGGTGTTGAACTTTCTTTAAAATAAGCTTTATATGATCCTCTTTCTACTCCATAATCATAATCATGAATTCCAAATGATACTGATACTGGAACTACTGTTGAGTTGATTGATTCATATCCTGAATTATTTAAATAATTAATACTATTAGAATAATAACTTCGTGTAATAGAACAATCTTGGTTTGAAATTTCATTCCAATTTTTTCCTCTATTAATAATTTGATCTGCCACACATATTTGAGGTGGACGTTCTATTATTTGAGAAAACCATTCTTCAGGAATTTGAGAACATACTTCTTCAGGAGTTAATTGTGCAAAAGTAGTAAAACTACTAGAAATAAAAATAATAAAAAAAAGGGCAAGAAATACAAATAATACTACTATTCCTTTTTTATCTACTTTAGCCAGCATAAGTTCCACCTAACCCTAACAAATATACACAAATAAATTTATTTAGGGGTGCCAACTAAATAAACTTTTCGCTTTTTTAACCACCTGTGCCTACTAAAATCCTAAAAATGATTGGATTTCGACTAATGCTCCAGCAAATACTTCTGGGACATATTGTCTTAGCATGAACATTGCTACTAATGATATACCAATTGTTACAAATACTGCTGCCATATCTTTAGCATCTACGGTATTGTCGTCTAATAACTTTTTTACTAATGCTACACTGATTGTAGAACACATAGCTAAAGCCATTAACACAAATACTGGTCCAAGTTTAATGCTTTCTCCCCATGTACCACCTACTACTAATGCAATTCCTTGTAAAAGTACTAGTGATAGTACTACAAACAATACTATGTTTGTGAATGTGAGTTTTTCTAATTCTTGTCCGAATCTTGCCATTTCTTTTTACCTCCTTATCCTATTTTTCTATATATGTATGCTTGAATTGCTCCATATAATGTTAATAGAGCGATGATTGTAATTACAGGTAATCCTTCTATAACATTAAAGTTAAAGATAGGATACAAATACTTTTGAATTAATACGACCTTTGGTAGAGCATATAATACAGTAAGTAAAATTCCTCCATAATATAGATTTCTTAAATCTTTATAGTTTAGTTTCATTTTTTCTTCCTCCGTCTGGACTTTTTTGTCTGGAAGAACCCTTTATCTGGGCCTTTTTCAAACATGTAATATAATGTGAATAGGATTATAATAACTGCGATTGCACTTATTACAGCTTTAGTATCATATCTTGATGTTGTATTTGTTTGTGGAACTGTTGTTGTTGGTGTATTTGTTTGAGGTGCAGTATATGATGTTGCTGTTGTAGTAGTGCTAGTAGGTGATTGAGCGCCTGTTCTTTCTTGACAGCCTCTATTTCCTTCCCATGCAAAATCATCTTCACAAACGCACTCATCTTCTCCCCACACACCACCTGTAGCAGCACATAAGTCTTTTGCTGCTGCAGTAGCTTCATCATCAACTTCCTTACTTGTGCAAGATATATAATATTCATCATATAATGCTAGTTCGTCAATGTTTGTTGTTTTTACTGCAATATTATTTTGTTTGTTACACCAATAAACACTGCCTGAGGTTGTTAGTACTTGCTTCTGATTTAATAATAAGTACCTGGAGGTATTATCAAGTTGACTCTCAATTAAAAGCAAGTCTTTACATTCCCAGTCAATTGTATCTATTACTGTATATGTACCAATGCTACTAATTGCTGAATATTCAGTGAACACTATAGTCTCGTTGCCATTGACTAAATTATAAGTTCCTGTGTTTAAAAAAGTTCCATTTAGTCC
>Ga0075116_10000668_pt1 | contig 15781 bp, 21 predicted proteins | sample AntAceMetag02UKC_FD_69786 | JGI IMG/M metagenome (GOLD analysis project Ga0075116, IMG submission 69786) | Saline lake microbial communities from Ace Lake, Antarctica- Antarctic Ace Lake Metagenome 02UKC | ecosystem: Environmental > Aquatic > Non-marine Saline and Alkaline > Saline | place...
CGGCTACGGCAACGGCGACGGCAACGGCTACGGCAGCGGCTACGGCAACGGCTACGGCAGCGGCTACGGCTACGGCAGCGGAAACGGCAGCGGAAACGGAAACGGCTAAACACTAAATAAGGGGGTATTATTAACAGTTCAATATTATCAAAATTGAACGCCCCCTTTAATTTAAACATCATGCAAAAGAGTAGAGAAAGTATCGATTCACAACAGGAAAGCAAGGTTAAAACTGACTTAGCGGATATGAAAACAGCAGGCGAATTTAACGAACAATGGCAGGATGGACCATTTCAAACAGCGGAGGAAATGAGAGAACAAGAGCAGGAAGTCAAGCAAGGTGATAATGAAACAATATTATTAGACTCAATAAATAGAGGATTGAGAAAGTGGAAATGGAGGGATAAATTATCTTTTGATGATGGATTTGATTTGCTAATCGCATTACAGGAGGAAATAGTAGGTGAAATAAATCAACCAACCACCGAGGATAACAAGGTAGTTGAGATGAGCGAAAACACATTATCTATACAAAATGTTATAAATCTGCCTTGCGAATGCGGTAATACATTAGGTGAGATTGAACAAGGTGACGGGAAGTGTTTTTATTGTGGAAAGAAGTTGTAAGCAAGGTTGTTTATAACGTATGGTTGTATGATTAGATTTTAATTTTTAGCGATGGCATATATAAAAAAGGAAATAAGAGAACAAGTTTGGAATAAGTACGATAAACGTTGTGCTTATTGTGGAACTGAATTAGAGTATAAGCAGTTGCAGGTTGACCATATAGAAGCGCATTGGCATAATGGAACTGAAGAAGAATGTAAAAAGTGGAAAGTGACTAAAGGCAAACACGAAATAGAAAACTTTAACCCAAGTTGTGTAAGGTGCAATAGACGGAAAAGTACATTTACTATTGAAACCTTTAGGAACGAGATACAACAACAGCTTATACGGCTTAAAAGGGATAGCTCTAATTATAGAATGGCACTTGATTATAGTATGATAGTTGAGGACAATAAGCCGATTGAGTTTTTCTTTGAGCGTTGGGAAAAAATTAAAAATTAATTATACAACGTGTTAGGCATCTTTTTTAATTGTTACTAACGAATTAGTATAAGAACTGTGCGACAATTAACCACCTCCGTTGATTTGAAACACGAAACTAAGTAAAAGAAAAATAGGGAGGGTATTACGCACAACGTTGAATCTATGTTTTGACCGCTGATTGATTACCGAAAAAACTTTGATACGAGATATAAACTTTAAATTTACAAGCGATGGGATTATTATTAGATTACAAAAGAAGATTGAAAACAGCAATGGAACTGATTGCGAAAGGGGGAAATTGCATTACCTTAACCAGACTTGGGACAAAGGCAAGCTGTTACAGGACTTTTATAAGTGAATTGGAGCGTTTGGAAAAAGAAGGAACGAGTACTGTTTGCGAATGTTTATTACCAACCACTACATTTACAGGAACCGACTGGTGTACCACTTGCCGTAAACCTATAAAATACAATGAGCAAACTGCACTATAACATAGATGTATATGCACTGCACGATAACGAACTAAACAAATAAAGAATAAACCCTAATAAGTGGGGTCTATCGTATCAAAATGTATCATAACGAATCAAAGTAAGTGCAAAATGTAAAACGCAAAATGTAAACGAAATTTCACAAATAAAGCCTAAATATATGAAATTCAAGGTAACAACAGAAGACGAGAAGGAAGCCAAGCGATTAGTACAATCTGAGGATATGGCAATGTGTATTTGGGAACTATTACAGAATCTACCTAAGCGAACAGAGCACGCAATAGATGAAACAGAAGATTCATATAAAGCTCATGAAATAATATGGACGATGATTAGAGAAGAATTTGAAAGTATAAACATAATTGATCTAATAAAATTAAAGTAATGAAAAAAGAAACGACTCAAAAAGTATTATTCTATATAGTGCTAATACTCTGCACTATATTAGGTGTGACAGTGATTAAATCAACATTCTTAGATGTGATGTTTGTATTTCTATGCTTCATGGCTGGATTAATCAAATACGAGATGGACAACGCTATCGAAATGCCAGATGACTTCGATGACAATTTGTGTTTTTAGAATATATTTCGTAACTTTGAAAACTAAAGACATAGTTTGAAAATATCAAAGAATATCAAAGATGCCAAAGAAGGGAGTTTCAAATAATCCGGCAGGTAAGCCAAAAGGAACATTAAGCGCGAAGACAAGGGCATGGGAAGAGCTTGGTGAGTCCATTATTAATGAAGGTGCTGATAGGTTTAAAGAAGTAATGAACGGTTACGAGGATGAGGATTTTATAAAGGCATATCTTTTGATATTAGAATACTTCAAACCAAAGCAACAAAGGCGCGAAGTAGAATCGAAGCAAACACTTACTGTAAACTGGGAAGAGGATAAGACCTACATACCAGATGATAATTCAGACATAGCATGAACTTAACACATAAGCAGACCATTGCTTTAGACTACCTAGAGGATAAGGTTACTTATGAAATTCTATACGGTGGTGGTGCCGGTGGCGGAAAATCTGTACTGGGTGCATATTGGATTCTTAAAAACTGCTTTAAATATCCTGGTACTAGATGGTTAATTGGTAGATCAAAGCTGAAGACCCTAAAAGAGACTACCTTAAAATCACTATTCGAGGTTATAAAACTTCAAAAGATACCCCCCGATGTGTTTAGATATAACGCACAATCCAACACAATAACATTTGTAAACGGTTCAGAGATACTTTTAAAGGACTTATTTTTCTATCCTTCAGATCCAGACTTTGATGAACTTGGATCTCTTGAGATCACAGGTGCGTTCTTAGACGAAGCAAGCCAGGTGACGTTAAAGGCTAAGAATATTGTTAAATCTCGTATTAGATTCAAGTTAGATGAATACGGATTAGTACCAAAGATGCTAATGACTACAAACCCTACTCTTGGATGGATATTCGACCAGTTTTATAAGCCAAGTATAGACGGCGTTCTGGCAGATGATAAGCAATTCATTCAATCCCTTTTTAGTGATAATATATATTTATCGATACATTATGAGTCTGTACTGGATTCATTGGATGAGATAAGCCGCAAACGACTAAAGCTGGGAGACTGGAACTATTCTGACGATCCGAGCGCCTTAGTAGATTATGATAGTGTAAATGATCTATTCACAAACGATCACATCATGAGAAATGGAGTAAAGCGACTCAGTGCAGACTTAGCCATGCAGGGACGCGACAAGTTTATAGCTGTATTAATGGATGGTGGTGTTATTCGTATAGTATCTGAAAAGGCCAAGACAACAGGCAAAGATATAGAAACGATATTAAAGGGACTTATGATTGAATATAGGATAGGCAATACTAATGTGGTTGCTGACTCTGACGGCATGGGTTCGTATCTGGAGAGTTATATTAAGAATATCAAAGCCTTTCACGGTGGATCGAAAGCGGTTCAATCTAAGGAATTCAACAATTTAAAGAGTCAATGTGCGTTTAAGCTGGCTGAAATGATTAACAAGCGAGAACTTAAAATAGAAGCAAATGAGCTGCAGCAAGAGGAGATAAAGCGACAACTATTGAATTGTCTTAAGCGGGATAAGATAGATGCTGACGATAATAAAAAGAAGTTGATAGGCAAAGATAAGATGAAGGAGTATCTAGGTAATTCGCCTGACCACTTCGATGCACTACTAATGCTTATGATCTTTTACGTTAAGAAACCACGCCAAAAGATGCACCTATAATTAAATTTATTATAAATAACACAATTATAGCGTATTGAATCGAATTATTTTGTAACTTGCAAACAAAAAACAATGACACGACTAGACTACATTGACGACTGTAAACGAATACAGAGCGTATTGTTTGACAACAACTACAGCGCGACACTATCAGAGTGCGACAAGGCATGGAGGGCCTATTCAGAGTCAATCGGTGCAGGGTGGATATTACTACCAGACGACTTCTTATTTGAACTTATTGAAAAGTACTTATGAAAGACGACATTTGGATATTGCAACATCAGCTTTTCGGCTTAGGTAATTTCATCAACTTAACGCCCGCGATTAAGGGACTGGCAGATTACTTTGATTGTCCTATCCCAGTTTATTTCGAGTTGGACCACGTTAGGCAGTGCTTTACCGATTGTGATTTCATTGAGATACTAGATGAGAAGCCATTTAACAGGGAGTTATTCGGATCATGGATGGTAGACGGCAGAAATAGGCTTCCAGATTGGGCCTTTGTTTACATGAATGCAGCTATTAGATACAATATAAGTCCAGAGATGCCACACACTTATATAGATCAGGCCAGTGAGATTAAGATAGATGAAGGTAATTACAATCTATTTATGTACGGATCAGGCAATGAAGATTCTGTTTACATGAGCAAGAAAACACCTGATCAGCATCATTATACTGACTACATGTATCAAGGCTTGGATATATTCACGGGGTCCACGACTGACTTCAATAGGGTGACATGGTTCAATCACATGCCTCACTACTTGGATAACATTAGAAAGTCTATAGCATTGATTAGAGAGGCTGATTTGATTATCACAAACGATACGGGACTGGCACACGCATCGGGGGCAATGAATAAAGAGGTGGTTATACTTTGGAAACACACTTTGCTGCCTAAGAACGGCAACCCAGGATTAAACACAACGATAAAATTAGTTGAATAATGAATTAAAATGATAGCAATACTATCCTTCATAGCTGCGTTTTTAATCGTGGCGCTTATATTTGAATTATTTGGAGATAAGGAAATATTATGAATAGAGATAGTAAAAGAAGGTCTATTGAAGATATACGCACAGATCAATTATACTTACAATAGTCAAACGAATAAATAAATAAGTAAATGACAGCAAATAACAAACTACTTTCGGCCTCAGTAATAGCCAAGAACGAAGAGGAAATGATCGGCACAATGATAGACAGTATTCAGGGATGCGATGAGATAATGGTAGTTGACACCGGATCAACAGACTCAACAGTTAAGATATGCAAAGAGAAGGGCGCCAAAGTATTTCGCGGTTATAAATGGGCTGATAACTTCTCGGAGGCTCGTAACGTATCTAAAGATAAATGTAAAGGTGAATGGCTATTGATAATTGACTGTGATGAGATATTCGAGCAGGACATAGATCATTTACGGAGGTTCTTAGATTCACAACTATCGGATAAGTATGACGCTATATTCTTTTCAGTTGATACGGGTGCAGAGGTGAACGACCAGATCAGGGTATTTCGTAACACGGACAACATCGAATGGCATGGAGAATTCCACAACTTACCATATATAGTAACTGAGACAGGACATGAGCAAATACCAGATGATAGGATCTTCAAAAGCTCATTTAGCATTAAGGCGAACTATTCACCTAATCATGAACGGGATAAAGACAGGACGCTAAGAATTATATCTAAGGTCCTGGAGAAAGAACCAATGAATACACGCGGCCTTTATTACGTATCTCGTGAGTGGTTGAATCGTCAACAGCCTGAACGTGCTATTGTTTATCTTGAAAGATACATGAAGATCGCACCACATACGAATGAATATGCTGACGCTGCTTATATCTTAGCTACATGTTATGCACACCTTGGGGACGTAGATAGAGCGATTGAACTATGTTTGAAATCTGCATCGCTACTACCTAGCTTTAAGGCTCCGTGGGTATTTCTTCACAACATATCACATCCTAATTATAAGAAGTACTGGAAGGCCGTTGTAGATATTGCCGACAATAAATGGGCGCTATTCGTTCGGGATGGCGCTGATAGTATAGTTGATTAGATTGCGAGATGGAGAAAATGGTTAACTCAGGAGTCTCATAAGCTCCGGTTCTGGGTTCAAGTCCCAGTCTCGCAACAACCACACGTCATTAATTTGGCGTGTGGTTTTTTTATGTCTGTAATATTATTAACGTATAAAACAAACAGATTTGTTATTTAGAATCATTATACTTAACTTTACATGTTCGAATAACTTAAAAATCTATAGATATGGCAAAGACAATCTGCTGTCCCATTCCAACTGCTATTGCTTCAACGGTCACAACCTTGAATCCATGCAGATCCGACGTAGGACAAATACAAAAACTTATTTTCTGGAGACGTGGAAACACTATCGCTTCAGTAGCAACCGCTGAGGTAGTCGGAACATGGACCACACTGTTAAGTGCTGCCGACGCGACAAAAGCAATACCCTCACCATTTATCGGAAACGTGGAACTTCCTAATTCAGAAGCGCGTGAGTTCGGTGGCGGAAACGAAACCAGAGACGGCGCTGCAATAATCAAAGGATCACAAAATGTGCCTTTCAGCGGTGTATTCTACATGGAAGCACAAACAGTGATAGCCGCAATGAAACAACTGGAATGCGAATCACTCGACGTATTATTTGTGAACGAATCGAATCAGATTATTTATTCCACTACATCTACATTCAGTGGATTCCAGATTATAAATAACACTCTGTATGTTTCAGATAAGAGCATAGGCGGGTATGATGTACCAGATCAGAACATGATAAAGTTTAGTCTTGCTCCCAACTGGTCAGACACTTTAGCGATTTCTTCAGTCACCACATTCGCGTTGGACATGGTTAACGCTTAATTATGATTACATTAATACAAGGCAGTCAGAGGTGGGATGTTTCATTCAAACGTGCAGAAGCAATTTTGCACATTCAAAAGGAGATGAAAGTAAAAGAAGGATGGAAACTTGACAAAGATTGCGATTATGAATATAAAGACAATGCCCTTATCACACGAGCAGATAAAAAAACTTGTAGAGACAAGACCCTGCAGAGAGCAGATTCAAAAAGCAATAAACCACGAAAACAGGCTAAAGTTTCACACGGAGACGATACTGGAAAAGACTGATTTAGGGCCGGCTTGGATTGACTTTACGAACTGGATTAGTTCTGAAAAGCCTATCCTGCTCGAAGCGGGCAAGGTAGATAGGATTAAACAATTGATTAGAACGCCTATCGCTACAGTAGAGCTTTCAGAAAGTATCTATTCGCGATTGAACAGGGTGTTTTATTCTCAAGATGCGTTCTTTGAATATAATTTTAATGATCCAAAACTGGATAAAGACTGGCAGGAATACAGAGATAATACATTCTGGGCAGATAAAGGATTCGAGGCAATGCAGACAGCTATTAACTCTGTATGGGTTTCATGGCTTCCGTTCGAACAAAAGGGAGACAAGCCAGAACCAACTAACAGACTAATAGATATTAATGACGTTATAGACATTAGTGTTGATTCTGACAATAACTGTCAATGGGTAATATTTGAACGTGGATCCTATCTTTATGCTTATGATAGTGAGTTTATAAGGGTATTTAACTATGAAGAGAGCGTATTAAAGGATTTAGTTATTGAGATACCACACGGATTGGGTTATACTCCGGCTAGAATGTTCTGGAATAAGCGGTTACGCAAAGAAGACCACTTAAACAAAGAATGCCCTATCACTAAGGAGCTTTCAGACTTTGATTGGTTGCTGTTTCATATGGCCTCTAAGCGATACCTGGATATTGCAAATGCCTATCCTATATTAATTACCTATGATCTTGAGGGTGGTTATGATGACGATAGCCAAACGGATAACGCACAACAGCCACGAACTAAGCCAGAGGGTGGGTCTGATCTTGGCATGGGTACTCACTGGAAAATAGATCCACCTGAAGAGGGGCAGCCCGATATGATGTCTAATCCGGCAAGATACCTTAATCCTGACGTAAATACATTAGACTGGCATGTTAAAGAAGAGCTTCGACTAGTCCAAAAGATATTTAAGTCGGTAGTTGGTACGGACCAAGAGAATAGAAACGACGCAGCCAAGAACGAAATGCAGATTGAAGGCTCATATGAGTCACAGACGTCGGTGCTACTTAGGATAAAAGCTAACTTTGAGATTATACAAAAATTTGCAGATAGCACAATATGTAAATTAAGATATGGAGATTCATTTGAGGATTGCACAATAGATTATGGCACTAAGTTTTTTTTAAAGACAGTGGAGGATTTACATGTTGACTATAAGCAAGCAAAAGAATCAGGAGCTAATGACGTGGTCTTAGATGAGATCACCACCACGATACTAGATACTAAGTTCAGAGACAACAAAAGCGGGCGTTCAAGGGCTATGATAATTCGAGACCTTGACCCGATGCCAGAGAAGTCAATGGATGAAGTTATAAAAGTTTTTGATAAGGGAGGAATAGATAAGACTGCATTTATTATAAAGTCTAATCTACTAAACTTTGTCAGAAGATTTGAGAGAGAAGAAGGAAATTTAATCCAGTTCGGTCAAAATATAACATACCGTGCAAAGCTGGAAAGTATTAACAAAGCATTTAAAATTTACGCTAATGAGAACAGCGAATTACAAACCCAAGGCGAATGAGAATCACTTGGTACACGTTCAATTTACAAAGATAATGCCTGAGGGGCAAAGAACTAAAGACGTTCTATCCTATCAGATGTTTCATCCGCGTGAATATGACAAAATGAAAGCGTCTATAGACAAGTTCGGACTAAAAGGGATAACCCAATACCACGAAATGGAAGTCGTTCATGATCCTAGAAGCGCAAAGGTTGAGCCAGAAGTTGATGAGTCTGAAAAGGAAGATATAAAAGCGTTCTTAACAGCGAACGGGATTTCTTTTGATTCCAGGTTAGGATTGAAAAAGCTAAAGGCATTGAAAACCGAGTATGAATCATTAAAAGAAGAATAAAATGAAAAAACTTTTTACAGTTCTATTTGGACTTATATTTGTTGCCATGTTAAGCGCACAAATTAGGCCAGTATTAGGCACCTATTCCACTACATTACAAGGAGTAGACGCAGACACTATCACGCTCAACCTTATGACTGAGCTTGACTATCTAAGCGTTCAATTCGTTCCTACATGGGGAGCTGTATTGACTGACAGCTTAGACTTTACTTATGTTTCTTACATGAGAAACACTTACACCGGAGTATGGAACTCCATATTAGCCGCTGCTACTGTTTCTGGCAAGACTGCTGCCACTGTATCGGCTGATACTGACGCGTTCAAATACTATGCACCATTGAAGTACTTACAATTACGATACATTGTAACGGGTATAAGTACAGACACGGTAAAAGTAACTATATATACGCTACAGAAATAAATTTTATAAACCTTAATGTTCCACGAGAATGAACAAAGAAGAAGCAAAAGCAAAGATTGATGCAGGAGAAGCAACAGACTTTGTAGTATTCGCAGAAGACGAACACAAAACGTACCTTGAAAATTTTGCAAAGAGTAAGATTGACGAAACGATTTCCAACACGACAAAATCAATTCATGATCAGTATGATAATGATATGAAGGAGTTATTCGGAAAAAGTAGAAATCAAAACGAAAAGACTTATGACTTTCTAAAACGTGAGTTCACTGATCTAAAAGACGCCTCCAATCAATCCGAACCGTTAAGAGTGAAGATTAAGGAGCTTGAAGATGCGTTAAAAAACAACGCTGGCGATGAGCAACTGAAAAAGGAGCTTCAGGCAGTAAGAGATACTTACAAGTTAGAAAAAGATGGGTGGAGTTTGGAAAAGGCCGGATTTGAAAAAGATAAAAGTCATACCAAGTTATCCAATGAGATGGATAAGGCTATGGTGGGATTGAAGTTCAAAAAGGATATTCCTGACGCTGTTAGAGATACATTTATTAAAACCATTAAGAGCCAGCTTATAAGTAAGGCTAAGATGGTAGATGATAAAATAGTGTACATGGATAGCGACGGCAAACCTGAATTGAATGACTTATTGGGTCCTACCACCACATTAGAATTACTATCCAAGGAATTAGATTCTATATTGGATGTCGAAAATAAGAAAGACGGATTACCAAATCCAAAGGAAAAGATCGAAGATGGCAAGGTTGTAATTACAGTGACAAACCCAATGGCAAAATCACAAGAAGAGGTTACGCAATACCTCATAGGAGCAGGAATGAGAAACGGAACGAAAGAGTATAATCAACACTATGCAGAGTTTACGAAACATTTACCGGCTCTTAGATAAGCTGAAATGAGAATGCAGCTAAAAACTGAGTATTAACATTAAAAAATAAATTATTATGGCTTTAGCTGCAACAAGACTAGACGAATATCGTTTAGCTTATGAACGCTCTAACTTAGACGCCTGGGAGCAAAGGATGTCTAATTATGGTGCGTTTGAAACATTTAAGAGTGACGCTAACAACTTAATCCCCGGCGTTGCTGAACTTATCGCAAATAGAAGCGACGCACTGCGCACTGTTTCTATACCTGTTATTAATCGTAAAACTTCATGGAATGAGGCTTCTGAACGTACATGTACAGCGTTAACAGGGCGCAACACTTCTGCTTATGTAACTCCATCATGGACTACATATAAAAATGGATTTTCAATGACTCCCGCTCAATACAAGGGAAACCACTTGAGCTATCAGGCTGACTTCAATAACAAGATGAAGCAAATGGAGCGTCAAATATTGACTACCCTTGATACTGCTGGATATACTCATCTGAACACTAACAGAACGGCTGTAAATGCTTCTGATGGTAATCCTTACACAGTGACGGGTAATTCAATGATCGTTCCTGCTGCTAACAATGATATCTTCTTAAACGAGTTAGGTGCTATCATGGATGCTAACGATTTCCCAAGTGAAGGAATCAATGTAATTCACTCACCTCGCTTCCAGGCTTTGGTACGCGAATACAGCGCACAGGGCATCAGTAATGCTGAGAATAGGGTGTTTCAATTTGGCGGATATAACTTTGCGTCTTCAAATCGTGTTACTATTTCAAGTTCTGCGTATAGGGATACATTGTATGCTGTACCTCAGGGTTCACTAGCATTCTTATCATGGGTAGATCCTGACGCGGTAATGAATCACACTTCCGGAGACGGTAAAGAGTGGAGTGTACAAACTCTGCCAAGTGTAGGAATTGAAGCAGGTTTACTTTATCAGTCTACTTGTTCAAGTGCCACTGGTTATGTTGGCACTGGATATGAGGCTACATTGACTGAGAGCTTCCATTTCTCTTTTGATTATTCATTTAACTCTGCTTACAATAGTGCTACTGGCACATATGCTGGTCCTATCTTTAAGTCTGACTTAGTGAAGTAAGGTAGTTTTTATTATATGAATGGGGTGGTCGGTAAATCGGCCGCCCTATTTTTGTTTGAAAAAACTCTATTTAAAATTATTATAAATAACAAATAATAACTAACTTTACATAAAAATAAGGTAATGGCATGTAGTGGGTGTAGACAATTAACAATTCCAGAGAAGCTCAAATCAATAGCAGACGGCTGGAAGCACTTAGTATGGAGTGATAAAGAGACCGAAGCAATGGCATATAAACGTGCCAAGATATGCTCTGAATGTGCGATGAATAAGGCGCAAATATGTAAAGAATGCGGATGTTATCTACCCGCAAAGATTAGATCAAAAGTAGAAAAATGTCCAATAGCGAAATGGGAATAGTATATTCAGAACCAGAGATAGCTTTCGGAGGATTGCTTGATTATTTTCAAAAAGAAGATGAGAACGTTTACATTTGTGAAGTTGTCTACCCTTCTGGAATAGAATATCATTTACGTAAAGAAAAAGACGTATTGATTAAAGAAAACTGCATCGCTCAAAAGGAGTTAAAGCAGAATCATAGGTTCAAATCGTTATCAAAGGCCGTCAAGGCTGTAGGATATTTCAGAAAGCAGGGCCAAAGGTTGTGCGCGAAAAAGAAATATGCAATCGAAAATGGTTATAAAACTATAAAATATTATTACTTATGTTCAGCATAGCGACATTAAAAACGGAATTAGTAGGAGCGATAGGGCTCAGAAATACAGACGATCCAACACTTCCAGATTGTACATTGACAAGTACAGACACGGGTCAATATTACAATGACTTTCATCCATCAATTACGTATGAGAATCTCTACTACATTGCACCAAATTACGACGGCAATAGCTATACTGATTTCGCAGCCGCGACAAATTACGCAACGGGAGATTTCGCAAAGAGTGTAAACATAGCATACAAAGCGACCCGAACAATAGCGGCCACATCTACACTGCCAGCATCTTTAACGGCATGGTCAAGCCCTGTGAATGCGTGGATAACTGATAAGATAAATGCTTCAATATCAACACTGGGAAATAAGATTCAAACGAACAAAAAGATTCAAAAATCAACTAAAACACTATTGTCTAATGTTCAGTTAATAGATGGCGCTGGTAGATTAGATGACACCATTACAGCGTCTAGTCGTTTCGTTGGCTTTGAGATAACACCTAAATTTACTAATAACATTACACCCGTATTGGACTTCATAGGCTTACAATTCTCAACAGCACAAACAGCGCTTCCTGTTTACCTTTATCACTCATCACAAAACTTACCTATAGGAACATTCAGCTTTACAACTACAGCGGGCAGATCGTTTGACTGGTTAAATGCGGCTGATAACATTTCAACAGGTAGCTATACCATGCCCTATGTTGATTATACGCGCAATATTGACGCGGGTGGGACTTACTATTTAGGCTATTATGAAGATGACATAACGGGATCAGCAATAGAAAAGGACTTTTCAAAGGCTAATATAAAGATGTTTTCCAAGTTCATGGATATAATGCCTATTTCAGTATCCGGAACGTCAGGTACTAATCTATTTGACATTGACGACGTGGGATATACAGAGAGTTCGTTCGGGATGAACTTGTCTATATCAGTGAAGACAGATATAACTGCTCTTTTAGTTTCAAATAAAACGATACTCACTAACGCGCTGGGTTACCAATTTGCGAACGATATGTTAAATGAGATGTTACATAATCCAAGCTCCAGGATAAACCGCAACCAAGAGAATGCAACCAGAAATAAAATACTATACGAATTAACGGGAGATGAAAACACAGATAGCCTACAGAAGAAAGTTGATAATGCAATTTCAGCAATGGAATTTGATTTTAGTGAGATTTCCCAAGTATTGCCAAAGCGTAAACCAGGAATGAAAAGCACATGGCGTTAAAAGCGACATATAAAAGAATGTTAAAATTCTCTGATATTAATTTAGTTTTGAATAACATATTAATGTCGTTGGAAAAGCGCATCCTAAAAATGAACCGCGATCAAATGTATGAAGATGGGGTGATGGATATTCATAACCCTGGGTCAATACTTCGCTATGCACCATCGACGATTAAGAATAAAAAAGGCCGTGCCGCTTATCCTAGAACGGATCATATCACTTTAAAATGGGAGGGCGATTTTCATAAGGACTTAAAGATTAAGTTCGGAAAAGATAGCTTTTTGATTCATTCTGACGATACAAAGTGGAATAGTTATTTAAAGGTACAGGGCAGATTTGAGAATGCCTTGGGCTTAACAGACGAATCAATGTCTTTACTTAGGGATTGGGTAGCTGATAAACTTATAAAACAATTTAGAAATGCAGTATAAAGTACCTAGAATACCAATTTTCAGTAATCTTCAAGGAATAGACTTAAGGATTCAACAGATACAGGTTAGCTTATCTAGTGGCATCTCGTGGCTGCAATATTCGTTTGGCTTATGTGATAGGGTGTTGACTCAGAATGGTGAAGAGGTTGAGGTTATGCCTGTATGTCACGTAGACAATGCAACGGACGTGCTCGATATGCGCCCATTCTTAGACGACGCTCATCAATCATATTGTTTTTGGGACATGGGAGATAATGCAATGGACTATTCAGATAACTTTGGGGCTCGTGCTTATCCTGTACTGAATTATGATGTGGCTTGTATCTTTGTTATCCATTTAGACAACATCAATTCTGATCCAAAGGTAGCTAGAAGCATGGCACGACAAGCGATACTTAATTACTTTGGATTTACGATACGTTTTCAGGGTAAGTTTATATTAAGTGACATTATCGAACGCGACATTGAAGAAATCTTCGAGGGTTATGATATTGCGGATCCGCTTATTATACTTCGTGGTGACGTGGCGGCGTTTCGTGTGAATGGAACGATAACCTTTAAGCAGGACTGTAATACTACAGTCGCATTATATGAAGACGGTTATATCATGTTAGATGAATTAGGAAAGACATTACTTATTGATTAAATAAAAGAATATGAAAAAGTTTAGCTTACTAATAATTATAATTTTAATATCTGTAATAAGTTACGGGCAAAGCAAAAAATTCTCTGTATTGGTCACTGATGGCGACACAGTAGAGACTACATCTAGTACTTCGTGGTTCTATGTCGTGAATGACCCAAAAACCACACCCACAAGCAGAATGGTGCGATTAGATAATATTTTCTTAAAGACTGTAGACCTAACATCTGACGTAACGGGTAATCTTCCTGTGACTAATTTGAATAGCGGAACTTCAGCGGGCGCTACAACATTCTGGAGAGGTGATGGAACGTGGGCAATTCCAATTGGAACGGGTGATGTATCTAAAGTGGGTACTCCTGCAGATAATCAAATTGGATTATGGACAGGCGATGGCACTATAGAGGGTGTTAGTTCGTTCACTTATGACCCTGCTACATATTTTATATCTATAGAAAGACCTAGTGGATTCACTGGGATTTCATTTAGTTCAGACGGCGGAACTAATACGTCTACATTATACACACAAGTAGATGATATATATTTAACGGGTGCAGATGATGTTGTATTTGTTCCTGGGGGAACGGGAACATTGAGGTATGGTGATGCTTTGGTTGATGAGGTTGAGTTTGAAGTACTAGATGGCGCAACATTATCAACCACTGAATTAAATTATGTTGACGGTGTTACTTCGGCAATTCAGACTCAGCTTAACGCTAAAGTAGATGATTTCTCAGGTACTCTTCCAAACAATGCAATTTTATATTATAATGATCCGGGTTCAGCCTGGACTTCGGCAGCTATGTCAGGAGATATATCTTTGAACGCAGGTGTAACATCTATTGGTACGGATGCTGTTGATATTGCAATGCTTAGTGCAACAGGTACAGCAGGTGCGACAACATATTTGCGAGGTGATAATACTTGGGCTACTCCTGCTGGCTCAGGCGATCTACTTGCAGATGGTACAATACCTTTAACAGCTAATTGGGATGTAGGTGCTTATACCTTAACTGGTACACAATTTATATCTGATATAGCAATAGGAACTGCTCCACTAGTAGTTACATCCACTACTATGGTTACAAATCTTAATGCAGAGTTGTTAGAGGGGGCTTCTTTAGAAACAGTTTTAACAGACGATGATACAGACATACCAACTTCGGGTGCTGTTGTGGATTATGCAGTAGCAAAGACCAATCCAATTATAGCCTCAGATACTTTGGTATTTATGAGTGATACATCATTGCGATTAGCTGCGGTTATTGGAGTAGGTAATGATGGAGATACGATTGCCTTTAGTTTAAATGATGTGATATACGGGGTAAAGTGGGGAGGTACTCATAATTTAGTTTTAACACAAGTTACAGGGGTGGTTTATGGCACTACTCCCGATATTGATATAGCTGTTCTTTCTGATGTGAATTTTAGAGATGCAACACCCACAACTGTATTGAGTGCAGATTTAACTATTACAAGCACAACAACAGGAAACTCAGCAACGAGTTTTGCAAGTGCCACAATTGCCCCCGATGCGTGGATATGGGTTCGTGTTGACCAACAGACAGCACAGCCTACACA